>Ga0209538_1000971_pt1 | contig 15549 bp, 8 predicted proteins | sample BarGraNGADG00211_2_FD_184492 | JGI IMG/M metagenome (GOLD analysis project Ga0209538, IMG submission 184492) | Arctic peat soil microbial communities from Barrow, Alaska - Barrow Graham LP Ref core NGADG0004-211 (SPAdes) (version 2) | ecosystem: Environmental > Terrestrial > Soil > Wetlands >... | reverse complement strand
GAATACGCTCTAGACCGATTGGTGGCACATCAGCGAGCACCTGGGCATCGAGAGCATGCTGCGCCTGAGAGACATGACATTGGGTCCTGCGCATATACATCCTCGCCCGCCTTGCGGTGACGGCCGTCCTCGTCGTGGTGCTCGGCCGTCTGCTGGCGATACCCCCGTTCGCGCGCGGGCAGTAAGGGTCTCCTGCCGCACCGGCTTGGCTGTCATCTCGGTCATGACCGCTCTTGCGTCGACCGCTCCTGTGCTGGGAGTGCTCTTCTCAGTCCTGCGTCGATCTTCGGTGCGGTCTCCTCCTGGATACCGGGGATGTGTTGGCGCAAGATGGGCGAGCGACACTCCGGGCGGCTCAGCCAACGGATTGTCCATCCCCTGCGCAGCTTCAGAACGCGCCGTTTGCGGCAGCTTTGAGACGCAGCCAACGTGTTGCCAATGAGGGGCGGTCCCTTTGCGGGCGCAGGTGATTGTGTCCCGAGGTCCACCAGCAGACGTCGGGCTGGTCTCTGCGTCCGGCCGACGTGGTAGGCTCCAAACGTCACCCCGGTGGACCCTGCGCGAGCATTGCCGACTCGAACGCCGGGTCGCGACATCAAGAACGGAGCGCGGGAATGGGGGCCTTGGAGGTCGTCCGTACGGGCATGATGGCGCAGGACAGGAGCGGCGGTACGCACACGAGCCGCACCATCCTGCTGCAGGAGCTACGCGGACTTTTGGGCGCTGTGCCGGCAGGGGCGGATTCAGCCGAGTATCGCAACGCGGTCATCGAGCAGAACGTCCTCGGCAAGAAGACCCTCAGCAGTCGGCAGCGCACCCACCGCTATCTCCGCGAGCTGTACGCGCTCGACCCGCGAATTCTGCTATTCCGCGCGCTTCGCGACCTTTGGGACGTCGACATCGAGGCGCAGCCGTCGCTCGCCATCCTGTGCGCCCTCGCCCGCGACCCGTCGCTGCTTGCCACGTCTGCCGCGGTCCTACCAGAAGCTCCTGGCACGCGAGTGGCCGCGACCGACCTCCAACAAGCCCTCATGAATCGCTACCAGGGCAACTACAGCGTGGCTGTCGCCAACAAGGTCGGGCGCAACGCGGCCTCCTCATGGACCCAGTCCGGCCATCTCGTCGGCCACATCGGCAAGACTCGCGCTCAGGCAACCTGCCGGCCACCCGCGGTCGCCTACGCTCTACTCCTCGGCCACCTCGAAGGCGCGGTCGGCGAGGGCCTCTTCGACACGTTCTGGGCACGCGTTCTCGACGCGCCGCTAGGAGTGCTCCACGAGCAGGCCTTCACAGACTCGCAGCGTGGCTGGATCGACTTCCGGCACGGCGGCGGCGTTACCGACGTCGGTTTCAGTTTCCTCTGCCGCGGGCCGATGGGAGAGACCAGCCTATGAACATCATCGATGGTCTTCTCAATTCCTACGCCAACTTCGTGCGGGTCGCTTGGGACAGGTCGGTCGCGGGGCCTCAGCGCGTGTGGATGGTCGTCTATCCGCCCGATCAGGAGCGGCGCCTCCGCATGCGAGTCGGAGACTTCGAGGTAGCCACCCTGGATGCGAAGCACACTTGGCACCTGGTCGACATCACTGATTCCTTCGGCCACTGGCTTGGAGCTCACGACTACCGCGACTCCTATTTCGAGGAGCCAGCCGACATCACGCCGGCGCTCGAGGAGTTCGCGGAGTCTCTCGCCGACGAAGTGCGCGCTCATCTCACAGCGGACGACGTGGACGACAACACGGTTGTGGCCCTGATGGGCGTGGGCTCGCTTTTCGGTCTCGGCCGGGCATCGCGTCTCATCGAGGCGATCAACAACGACATCCCCGGCCGGCTGGTGGTCTTCTTTCCTGGCGAGGTCGAAGGCACCAACTATCGGCTGCTCGGGGCACGGGACGGCTGGAACTACCTCGCCGTCCCGATCACTGCGACGGAGGGATAGGGCATGCTCAATCGCGAGGTCTTCTACGAGGATCCGGGCCGGCGCGCCCTCCCCAACCTGGGCGTTGCGCGAGTGGCCCGCCCGGACAGCGATCAAGAGTGGGAGAAGCTCCACTTCGAGCTGTCGCATTTCGTGAGCGATGGTGCGTACGGGCAGGGTCTCGACCGGGTGCTCTCCACGTTTCTCGACTACATCGGTCAGTCGAAGCAGCCGGCGGTCTGGGTCAGCGGCTTCTACGGCAGCGGCAAGTCGCACTTCATGCGCGTGCTGGAGCACATCTGGATGGACACGGCCATGCCCGACGGCAGCACGGCGCGGGGCATCACGAATCTGACGCAGGAAGTCAAGGACGACCTCCGCGGCCTGACGACAGCCGGTAAGCGGGCCGGCGGGCTGTGGGCCGCAGCGGGCACGCTCGGGGCCGGCTCGAGTTCGAGCGTGCGCCTGGCTTTCATGCGCGTCCTGTTTGAGGCCGCGGGTCTGCCGAGTCAGTACGCCCCGGCGTGCCTCGTCATCTGGCTCAAGCAGAACGGGCTCTACGAGGACGTGGTCGCGCACGTCGAGAAGGCCGGCAAGTCCATGGACAGCGAGCTCAAGAACCTCTACGTGGCGCAGGCTCTGCCAGAAGCCCTTCTGGCTGCGAGGCCCGACTTCGCCGATGACGCCGCGGCGATCCGTGGGCTGTTCAAGGCTCAGTACCCAAACAAGACCGACATCGACGAGACAGAGATGCTCCAGGTGCTGCGCGATGTGCTCGACCTGCAGAGCTCCACGCCCGGCCAGTTGCCGCTGACTCTGGTGATCCTCGATGAGGTGCAGCAGTACCTCGGCGACGACGCGGAGCGCACGCTCACCGTGGACAACATGGTGCAGGCGGTCTCGGGGGAGTTCGGAGGCCAGGTCGCCTTCGTCGCCGCCGGTCAGTTGGCCATGGGCGGTACGACCGCGCTCATGAAGCTGAAGGACCGCTTTACTGTCTCGGTCCAGCTCTCGGATCAGGACGTCGAGACCGTCATCCGCCAAGTCGTGCTGCGGAAGGCTCCCGACAAGGTGCAGGCGCTCAAGTCGACGCTGGACCGGGTGAGCGGAGAGATCGGCCGCCACCTCGGCGGCACGAGCATCGCGGCCTCGCCGTCGGACGCCGAGTACATGGTGGCCGACTATCCGATTCTGCCCACGCGCAGGCGCTTCTGGGAACACGTGCTGCGTGCGGTGGATCGCGGCGGCACGCACAGCCAGTTGCGCACGCAGCTCGGCGTGGCTCACGAGGCCGTGCAGAGCGTTGCGGACCTGCCGGTGGATACCGTGGTGGGCGCCGACTTCATCTACGACAAGCAGGTCCAGGGCATGCTGCAGAGTGGCGTGCTCACTCGGGATAGCTATGAGGCCATTGAAGGCCTGCGTGGGGGCGCTGCGCAGCGCGATCTGCGCTTCAGGATCGCTGCGACGGTCTTCATGGTGGACCAGTTGCGGCAAGCTGGCAGTGACATAGGCGTCGTAGCCAACGACACGACGGTCGCTGACCTCCTCGTTGAGGATTTGGCCGAGTCGAGCGCATCCTTCAGAAATCAGGTGAAGGAGACCCTGGCCGCGCTCGCCGAGGAAGGCCATCTCATGCAGGCGGATGGCGCCTATGCGCTCGTGAGCAAGGTGCCGCAGGAGTGGCTCGCCGACTTCCATGGCCGCCGCAACGCCATCATGGGAGATGCGGCGCGCCTTGCGGGAGCGCGCGTGGACGCTGTGCGTTCGGCGGTGCACGCAGCCGTGGGCAACCTCACGATTCTGCAGGGCAAGAGCAAGACTCCGCGCAAGGTGCGCGCCGAGTTCGGCGCCCAGCCCCCCGCGTTCGACGGTGCAGGCGTGCCCGTGTGGGTGCGAAGTGAGTGGGACGTCACGGAGAAAACCGCTCGTCAAGAGGCTGCGGCACTGGGCACCGACAGCCCCGTCGTCAACGTGCTTCTCCCGAAGCTCGAGGCCGACACAATGAGAGCGGAGCTGGCTCGTCATGCCGCCGCTCAGGAGACCATCGACGCGCGCCCGGCACCGGCGACAGAAGAGGGGATCCAGGCCAAGAAGGCCATCGAATCGGAGCGTGACACAGCCAAGGCCAAAATCGACGTCATCGTCGGCCGCGTCATCGAAGGCGCAAAGGTCTTCTTGGGCGGCGGCTCGGACGCAAGCGGGGTCAACCTGCGCGCCTCAGTCGAGCGCGCTTCAACTGACGCTCTCGTGCGCCTCTTCCAGCAGTTCGACGCCGCCGACTCACCGTCGTGGCCGCTCGTCAGCAAGCGCGTGCTGGAAGGGAGCAGCGATGCACTGAAGGCCGTGGGCTACGATGGGCCGCCCGAGAAGCATCCGGTCGTGAAGCAGGTGCTCGAGTCCCTCAAGGCCAGCGGTACCAAAGGCACCGACGTCCGCCAGAAGTTCATGGGCGTCGGCTACGGGTGGCCTCAGGATGCAGTGGACGCGGCGCTGCTTGTGCTTGTCCAGGCAGGACTTGCGCGCGCCGACCACAACGGTGCGCCGATCAGCATCAAGCAGCTGAACCTCACCCAGGTTGGAAAGCTCGCCTATCGCGCCGAGACCGTCGTCGTCACTGCGGCGCAGCGCGTAGAGATCCGCGGAATCATCAGCAGGCTCGCTGAGATCAAGGTCGTGAGCGGCGAAGAGAGCGCCGGGGTGGCGGGCTTCCTGCAGCACATGGTGGAACTCGCCGGGCGCGCGGGAGGAACGGCGCCGCTTCCTCCAGCGCCCGACACGGGTTTTGTCAAGGCGCTCCAGCAGCAGACGGGGAACGAGCAGTTGCTCGCGTTCCTGGCGACCAAGCCCGAGCTTGAATCTGCCTGTAATGACTGGAGCCGTCTCGAGAAGTGGACCGCCGAGCGCCAACCGCGTTGGCAGCGAGTTCAGCGCCTCCAAGTCCATGCCGCGTCTCTCGCCATCGGTCAAGAGCTTGCGCCTCAACTGGAGGCCATCGAGCAGAATCGCGCTCTTCTGGACGACCCCGACCCCGTCGTGCCGCTGGTCAAGGACCTCGAGGAGGCCCTGCGTGCCGCTCTGAAGTCGGAGGTGGCGACTTTTGAGAAGGCCCGCGAGACAGGCAGGGCAGAGCTGAGCGCGGACGAGTCCTTCCACGCGTTGCCGGAGGAGCGGAGCAGGTCCATCGTGGGTGAGTGCGGGCTGGGCGCAGTCGACATGCCCAAGGTCGATACCGATGACAGCCTACTGAAGGTCCTCGACCAGACGCCGCTTCCGCACTGGGCGGACAGAGTCGATGGTCTGCAAGCCCGTTTCGAGCGCGCTCGCCAGGTCGCTGCCGCCGAGCTCCAGCCGGAGGTCGTGGCGATCAGGCCGCCGAAGGCGACGCTCAAGTCGAAGCCCGAGGTGGATGCGTATGTCGACGGGCTGCGCGACGAGATCATGAAGCAGATCGACGCCGGTCACCCGGTCGTCATCTGAGGTCGGGCAGCATGGCTCCGCTCCCGCCCGACCTCCGCAAGGCCCTCGACAAGTCCGTCGTGGACGCCCGCGACAAGGCCGAGGAAGCCTGCCGCGCCGCCCTGAACGCGCTCGGTGTCGATGCCCGTGAGGCGCCGGCGGCGCTGAGCGACGAGGACCGTCAGCTGCGCAACGCCCTGCGTGCCAAGCAGCGCCAGCTTGGCGGCGCCTTCGAGCAGCTCGTCGCCGAGTGCGCCTACGAGCAGTGGCACCTGATGCTCTTCGCCCGCTTCCTCGCCGAGAACGAGTTGCTGATCCACCCAGAGCACGGCACAGCAGTTCCGTTGCGCGATGTCGCTGAGCTCGCCCGCGACGAGGGCGAGGGCGACCCCTGGCTGCTCGCCGCCCGCTACGCCGCCGCCATGTTGCCCGGCATCTTCAAGACCTCCGATCCCTGCGTGCGCCTGCCGCTCGCCCCCGAGGGCCGCAAGGCCCTCGAGGAGATCCTCACGGAGTTGTCTGCGGAGGTCTTCACCGCCGACGACGCTCTCGGCTGGGTCTACCAGTTCTGGCAGACGAAGAAGAAGAAGGAGGTCAACGCCTCCGAGCGCAAGATCGGCGGCGCCGACCTCGCTCCGGTCACGCAGCTCTTCACCGAGCACTACATGGTGCGCTTCCTGCTCGAGAACTCGCTCGGCGCCTGGTGGGCGGCGCGTCATCCCGAGAGCCCCCTCCTGGCCGAATGGGACTACCTGCGTTTCACCGACGACGGCCAGCCGGCCGCCGGCCGCTTCGAGGGTTGGCCCGACAGCGTCGCCGAGGTCACCGTGATGGATCCCTGCTGTGGCTCCGGCCACTTTCAGGTCGCTGCCTTCGACATGCTGCGGAAGATGCGCGAGGAGGAAGAGGGTCTCTCCACGCGCGATGCGGTTGATGCCGTCCTGCGCGACAATCTCTACGGACTCGAGCTCGACGCCCGCTGCGTCCAGCTCGCCGCCTTCGCCTTGGCGCTCGCCGCTTGGAAGGCCGCTGGTTACCACAAGCTGCCCGCACTCAACCTCGCCTGTTCGGGCATTCCCACGCGTGGCAGCCTGGACGAGTGGACGAAACTCGCGAAGGGCGACGAGCGCCTCGAGCGCGCCCTCACACGACTGCACGAGGTCTTCCGTGAGGCCGACACCCTCGGCAGCCTCATCGACCCGCGGCGCGCGGTCGAGGACGGCAGCCTGATGAGCGTACCCTTCGACCAGGTGGCTCCGCTGCTCGAGCGCGCTCTCTCATGCGACCCCAACCCCGTGGCCGCAGTCTTCAGTGAGGGAGCTCGGGAGGTCGCCAAGGCCGCCGCCCTGCTCTCCTGCTCCTACACCCTGGTGGCGACGAACCCGCCGTATCTGGTTCGCAGCAAGCAGAACGAGTACCTCCGGGGGTGGCTCGAGATGGCCTATCCCCACGCTGTCCCCGATATTGCCACCGCCTTTCTGGAGCGTTGTGGAGAATTCACGGGCGTTGGAGGGGCCTCCGCTACGGTGACCCCTCAGAACTGGCTTGCCCTTGCCTCGTATCGCGGATTGAGGCAGAAGCTCCTTCTCGGTCAGGGGCTCAGGTGCCTCGCTCGCGTGGGGTCAGGTGCGACCGCGACCGCCAGTTGGGACGTGTTGAGAGCCTTGGCCATCGTCGTGAACTGCGAGCCCAATCCCGAGAGCGTTGTAGTCGGCTTCGAGACCGTTGCTAGCAGCGATTCCGCGCGGAGCGCGGATCTCGCGCGAGTGCCACCGATGGTCTCTCTGCAGAGTTCCCAGCTGAGAAACGCGTCTGCGCGCATCGCGTTTTCTGTATCGAGCGGCGGCCCCCTACTGAAGCATTTCGCGTCGTCGCTTCAAGGACTCAAGAGCGGCGACGACCCAAGGTTAGTTCGGGAGCATTGGGAGGTCGTTGGGTTGTCCGAACGGTGGCGCAAGCTACAGAGCACCGTCACGGGGACGGAAGCCTACGCCGGTATGTCGCGGGTCGTCGACTGGGTCCTTGACGGGGCACGTCTGGCTCGCAGACAGGGCCTCGCTGCGTGGGGGCATTCTGGTGTAGCCGTGAGTCAGATGCGTAGTCTGCCAGCATCTCTCTACATCGGCGAAGCCTTTGACAGCAACGTGTCAGCCATCGTGCCTGAAGACCCGGAAGTCGCCCCGGCGATATGGGCGTATTGCTCATCAGACACCTACTATTCGGCGGTCCGCCGCCTTGACCAATCGCTGTCTGTGACCAACGCCGTGATGATTGAGGTTCCCTTCGACCTCGAGCACTGGGCCAAGGTCGCCGCCGAGCAGTACCCGAACGGCCTCCCCGAACCGCACTCCAACGACCCCACCCAGTGGCTCTTCAAGGGCAACGTCGTTGGCTCCGAACAGCCGCTCCACATAGCCCTCGCCCGCCTGCTCGGCTACCGCTGGCCCGACCAGAAGCCGGACCAGCTCGACGGCTTCGCCGATGAGGACGGCATCGTCTGCCTTCCTCCGGTGGCTGGCGAGCGCCCCGCTCACGAGCGCCTGCGCGAGTTGCTCGCTGCCGCCTATGCTCCCGGCTCGCCTCCAGACGGCTTGCTGGCGTCTGAGGGCTGCCGGAACCTCGACGACTGGCTGCGCGACAAGGCCTTCGCGAGCCACGCCAAGCTCTTCCACAATCGTCCTTTCATCTGGCACGTCTGGGACGAGCGCAAGGACGGTTTCGCCGCCCTCGTGAACTACCACAAGCTTGATGAGCAGACGCTGCAGAAGCTCACCTACACCTACCTCGGTTGGTGGATCGACCGCCAGAAGGCGGACGCCACCGCCGAGGTCGCCGGCGCCGAGACACGGCTCGCCGCCGCCACCGAGCTGCAGAATAGGCTCAAGCTCATCCTTGAGGGTGAGGCGCCGAACGACATCTACGTGCGCTGGAAGCCGCTCGCCGAGCAGCCCCTCGGCTGGCAGCCCGACCTGAACGACGGCGTGCGCCTCAACATCCGCCCCCTCGTGACCGCCGGCGTACTGCGCGCCAAGCTCCCCTCCATCCATTGGAACAAGGACCGCGGCAAGAACCCTGACGGCTCCGAGCGCCTCAACGACCTGCACACCACGCTCGCCGAAAAGCGGGCGGCGAGGGAGGAGCGGCGGACTGGTGAGTGATCGCACTGTCCTTGACGCCCTTGTCCGAGCCATGCGTGGGGCGGCCGACTATGACAAGAATGACCAGGCGGCCCCGGCAGCCGTGCTTTGGCCGGACAGGAATCGCGAGTGGGAACCGCTGGTAGGCCGCTTGCATGGCCGGCTGCCACTTCTCGCCTTGGGCGAGCATGAGCAGGGCGCGAAAAGGGGACCCGCGATTTGGCTTCACTGCGCGCTGGCCGGGGAGATCGAGGGCGTCGCCTTCGCAGACGGCGAGACGCCGATCGTCTACTTCCCGGGGGTGGGTCGGGATGAGCTGCGCTCCCTCGAAGACATGGATCCGATGCTACAGCCGATCGCCGAACTTCAGTATCGCGGCGTGTACTGGTCGCATCCGAATGGACGGGACTGGACCATCGCCGGGTTCCTGCGCAACAAAGAGAAGGGCCTGGGGCTCGACGTCAAAGATGATGCGGCGACGCTGGCGGCACTTGCCCGTGCTCTGAATCGTCTGGCTGACGAGTCGGTCGACGCGCTTCGTGGCCAGCAGCTTGGCGCTGAGGGCTTTGATGCATTGCTCAGCCCAGACCCCCGGCGGAGCCTGCTGCACTGGATGAACGACGCTGACGGATTCAGGGCGGGGCGCGACGAGGGCGAGTGGGGCGCGTTCTGTTCCCTGTGCAAGAAGGACTACGGGCTGGACCCGGAGGCAGACGGCGTGCTGAGCGCCGCCGAGCAGATGGGTGGGCGCAAACGCGCTTGGGCCGCCGTCTGGGATCGCTACGCCGAGGCCCCGGACAAGTACCCCAATATGATGGACTTGCTGCGGCGCGCCGACCCGCAGGAGCTCGTCTTCGCGCAGCGCGACTCATGGCCCGGCATCAACGACGCTGCCGAGAATGACCTGCGCGGGGCGTTGGTCGCTCTCAGTGACGCGAAGCCCGACGACGCCCGCGCCAAGCTCGCGGAGCTGGAATCCAAACATGGCGAGCGCCGGGGCTGGCTGTGGGGTTGCCTCGGTCACGCGCCGCTCGCAAACGCACTGAAACACCTGATCCAGCTGGCCGAGGTGACGGCCGATGGGTGGAAGTACGGCGACACGGCCTGTCTGGCCAAGCAGTACGTGGACTCTGGCTGGCGCGCGGATGACGCGCTTCTGCGCTCGCTGGCGGCGGTCGAGAAGACCGAGGATGTGGCCGCCGTCAGAGTCGCCGCTGACGTTCTCTATCGCGTGTGGCTGGAGCAGGGTGCGACGGCGCTTCAAGCCGCTGCCGCCGATGTCTGTCCGGCTGCTCTCCTACCCGACACGGCTGGGGTCGAGGTGGGAACCTGTGTGCTGTTTAGCGACGGCCTGCGCGTCGACGTCGCGCAGCGACTGCTGGCGCGCCTCGAAGAGGGCGGCTGCGCTGTTGGGCTGGAAGCGGACGTCGCCGCCTTGCCGCCGGTCACCTCTACTGCCAAGCCGGCGGTCTCGCCGGTCACTGCCCACCTGGGGGCTGGTTCAGGACTCGATCCAGCCGCCGCAGGCGCTCAGACCAAGCTGACCGCAGACTTGCTCCGCAAGCTCATCACAAACGCCGGCTGGCAAGTCCTTGGCGACGAAGGTGGGGATCCATCCGGTCGCGCGTGGACCGAGTGCGGTGACATCGACCAGTTCGGTCACAGCCATGGCTGGAAGTTGGCGCGTGAGGTCGATCGCGAAATCAACGAGATCGCGCAGCGCGTGGAGTCGCTGCTTGGCTGGGGGTGGGAGCGCGTCATCGTCGTGACCGACCACGGCTGGCTGCTGGTCCCGGGCGGGCTGTCGAAGGTTGAGTTGCCCGAGCACCTGACCGATCAGCGCAAGGGCCGGTGTGCGCGACTGAAGCCGGACGTGACGACCGCGTTTCTCACGTTGCCGTGGCACTGGGACGCGAGCGTGAACATCACCTACGCGCCCGGAATCGGCACCTTCGTGGCTGGGAAAGAGTACGACCATGGCGGGATCAGCCTGCAGGAGTGCGTAACGCCGCGTTTGACGGTGACCAAGGCTGCCAGCGCGGCGGCAGCTTCCGTCGAGATCGAATCGATAGTCTGGAGCGGGCAACGCTGCCGCGTGAAGGTTTCCGGGGGGTCGGCCGGCTTCAGTCTGGACGTCAGGACCAAGGCCGCCGATGCCGGCAGCACTCTGGCCACATCGCCGAAAGAGTTCGAGGACGACACAGCGTCGGTGCTGGTGAAGGAGGACGACACGCTCGGTTCTGCCGCGTTTGCGGTTCTCCTGGACTCTTCTGGCGCGGTGGTCAAGCAAGTCACGACAGTTGTGGGGGGTGAGGCGTAGTGCAGCGGGACGAGATTGACAACCTCGCGGCTGAAGCGTTCGAGGGCTTCGTCGTGCGCAAAGACCTTGCCCTGCGGTTCAAGGGCCAGTATCCGGTGCCCACCTACGTGGGGGAGTTCCTCCTCGGTAGCTACTGTGCGACGACGGACGAGAAGGAGATCGCCGAGGGCCTCGAGGTCGTCGAGCGGCTCATGGGCGAGCGCACGGTACGCGCAGGCGAGGAAGAGCTTTTCAAGGCGCGAGCCCGCGAGCGCGGGCGCATCAAGGTCATCGATCTGATCACAGCGCGGCTCGACCAGAAGTCTGACTCCTACCTGGCGACCATCCCCAGCCTGCAGCTCAAGGACTGCCGCATCGAGTGGGACGTCATCCGCTCGCACGAGCGCATGCTGACCGGAGGCTTCTACGCCGAGATTGACCTCGAGTACGACGCCATGATCGCAGAGCAGAAGAACGGCCGGCCATTCGGGGTCGTCAGTCTGCGCCCGATCCAGATGTCGACGCGGGACGCGCTCAAGCGGCTGGCCGAAGGGCGGCGCCAGTTCACCACGGAGCAGTGGAAGTGGTTGCTCCTGCGCAGCACCGGTCTCGAGCCGGAGCAGCTCACGCCGCGGCAGCAAGACGTGCTGATGTTGCGCATGGTCCCTTTCGTGGTGCGCAACTACAACGCCGTCGAGCTCGGGCCACGCGGCACCGGCAAGTCGCACCTGTTCCAGCAGGTATCGCCGTACTCGCATCTCATCTCCGGAGGCAAGGCCACCGTGGCGCAGATGTTCGTGAACAACGCCAGCGGTCAACGCGGCCTGGTCTGCCAGTACGACGTGGTCTGCTTCGACGAGATCGGTGGCGTCTCGTTCGACCAGAAGGACGGCGTGCAGATCATGAAGGGCTATATGGAGTCCGGCGAGTTCAGCCGCGGCAAGGAGAGCATCCGCGGCGACGGCGGCCTCATGTTCGTCGGCAACTTCGACGTCGACGTCGAGCACCAGCAGCGGGTGGGGCACCTCTTCGGCCCTTTGCCCAAGGAGATGCGCGACGACACCGCGTTCATGGATCGTCTGCACGCCTACGTCCCTGGGTGGGACGTCCCCAAGATGAACACCGACCTCTTCACCGAGCACTTCGCCTTGGTCAGCGACTTCCTCGCCGAGTGCTGGAACCAGATGCGTGCGCGCAGCCTGGCGCATCTCTGGCAGCCTCGCGTGCAGTTCGGCGGGGCGCTGAGCGGGCGCGACACGACGGCGGTGACCAAGACGGTCGACGGGCTGCTCAAGCTGCTTTACCCGGGAGCCGAAGAAGCGCCTGCGGACGAGGACATCGAGTGGGCGGTCAGGCTGGCGCTGGAGTCGCGCCGACGCGTGAAGGAGCAGCAGAAGCGCATCGGCGCCGCCGAGTTCCGCAACACGCACTTCAGTTACACGCTCGGCGAGAACGGTGTGGAGCAGTTCGTGGCAACGCCCGAGATCCAGAGCGAGGACTCGATCGGCGTCGACCCGCTGCCGCCCGGCCAGGTGTGGGGTATCAGTCCTGGCGGTCAGGACGAGAACCCGGGGCTGTACCGGCTCGAGGTGAACGTGAATCCGGGCTCGGGCGTGAAGGTCATCAACAAGCCGTGCCCGGCGCCCTTCCAGGAGAGCATCACGTTCGCTCATCAGAATCTGCTGGTGCGCTCCAAGGAGCTCGTCGGCGACCGCGACCCGCGCCACCACGAGTTCATGGTGCAGCTGCGCGCGTTCGACGCTGCCAAGAGCGGCGCCAACCTGGGCGTGCCGGCGCTGCTTTCGCTGGCCGGCGCCCTGCTCGAGAAGAGCCTCAAGGGCGGTCTCATCGTCGTCGGCGGCATCAACCTCGGCGGCACCATCGACCCGGTCTACAACGCCGTGAGCGTGGTCGAGCTGGCCATCGAGAAGGGCGCTGCGGTTGTACTCATACCGGTGAGCTCGCGCAGGCAGCTCAACGATCTGTCCGACGACATGGCCACCAAGGTCGATGTTGTGTACTGCGCGGACGCTAGAGATGCGTTACTGAAGGCGGTAGGCGAGTGAAGAAGCGGCGACGGGCAGGTCATCCTCGCCAGGACTCTCATTGCGCAACGGTACGCCAGAGTGGCGTTGGCGTGGCGTTGGCGGCCGGCCCCTACTAGCCTCGTCTCGGGGCGCCTCATGATTGGCGGTGATGCTGCTCCGTGCTGCCGTGGACGCAGCGGAGGGAGCAGGCTAGGGTTCGCGCATTGGCTCGGACTGAGGTAAATGGCCCGTGTCTGCAGGTGGCGCACGCGGCATTGGAAAGGACGCGCGATGCAACTTCGATTGGAGTTCCAGCGGAACCCGGTGGCTGACGAGGTGTCCGCAATCACAGCCGTCGTGCGGCCCATTCTCGAGGGCGTTCTGTATGCCCTCAAGGGCGATGTGGTCGCCGAGGTCGGTGGCTACGAGACTGTGAAGCTGAAGATGCTTCCCCGGCTGTACCGGCCCGGTGACCGGGACTGTGGCATCTGTTTTGAGTACGCCGTCCACGACGCCCTGAACCGGGGGGAAGCGACGGTACTCGACAGGCTCCATGACGCCATGATCGCATGCAACGTCCCTGGCGCCGTGCCCACATCCATTCTGTTCGGCGTCGAAAAAGGGGGTGCCCTGACCCTGATCAACACGGCGAAAGAGAAACTCACGGACGAATCGCGGTTGCTTGCGGGGACGCGCGGGCAACCAGCCAAGCTGAAGCGCCACATCGACAGCATTGCCGCCGCCTTCCGGAAGCGTGAGGCAAGGATTGCCCTCCCCTGGAGCATTTCTGGGTTGTGGAAGGCAGACCTCTTCGTCGGCAACACCGACTCTGACAGGTGGGTTGGTACGACGGTCAAGATCAATCCCCAACACTTGGAAGGGGCGCGAGGCTTGCGCATCGGCATCGTCCCCGCACGCGCTGGTGCGACCGACACCATTCGCAGGGACAACCAGCGCAACCTCGTGGTCTGTCCGCTGCCCTACGACGGCGCCTTCATGGAAGTCTTCTACGCCGGATGGGGTGTCGTACAGCAGTTCATCGCCGCGGACGCCAAGCTGCCCAAGGAAATCGCTCTACCCCGACAGCCGGACCGACAAGTCGCTCACTATCTGGCAGATCGACGCGAATATGCGGTCCTGGATGTGATTGAAGCCCTTGTGCCATTGGCTCAGCCAGGACTGCTCCAGACCGATCGGCAGGATGCTGCACTCGTGAGCCGTAGAGAGAAACCGGTTGAGGTTGAGACGGGTGCCGTCGTAGCACCGATTGCGAGGAGTAGCTAGGTCCGCCCAGCGGGCGCAGCGGCCACCTGCTCTCGGAACGACCAAAAGCCTTGCCTCCAGCTCGCATCCGCGCAAGGCCCTATTCACGATTGGGAAGCTCGCGGAAGGCTCGCCGACTCAGGCTCGAATCCGACTTTTCACATCATGCGCCGTGATGGGACATCGTCCACGCTGGTTGTGCGCTTTATCGGCAGGCCACTGGCCATGCAGATGAGCAGCCCGAATGCGTCGCGCGCAAGCGCAGGCGGCAGCGTCTCCAGATTCCCAGACCATCCCCCCGCGCGCCCATGTGTTAATCTCATCGTGGGGCCACGATGGGAGGGGCGATGCTCATTGCGACGTTCGGGCCGAGCACCGGATGGGTCGGCAAGACGATCACGTTCGAGAACGAGCAGTTCATCCTTGAGGGGCACGGTGCGATCACCCCGCAGGACGTCGCGGAGTACGACCGTCAAGGGCATCTGACGTGGCCCTACGACGGGATGCGCGCTTGGGTCTATGTTCGGGCCGTGGGGCTAGAGCCGACCATCACGAGAGAGACGGTCGACCCCGCGACGCCGGCGCGGTCGGATGCGGCTAGGCAGGACGTACAAGTCCTCATCTTCGATACGGAGACGTCCGACCTGCCTCGCAACTGGCGACGTCCGGCCTCCGACGTGGACAACTGGCCGAGGCTCGTGCAGGTCGCATGGGTGGCATGCGATCTGAAGCTTCGCGCGAAACGCAAGTACGTCACCCTGATACGACCGGACGGATGGGAGATTGCGCCAGGGGCGGCCCGAGTCCACGGCATCTCGACAGAGAAGGCGCTCAGGGGCGGCGTGCCCGTCACGAACGTGCTGCCTGCCTTCGACGCCGAGCTGCAGACGTGCAGTGTCATTGTGGCTCACAACCTTGAGTTCGACGAAGCGGTCATGACTGCCGAGTTCATTCGTGCCGGCTTGCCGCATCACTTCGGCGAAGTCAACCGCTTCTGCACGATGCGTGGTACGACCCAGATGTGCCAGCTGGAGCCCATGATACGCGGCGAGTACAAGTGGCCGAAGCTCTCCGAGCTGCACGAGCTGTGCACGGGCCGACCGCACGAGGGGGCACACGACGCTATGGGGGACGTCGAAGCCGTGATTCGATGCCTGCACGTGATGCTCAAGAAGGACTTGGTGGAGTTCCGCGTGTCACAGAAGAAATGACGAGCGCGGTTGTGCGTCGTGCAGCACAACCACGGGCTCCCATGACAGCCGCAACGGGGATCTGACCGGACTTCCGGAGATAAGAGGCACACGAAACGCCAAGAAAGTGTAAGCGTTCAGTTGGTCCACCCAAGGCCACTGAGGAGGAGACCGCCGAGGGAGCATAGGCAGGCCCTCACCTCTGCGCCGCGAAGCCCTTGGGCATGGAACGCGCCGAGGCTGAGGCGGTCTATGA
>Ga0209538_1000968_pt1 | contig 15586 bp, 19 predicted proteins | sample BarGraNGADG00211_2_FD_184492 | JGI IMG/M metagenome (GOLD analysis project Ga0209538, IMG submission 184492) | Arctic peat soil microbial communities from Barrow, Alaska - Barrow Graham LP Ref core NGADG0004-211 (SPAdes) (version 2) | ecosystem: Environmental > Terrestrial > Soil > Wetlands >... | reverse complement strand
AAAACAATCAACATTTGTAAAAATTGATACATATAGGCATGTATTAAAAATCGATAAAGATTTAGCATATCAGTTATCAGGTACTTTATTAGCAGAAACTATTGAAAAACATGCTGTAGAATTTGTAGCTGGAAAAATAAATGCTATAATTGCTAAACCTAAAACGAAATTGTATATGTACATACCTATTGAAAGAATAGTCAGAAACACCGATCCTATTGAAGCTATTAAAGCAGATCAAATTAATGATAATTATATTGTGTATTGGATATACTCTCGTTGGAAAGAAAAAACAGATGAATCAATCACGCTGAATGATATTTAACATTATCAATCATTTCTGTAAAACTAATTGACATATTGTGAATATAAAATAAAACAGAAGCTTTATGAAAACAGTATTTAAAAAACAACTGGAAACTAATAAACCAGTTACTGAAGAACTTTTATCTAAAATTAGATTTAAAAAATATGATAACGGTGAAAATATTAAAGTAGGTGATATTGTATTGTATGCTATGTTAAACAGGGGTTTAAACAAAGGTTTAGATAAAATCCCTGCTACTGATTTGAAAGTTATAGCTTTAAATAAAAACCAATTTGATTTATATTGTGTAGATGAAAGTGTTGTTGGTGGAATTATTGGTGGAACTGAATTACCTACAATAAAATTGAAATAAAATGTTTTAAAACAGAAACACCATGACACGCAATACCATAGATTGGACACATAAAAGAATTACAATTAATGACATACGTAAATTAACTAAATTATATGTTATAAAAATTCATGATTCAATATCCGGAGAAGCAGAACAAATTGAATCTGCTCTATTCATTAAGGACATAATTTTTGAAGAAAGATTGAAGTCCTATTTTCTAAAAGACATTACAAAAATAACTAGAGAAGAAATTCTTTCGGTTAATTGGAATATGTACATCACTAAAGGATATTATATTAAGATAAATGATAAAGGAGACGTTGAAGAATTTCATCATGATACCCAAAAAATGTATGTATCTTATTTAGAAATTGATGGTCCATTGGGAACTTTTAGTTCAATTTACAGAGATAACGAATTATGCAAGCAATAAAATGAAAAGAAAAAATGTTTATAAATTAATTGATGGTGAAAGAGACTATCAAGATAGTAGATGGAATAATGATGAAGAAAAACGTTCTGGAAAATCTGATATTTTAGATAAAGATAAAAGTTTAGCTGAATGGCTAAATTATATTGAATTTCATTTAAATGAAGCAAAACATAGCGTATACGCGCTTGAATCTAAACAAGTTAAAGAATCAGTAAGAAAGATTGCTGCACTAGCAGTTGCTTGTCTCGAAAATAATGATTGTCCACCAAGAAAACTAGAAAAATAAAATGGAAGAAGAATTATGAAAATACATTTAATTTGTCCCGTAAGAAACGTAACAGATGAACAGCAAAAGGAAATTGACGATTACGCTGCAGCTCTAAAAGCTGAAGGGCATGAAGTTCATAATCCTAAATATGCTGTAGATCAAAATGATGCAACAGGATTTACTATTTGTTTAGAACATTTTTATTCAATGGCTAGCACAAATAGAGTTGACGTATTTTGGGATGTTAATTCAAATGGAAGTCATTTCGATTTAGGCATGGCATTCGCAATGAAAAAAGCAATTAAGCTTGTTAAAACATATCAACCCGATAATGAAGGAAAATCATATGTAAAAGTAATGCAACAATTGGAGGCACAAAATCAAGTTCAACAAGTCGTATTAGATACATATCCTGAATTAATTAGAAAAGCTAAAGAAGAAAAATTAAAATATGTTAGAGTTCAAGATTTTGAAAAAGCTGCAGCAGTAAGAGAACGTGAAAGAAATTTAATGGCTTCTCTCGAAGATGCAGCAAAACATTTTAATTTAATCAACATATACACGGACGCAATAAATATATAAAATCATGCCAGAATCAAGAGTGTCAATTACGCCAGAAATCATTAAACAATCAAAGACATTAACATGTGATTGTGGAGGAATGATATTCCATACTGGAATGATATTTAAGAAAATATCTCAATTTCTATCTCCAACAGGAAAAGAAGAACTCTTCCCAATGGAAGTTATTATTTGCGACAAATGTGGAAAAGTTCCTACAGAATTTAACACCCACAAAATTATCCCAGAAGAATTGCTAGCAAAACCATTTGTTGAACCAACTGTTCGATCAACTGGCATTGCGGGCAGCATTGGTGGATTTACCGCATAACACACGAAGAAAAATAACCAATCATTTAATAAATTTAAAATCATGGAAGACAACAATCAAAAATGTGGCGATAAGCCTGATAAGCCACAATCTATTTTATCATCAATAGATCAAAATTTTCAAGAAGAATTGGAAACTTATGGAAGATTGGTTAGTGCAATTAATCAAGGAATAGATAGATTTAAATTATCAAAACCTGAAAATTCTGATGAATTATGTGCTGCGGGTGATCTTCCTAAAACTTCCAACGAATATGCTATTCTGTTGGACAGAAAGATAAAAATGTTTTCGGGATTGAATCATCAATTATCTATCATTCAAAATAGATTAGAAGAAATTTTATAAAAAATAAAAATAACTAAATAAAAATTAAAATCATGGAACAGTATTACAAAGCAACTGTAAAAGTACAGTTTGAAGACAAAAAAGGAAACGTAAAGTTTAAAAGAGAAGCTTATATCGTATCAGCTATTTCACCTACTGATGTAGAAGCTAAAATCGCAAAAGAACTTAACACCGGAGATTATGAAATTGTAGGCATTAATGTTACAAATATTGTAGACATTATTAAGTAATTAAATATGAAAATCTTACTATCACCCTTGAAATAAACGAGGGTGATATTATGTTATCTATGAATCACTTAAATTTCCATTAATATATAACTTATACAAACAATTAAAATTACTAATATGAGTATGAGTTATAATAGATCAAAATTCGTTTTTTCAGAACTATTTAAAAACGCAACTGGAAAAACTTCTGGTTCGGGATTTATAGGAGTAGAACTTGGAATGATTGCTGGTGCTGGAATGATTGCAGGAACAGTGGGATATTTTTTAGAAGTTCCAAATACTCTTGAATATCTTGGAATAATTTTAAAATTGGTTGCTGCGGCTACTATATTACTTGGAGTAAGAAAATTATCTGGAGACTTCAATAGTGAAAAAATAGCAGTCGCTGATGCAACTATAGCAGATACAGCTATAAAAGCAGATATTGCAACAGTAAAAGCAGCATATATTGCTAAAGCTGAAAAAGAAAACTATAAACCTGTTGAGTGTAATAGAATAAATATAATAACAATGCCTAACAATTTTGATTTTTCGCAACTTAAAGATATTAAGACAATAGAAGTTAATCCACAAGGATGGATAACTTCATTACAAGTGGAATACGGTTCATCGGATGATATGAATGTTGGAGCGTATGGAGCAATTCCATCATATTACTGGAGAGTCAAAGGAACAAAACATACATTTGTAATACCTATTGTACGTATAGATTTTTTAAGTTCAGGAAATTATAAGAAACACTTTGAAGATGCACTGGAAACTTTTAGAATGGATTATGTCGATTGGAAAGAAAAAGGATTCGCCAATGAGTGGTCCAGAGATTATCAAAGACAATTCTCCAGACTTATCATTGTATAATGTTAAGATAAAGAAAATAAATAAAGTCACAATTAAAAATAAAGAAAATGGAACCTAGATATTTCCAGTGGATTGCCGGCGAGCAACGAGGTCAAGTACAATTTTTTGATAAAATCGAAACTGAAGGACCCGATGTATTTATCATATTTAAAGATAATACTCGTATAAACGAATCTTTAGTAGCACCTATAAATCAAAAAGATCTTACAGGAAAATTGATGGCTGAAATAGATCATCCAAACAACTGTTGGCAATTTAAAGAAGAGTGGGTTGGAAGAGAAGAAGAAAGATGGGAAATGGATTCCGGAGGAATTAAGCAATTAGTTATCCCATTTAATCCGGGCAAAAAAGTAGTGCATCTTATGCCTCCAAATCCCTCAGCGCCAAGAAGCTCTAATTTTGGGCAAATATCAAATGCGCCTCCAGTGCCAGCTTACGATATCCCTACACCAGAAACAACTAAAATTGATAAATCCGATCCCATATATATTTTAATGTCAAAAGCTAAGAAAGTTGATAGTGAAATAACTATGGGTATGATTATTGCTTTACCACCTAAAAACTTATATGAACTTGCAAAAGATTCATTTGAAGAAGGCAGTGTCAAATTCATAAAATATATTGTCGATGAATTAACTGTAGAAGAAATTAAAGAAGCATTAAGAATAGCTGTTAAAGAAATGTACGAGGGTGTTCCAGAAAATACGAATATATAAAAAAATTAATTCATAAACATGGATAACTTAAATATTGAAAAGAAAACAGTGTTAGAAGGAAAATTTGAGGATGTAGTGCAAATTCAAGAACATTATTATCTTGTTTCCAAAAAACATAGAGTAACTGTTTTGCCATACACTATTGACTCACGAGGATTATTAGATAAAGTAGGTGTTATTAAAGACTATAATTATGTTTTTGAAGAATACGATTATACACTCTTAAATGATTATGTTAATGTAGATGACGGAACCAATTTGGTTGCAGCGAATAGAATATTATATGAGACTATCGGTTTAAACATAATCAATGCAGACGATTGGATGTATTTAGGAGGACTTTACAACAATTTAACTTCAGACTCAGCAATTGACTTATATTGCGTAGATCTTACAGGAAAAGAAGTTAGAGAAACAGAAGAGGCTCAAGAAGATAAAGGGAAAATTAACTTTAAAATGATAGATAGTAGTTATGTTATAACAAGCGACGACACATTATTACTCGCATCATACTTAAGACTATTCAATTACTTTTATGTAAATGCACTAGATAAATAAATATTCACTTTAAAAATAAACATTATGAACAGAAAAGATCGCAGACGTACATCTAAAAGATTAGGCATCATGCAATATCAAGGAAAACTTCCATTAACAAAAAGACTCGAATTACTTCATGAAAATGTCATAATCGGTAAACAAATGGAAAGAGAAAATGTTGAAAAAATCAAATTAGACATTACTGCGCAACTTGAAGAAAAAGAATCACAAGCAGTTTATCATTTAGCTGAAGACCTTGCAAAAATTAAAAAAATTCCCGTTATGGATGCAATGAGCGAAGCTCAAAAGGAAATTGACAATCGAAGAAAATAAATTCTATGAAGTTTTACGTGACGATTGAAGGAACACCAAGACTTAAAAAATCATTTCTCAATCTTAAATTATTTTCAATTATCTATATTCCTGAAATATTGGAGCAATATGGATATACATATTCGACCATAGATGATTATGGGTCTTTCATTATAAGTAACCAAATTAATGAACTTATAAAGACTTATGCAAAATCTAAAAGAATACGAGGCATAATATATTCTAATCCAGATATAGACGAGAATATCTTGCCAAATATTTTTGATACCCTAGCAGACATCAGTTCTATTAGTGAAGTAGTACTTATGGATGATTATAATGTTCCTAAATTGGCACACTTATATCAAAATTTCGATGAAATAGTGTTCTTTCCCTCAATTAAGAAAATAAGACTAATTGAGTGTCAAAAAATCTCTAATCTTCAAAATATAGAATGGAAAAATAAATAAAAGCGAAATTCTAACATATTCAGGCCTGACCCATACGGTCGGGCTTTTTTATGTGGATATATAAATAAAAAGTGTTATTATGGCAAAGACTGCTAAACAATATGTTGATCAATGGAATAATCAGGCAAGTGATTGGACAAGTTTTGAAATGCTTTCCACTCAACAACCATGTATTAAAAGTGCGGTAATCAATTTATATAAGAATGGATATAAAGACGATACACTTCCTGTTAAACAAGGGCAAAAATCAAATCTTCAAGATACAATATTTAAAACAATAAACACTACTGCTAAAATTGATACAGTCAGTAATCGTACTGATAACTTAAAAAGCTTTAATTCAAATGAACCTAATAATGTTAGAAATGCTGCAAACTGGGTTTGGAAAACTTATGGAAAATATTATATAAGTGCCAATATATTTACTCCTTGTGCAAACGCTTTAATCGCAGGACAAAATTCAGATAATGCAAATACTAGTAAAGTTTCACAATCGATATTCACACCTGATGACATATTAACAAGACCTTTTGATAGAAGAATGGATCGTTTGGAAAAAGCATTTACTGCTGCATCAGATCAACCTTCTATACGATATGTTCCTTTTTCTTCTGATTTTGCTGAATTATCAACTACAGGTTATTTGATCAATCAAAACACTTTAAAAGAAGCATTAAAAGCTAAAACAACAAGTCGCAATAATGACGATATACTCAAAAAAACACAAGCTGAATATGATACAATGGCTAATGATAATTTTTATAAAGGTGTTCCTGCGTTGCAAAACTATTATGCTCTTGTACGTTTATACGGTTCTGATGGTGGCAAATATTTAGTTAATCAAAAAAATCAAAGAAGATGGTATGAAGTTGATTCAACATCAACTGATCAAGTTAACTTTGCATCAACTCCAACGACTACGGCCTTAATATCTTGGGGACAGGGTGATCCTTATGGAAGAACACCTTATCAATTTACAGATTTTGTATTCGCAAAATATTGGAGAAAAATTGAAAATAATAGACTTATAACTCTTAGAAGATATGCTGCTCCTATTTTGGATAACATGAAATTTCCTGGAATGATTAGTGGATCGGTTCCTCAAAATTCCGGTACTGGAGGTTCTGATGTAGTTAAAGCTGCTGGTACGACAAAAAGTGAGGGCACCGCTTTTCCTCCAATGGCAACAGCAATTACGTATTTTGGTGGAGAAACAGGAAACACACTTAATAATATTCTTAAATTTACTACAGGAGTTTTATGGGATGATGTTCAAGCGTCAGTATGGGATGTTAATACAGATTCTGTTCCTGATAATAAGTCAGGTATTGGTAGTATTTTTGGTGGAATAGCAAAATTTGGAGAAATGTTAAATGTTGCAGGTGGTAATTTTGATAGATTAATGGTTCAAAATGCTGGTCAAATGCCGCCTGACCCTTACAAAGATGGTCCTTATGAAAACAGAATTCAGGGTCCTCTTAATAGAATAGACTCAGTTAAGAAACGTAAGCCTGGATTAGCTTTTGAATGGAGTGGAATCAATTTAGTTTTTGAATATGTAGGTAGACCTGTAGGCGGAATTAACCCTAAGGCTGCTTTACTCGATATAATGTCAAACTTTTTAGTAATAGGTTCGGCCAGTGCAGTATTCTTCGGAGGGGCACACAGATTTATGGCAAATCCTGCTAAATATCCTTTTCTTGGAGGGCAAGAAGGTATTGAAAAGTGGTATTCTGGAGACCCAGTTGGTTGGGGATTAACTGTTACAAAACAATTTACTCAAGGTGGAGCAAATCCAAAGGGTGGTGCTTCACCATCAGGAGTAGCTTCAGGATTAATGAAAAGTATGGAAGGATTTTTCAATCAATTATTCAGTGGTGAAAAAGGAAACATATTTGGAGCTGTTACAAGTTTATTCACAGGAGCACCCGGAAATTTAGTCAATAATTACATAGCAAAAAAAACAGCAGGTCAAATTCCGTATCTTCAAGGAATGAAAGCAATCCTTACAGGAGAACCTGTTGGAGAATGGCATGTCACAATAGGAAATCCTCTTAACCCAATCGCAATGATAGGAAACTTAATTTGTGAAGGTGTTACAATGGAATGGAACGAAGAATTAGGACCAGATGATTTTCCAACTGAAATCAAATTCACAGTTAAATTATCACATGCCATGGCAAGAGATAGAGATGCTATTGAATCGGCATTTAACCGAGGTATGGGTAGAATTTACAATCTTCCAGACTCAATGTCAGGAAGTGCCGATTGGCAGACAAAAGTTGATAAGCCTACACAACAAACTACTCAGAATGGCAGTATGCCCAATGGTAGAATGGGTATTTTATTGAATGAAGAAACACAAACTGGAAGAAAAGTCAATACAAAACAAGGAACAAAACCAAATCCTATGGGTGGAGAAACAAGTGTTTGGAATAGAACATCATTCAATCTTGGAATATCTGAAAATTCAGCTACACAATTTATCAATGATCCAAATAACATTTTCATGAGTTCATATAGAGCTGCTAACTGGATTGCACAAAGATCATTAACTTAATAAAATAATAATCACATTATGTTTCTTAATAGTTTAGATGAAAAACCTGTATTTACAAGACCTGATGGAATCGAAATTAAAGATTTAACAGCGTCTATGTTTGATATGAGAGTAGACAATAATATAAAGTACAGCATTTATAAAGTTCCTAAAGAATATGAAATGAGACCCGATTTAATATCGGGTGCTGTCTATAACAATTCTTTATTTGCAGAAGTTATTTTGAAGTTCAATGGAATTTCAAATGGTTTTTCAATTCAAGAAGGTGATATGATTTTGATCCCTGCTTTGGATTCAATGGCAGCTATTGTTGCAAAACCAGAGGGAACTGATATTGATGGAGCAAAAGCAATTCGAAATAGTTACAAATACATTGATCCTACAAAAATTCCAAGAACGGATGATAATTTTCAAAACAGACAAATTATTAGTGGCGCTCCAGCTAATGCATTGCCACCTAACTTGGCTCAGCCTGGAGAACAACAAATAACTTATCGTAATGGTAGAGTTTATTTTGGAGCAGGTGTTGATACATGCTTGCAAAACGGAATGACACAATCTGAATTCTTGACAACAGTAATTAAAAGCAAAACAACATAATGGCATTAACTTTTACACCAAGCAGTTCTACTCCACCCAAACCCGCTACTGAAAAGCAAGGAACGGTTTATAGAATTGAAACTTTATTTGAGAAAACAATTAAACTGGACGAATTATCAATTCCTGGTGCAGATACTCAAGGCGCGCAAAGAGCTCAAGATGTTATTGGTGTTGAATTCCCTCTAATCAAAATAAATGATTATATTTTTAGTAGAGATGAAATACAATCTGTTAAGATAGATTGCACTGAATTTTTACCAAAGATAACTTTAAGTGTTGGACTTTTAAGTCAATTGTTTCTTGCAAAGGAAATGCCAAAGGATGGTGATATCATATCTCTTGCTATTCGTAATAAAACAGACTTACTTAAAATTATTCGTAATGATTATGTAATTACAGCAGCACATGTTATGCCGAATACAACTGAAACAAAAGGTCCCGTATTCATAACATTTTATGGCGAACTATTTATTCCAGGATTAAAGAGTCAAAAAAATGATACTTCTTTTGAAGGAACAACTATGGATGCTTTAAAAGATTTTGCAAAAACATACGGATTGGGATTTTCAACTAACGAAGATAATACCGATGATAAACAGATCTGGTTGAAAGCAAGTCAGGCAGGAGATATTTACATTAATCATTTAACAGAAAGAGCTTGGAAAGATAACAATTCTTTTTACAAATCATGGATCGATATTTACTACAACTTAAATTTTGTTAATTTGAATAAAGTTATGTTATCTGCAGAAACAGAAGTTGATATTGCAGCTTTAATTTCTAACGTTGATAGTAATACAAATTATAAACCTGATACAGATGAAAGCAAGGTAATGCCTACCGTTAAAGTGTTTTCAAACTTTCCAAACTTTAGAACAACACCTTTTTATATAGTTAGTTGGAGACCACTCAATAGATCATCATCAATAACATTTCAAATTGGAGCTAAAATGACATGTGAAATGTTTGAGCATAATAATAACTTATATGCAAATAGTGATGCAAAAAAATATTGGGACATAACAGTTGAACCCTCATATGATACTGCTAAAGTTAATAAGACTATTTTGTTAAGAGGGCGTGCAGCTTTTGTAGATTCTTCAACAAACACTGATTTAAAGAGAGCAAATTATTCATACGTTGATATTTACGAAAAATTTCCCTGGTTAGGAGTTCAATATACGATAAGTAATCCTGAAGCTGATAATTTACAATGGGATGGTAATCATCACAGAAATTATCAACTTGCTAAGATTAAAAATCTTATGAATAAAAAAGAACTTGATAAATTAAACTTGCATATAGAAGTTCAGGGAAATAACTTTAACATTATTCGAGGAGATAAAATGCCTGTTGCTTTAATTAGAACAGATGCTGTTGATAGCATGAGAGTTAATCCTGATACAAACTTTAATGATTCATTAGATTTATTTTATAGTGGATGGTATTTAGTAAAAGGTTTTGTATTAGATTGGGTGGGTTCAAATAATGGTGGAATAATAAGTAACTTTAAACAGGAATTTATTCTAACAAGAAGGGAATGGCCTGCACCTATTCCAATTGATCCTATCGAAACACCAGCGGTCATAAATCAATGAAATAAATAGATAATATGGCAGATATTTATAAGACATTTAGAGGGGTAGAATCCCTTGCACAAAGATTTTCTTTATCAAAAAGATTTGATGAACCCACATACTTTTCGTTTCGACTTGTGTTTGGATCGGATTCTGATCGCGTTTATAATATGGCAAATAGCCAAGCGTTATATGATACGATGCCTCATCCTTTGTTTAACCCTGCAAGTAAAATAATTATACCTGCATTTTCATCTGGAGTTACTATTCCTCAAACTGAAAGCGTGGCATATTCTGCAATGGACTATTTAAACAATTCAAATGAACCTACTAGAGTTTCTATGCTTGAAGAATTTATTACTAAATTTAATAATCTTCAATATCAATATCCATATTACTTCCAATCTATTGATGGCGTTTCTGATTTACTTAAAGTTGATCCTACAAAAGGCCAAAGAATATCAAATGACAAGAAAATTTCTATTACATGTCTTGAAGGCTTAGATTTAAGAATGAGTTACTTAATGAATCTTTATAAGAAGATTGTATGGGACGATGTTTATCAAAGATGGGTACTCCCGGATATGATGAGATATTTTACTCTCACAATTTATTTAGCAGAATTTAGAACTTTTCATACACCAAATGGTACTGATGGTTACGGAACTGGACAAATTCCTCTAGCAGCTGTTAACGTTCCTCAATCAAATGTAGACCCGAATCAATTAATACGACCAAAACAATATAGTCCAATAATTCCAGCACCAGCTCAGAATTCATTGGCTACGTCTCCTTTATATTTAAAAATATTAGATAATGTATTGCCTACATGGGTAATAACTTGCGAAATGTGTGAATTCGATATAACCGATGTAACACATGATCATTTAAATGGATTATCTGTTGCAACTGATCCTGCACAAGGCGCGGTTAAGTTTGGTGTTAAAATCGGAAACATTAAGGAATTACAAACTTATCCTACTTTCCAGCATATGTTTCTAAGTGATAGAAAACTTAATGGACTCAATAGAGCACAAGATACAATATCAACTTCAAGTGATTCGAATAGTTCTTACGTATATCCTGCAACATTACAAGTTGCACAGACCAGAGATGCGGCTTCACCAGACAATCAGCACATATCTGGAACACCTTATACAGAACAACGAAATAAACTTACAATTACTGATACTCAAGGAATTCTTCCCGATCCAGCTCCATCATCAGAATTAAATAGTCATTTTTATGATGATAGATCAGGACAGCCTACTACAGCGCCGGTTGATCCTAACAATCCAAACACAGTTATTGGAAATGCAATACAATTTGGGGCAGCATTTGCTAAAAATATTATCAAAAAAGTTGTTGATAAAGCTAAAATAACCGATATCCCAGGATTGGGTGTTTCATTCACAGAGATTAAAGCAGCGATACAATCAAAAGATATTATTAGTGTTTTAGGATTAATTAGAAAAGGCATTAACGAAACAGTTAAAGGATATGGCAATGCTCCATCAGAAAGATTGAATCAGCCTATTCAGACCGATAATATTATGCGTGGTTTTTTAACTACTCTTACAAAATCAGAAGCTACTGATGATGATACATTGGCATTACAAGGTGCTGCAAACATGGCGTTGAATGATGCAAATGTTTGGAAAAAAATAACAGATTTATCTTTAGCTACTAATCTTATTGGAAAAGGTGAAGTAAATAGCGAAAATAAAATTGCTAGTCCAAATACGTATACGCAAATACAACAAAAAGAATCAAACATAATTGTAATTCCTGTACCTGTAGTTCTTCAAAGAATTGATGCAAATGCTGCATCAGGAAAAATTAGCGAAGGAATTCTTAATCAAGGAAGCGCTTCAAGTTTATTAGCAGGAAATATTACACAAAATCAAATTAATGAAGGAATTGCTTCAGAACGTTTAGTATCTTCAACAGAAGGTGGAACAAATCCTGAACTTGCTGCATCTTCTAATTTAGGAGGTCAAATTGGAACAAATAATGTTCAAACATCGCCATCATCTAAATTAGGGACAAAAGTTGAAAATAATTCTACAGAAACCAAGGCATCAGCAAATTTAAGCGGTGATATTACGGGCAGCGGACCGCAGCCTAAGTCTTCAACTTTGTTAACATCGAATTTGCAAAATAATGTCGATATTCCAATCGCTTCATCGTTATTAAATTCAGGAATTCAAGGTAAAGTAAATCAACCAAGTGCATCAGTACTTTTGGCAAATGAATTAAATGGTGGCGAAAAAATTCCAGTAGCATCAACTTTATTAGGTTCAACAATAGAAGGAAATAAAATAGATAGACCTGCACCAAGTATTTTATCAAGAAAAATTGACGTTTCACAAGTTATAGAATATGCGCCAACTTCAGCATTTAAACCAATTGAAGATGGGAAGTTTAAACAACCAGATCCAGGTCAAGCAATTAAAAATGGACAAGAATAATGAGAGCTAAATTCATTAACGAAAAATTTAAAGAAGAATCAGATCCTGTAAAAGATATGGGTATTAGCGCGATCGCGGATCTTAAAAAACGAAAGTGGATTTTTTCTAATGCAACTATTAATGAAATTATTACTACTCGTGAGCATAAAATTCTGTTTTATCGAAATATGTATATCATACTTTATAAAGACGGTATAAATAATGACTGGCGAGCCGTAACAGATATTTATCCTATAGATTCAGGTTCATATATAACGTCATACGATATTGATCAAAATCGCTTAATTAAAAAAGTTAAATTGGCTATAGGAAAAAAAGTTAATAAATACGAACGTAAAAAGAAAGTAAACGAGAAATTTTCAGAAGATTCTGATCCTATTAGAGATATAGGAATCGGCATATATCGATCTGCAAATTATGAAACAGCAAATCAGGCCGCTAAATTTTTAATTAAACACTTATGCACTATTCTTAAAGTGGATAAAATTCCAAATAATATTATTAAAAAACATGATGATCCATTATTATTGCAAAACATAAATCAAAAATATTGGCCAATTTTAAAAGAATTTATGATGAATTATATTAAAACACCAGATGGCAGAAGAGAGCTTTCATTTTGGTCAAAAATTTTAAGTGAAGTACTTAGATTACTACGGAAAAAAGGATATCCCAAAGATGTTAATGAAGCTTTTACTGAAGGTGGAGATCCAATACGAGATATGGGTATTGGAGTATTTGTAAAGAAAACATATAATCATGCTAATGTTGCGGCAAAACATATATATACTAATTTGTCAGATATAATGAAAATGGATAAAATTCCTGATGACGTTATTTATCCCATAGGTTATGTAGATCCAAAAACAGGAGTAAGATTAGCGTTTAATTCAGAATATTTAAAATTAATTACAGATTATTTGCATAAATACATTATTAACGACACATCTTTTAAAAGTCAAACACTAAGAGAATTGTATCAAATATTAATAATGGCAGGGTACCCTAAAAATAAATAAATTATGCCACAATACTCAGTAGATATAGACTTTATTCAAAATGACCTTCACGACAACGATTGGGTTGGCATTGTTATTAACACCAATGATCCTACGTTTTCTGGAAGAGCTCAGATTCGTACACTTGGATTAATGGATGGAATAAAAGACGAACACTTACCTTGGGTTACTCCAATCAACTCAACAATATTTGCGGGTAATGGCGCAGGTTCTTTATCTGTTCCTAAAGTTGGGCAATTTGTTAGAGTTCAATTTAATAATGGAGATCTTTACGCTCCTGAATATACGACAATTCAAAATATCGATACAGATTTAATAAAAAGAATTAAAGATGATTATCAAGGGACTCATGTTCTATTATATGATCCGGGCGAAGAGCTTACAGTTATTTATCAAAGAAAAAGTGGTTTTCAGATTTTTTACAAGAGTTCTTTCTTTCAAATAACTCCTGACGCTTTAGTTACGTTATCAACTCCAAACGGAGATTCAATTGTTCAGATGGACACAGATACGATAAATATATCGACTAAGAATGAGGTAAATATTTCGGCAGCAAGTAAAGTCGAAGTAACAGCAGATGAGGTGAAAGTAAACGGATCACAAACTACAAAAATCGGTCCTGGACCTTACAATCATGCTTTAATGGCTGAGCCATTCTGGGCTTTACTTTCAACAATGGCGACTGCATTAGATGCTAAAATGCCCGCCACTCCGGGAGTAAATGTGGGATTAGTAGAAGCTGCTAAACAATCAGCAACATCAACAAACGTAATGATAAGTGTATAATGAGAGCACGATTTATAAATGAGAAATTTAATGCTGATTCCGATCCTGTTCATGATATGGGAATAGGAATAGAAGAATTCAGAAAGCAAGTAACAAAATTAGAAATTACTCGAGTTCTTGATGCCTTAGATTATCAAACAGTAAAAATTTTAACTGATTTTTTCAATTTACCTATAGAGAAAATTTATTATTTGGGTGATATATATAAGCGTGTTCCTGATAATATTGATGATATAAATAAAGCTATTGATGAAGGAACGGAAATATTTAATAAAAGCATAAAAACATCTGGACATCGTAACGAATACTCAATAATAAAAGGATATAAAACAAAAGCTGGAAAGTTAATTACAATGCATTACACTTATGAAGGTGAAGTTCCTGAAGACAATGATGATGTGATGCAATACATTGGAGATATTTATGCAGTAATTGAATTCGATTCAAAACAACAATTATTGCCAATCATAATGAAATTTCATTAAAATGAGAGCCAAATTTATAAACGAGAAATTTACCGAAGGCGGAGACCCTGTAAAACAAATGGGCATAGGCGCGTTTAGTAAAAAATATGTTCAACGCGAAATTGAAAAAATGCGTGGGCATAAAGAAGAAGATGTTATTGAAGACTTTATTACTGACTTAGCAAATGATGAATATGGAGCCGCATTTGATATTTATTTAGATTTTGATCAAAAAGAAGAATTATTTTGGCTTTTCCTCCTTTTAGGAAAGAAACGAATTAAAGTAATTGGATTTAATCCTGATGATGAAAAAGTTCCAGCCAAATATTATGGTGATTGGAGAGATCAATTAACTTATGTATATGATAAAAAAATTAAGCCAT
>Ga0209538_1000964_pt1 | contig 15626 bp, 8 predicted proteins | sample BarGraNGADG00211_2_FD_184492 | JGI IMG/M metagenome (GOLD analysis project Ga0209538, IMG submission 184492) | Arctic peat soil microbial communities from Barrow, Alaska - Barrow Graham LP Ref core NGADG0004-211 (SPAdes) (version 2) | ecosystem: Environmental > Terrestrial > Soil > Wetlands >... | reverse complement strand
TAAGATTTCTCTCTTAGCAGCACAAGGTCCTTCTAAGGAACTCTATCAACAGGATAGAATATTAGATCGCTTAGAAGCTGCTTATAAAGTAGAGAATTTCTCTGCAATGCAAAAGCAATTTGGAGAGATGCCTAAGTGGTTCGAAGGTAACTTTACTGGCAAACCTATAGGAGATTTATATAATCATATAGATGAGTTAGAGTCTTCTGGACAGATATCATTCCAGGAAAGTCAAAATGCTATTCGTTCTTTCTGGGATATCTTAGAAGTTACTGGTGGTGTACAGCAAACTGTAAAGACTGCTGCTGAAAAGACTATAGCAGAATCACATGCTGAGATGACTGTTCCTTTGAATATTGCTGGAACGACGGTGGAGAAAGATTTACGGTTTGAAACTAACACGACTGGAGATTTCATTAGATCCTTCTATGGTCAGGTGAATCAATATAATGCAGCTTTCATGGAAAAGAATAAAGTATCTCCAGGATCAGAAACTATTAAAGATGAGTTATTGAAACATATCACAGGAAAGTTAGAGTTGAATGTGGAAGGACAGTATCGGATACAAACCTTAGAAACCATTAGACAGAAGATGCTCGGAGACGAACTTACCTATTTTGATATGAATACTTTGAATGAAGAGAAGGTCTCGGCTACTGCTGATTATATCCGTGGTAACTTAGCAGATACGATAAACCAACCACATCTTCGTGTGAATCTCTCAGGGGAGGAAGTAAAACCCCAATCTCCACCCCCCGTTCCAGAAGTTAATCTTCTAAAAGATAAAATAGATCAAATAGCACAAGACTCTCTACCTCCTATAGATTGGTCTATACCTTTTATACAAGAAGCTAAACCCTTGGCTATGTCAGCAGCAGAAAATCTTATCAGAGGAGCCAGTTATCAAACTACGGCTTTCTTACAAGAACATGGAGGTGCTGCCGCACTATTTGCAGGATTAGCTATAGCAGCAGTAGGTATGGTGAAACCTAATCTACAAGTACAAGAAGATGAAGAACATTCCGAACAACTTCTACCATTGAAGAGGAAACAATATGTACCTTTATCTCCTTCAGCTATAGTGGGAGAGATACAACACGCAGTAAGAGTAGTGATCAGAGGAAAAGCTGGCGATGGTTTTGATCATGATAAACTATCAGATATGGTTTATAGAACCCTGCATCAATCCACCGGCGTTCCATTTACTCTTTCTTCCAGACATAATGATATGAGACGTAGAGCAGATCGTACCTGGATTAAAGATCTACAGAAAGGGGTATATTGATACTATGCCAATTATATCTAAGTACAATGAAGAAGATACTGAAAGAAATGAACACAAAGGATTAGAGAATACTGCTAAAGTCTTAGGTGGAGTCATTCCTATGGGTATGGGTATCTGGAAGAATGGTACTACTAAAGAAAGTATAGGTTCTGCTGTAAAAGCTGGAATAAAAGGATGGAGGATAGCCGGGAATAGTAGTCAGATATTAACTGGAACGAGGGGCGAGAAAGTAGAGGGAGCTATGAATCTAACTTCTGCTCTAGTATCTGAGCATTTAGCATCTATGCTTCTAAAAGCTGCTGCTCCTGGGTTATCTGGTATAGGAAAAGAAGTAGCTAACTTTGCGTTAGAAGGTGCTATGGATCTAGGTATATCTTTAGGTGCTAAGAAAGTAGGATCTATAGTGGATAGGAATAGACCTAGAGGATATATGAATCCTATGAAACAGGAAGTAGCTACTCAAGATGAACCTGAGAAAGAACAGACCCCGCAGAGATTATCTATTACTACACACTCCACGGACTCGCCAGTGAGAAAGAAACGTTTAGACGAAAATATACGAAACCTGAGGAAATATGGGTATGCTTACTAAAACTGATACTGCTGCATATGTTCAACAGAATTTAGATTCTGTTAAGAAAACATTACATGCTTTAAAAGTTATTCAAAATAATACTAATCCATCAATATCTGTGGGAAAACCTTCAGGTAGTGTGTTAATGCCAGCTCAAGTTATCACTGATACAAAAGATATTTTTTCAGTACGACAAATTATTTTTAGTCCTCCTGGTGGTGAACCTATTGAAACTTTAATAGATGGAACGAGTGCGGTGTATAATTTATCACTCCCAAATTTCAATAATACTCCTTGGGTTCATATTTCAACAGATACTAGTATCTCTTTAATAAAAGCTTCAGATATAACTGCTATTTATGATATGTTTTATACTGTTGATAGTAATCTTAGAAAGTCTAGTGTGGATATAGGTCTTAAACTTAATGACAGAACGTTAAAAGATTTTGTTACGACTATTGTTAATTCAAATGAGTCTTTAAAACTATCGGCATCTCCTGATAATTGGGGAAGAACATATCCATTAGAGTCTTACTTTCCGGAGAATAAAAAACCATTAGATAAATTTACTCCTCCTATTGGTGTTACTAATATGGATGCCATCAATGGAACGCGGGAGCAAATACAACAGATTCAACAAGATGCTAATCAAGAAGGATATGCAGGTCTATCAGAATTAAACATTACCTATGATCCTGTCACTAAGAGATATAAAGTCAATATACCAGATGCTATTCCGGAGAGACCTATCCTGGGACCATATGAACTAGCTTCTGACTTAGCTGCTATGGTTTTAGAGGAAGGTAAGTTCTTCCGTGTAGGAGATGTACGTCTACCTTTAACAGTAGAGAATATATCTGTCTCTGAGAATAATTCCTCTTCCATGGACTTCGTACCTATCCTTCGGAGTAAAGGAACGCTGAAAAGAAATGCCGGGCATATGCTCACTACTGTGGAAGTATCAGTACTCTATGAGGGTATAGACGATTTAAATGGTTGGACCTTAGATCATCATGGTGTTATCCTAGAGGATCCTCTCACAGGAGAGAGACCTATCCTTAGTGGTCTTTTAATGGAACATGGTGGACTAAGACCCTTGATCTCTATCTTCCGTCGCTGCCCCTTCGTTCCAGTCGTTAACTCAGCATTGAATAATACTCATAATATAGATGCAGTAGCTTTTCAAGGATTACAAATAGAAACAGTACCAGAAGCACCAGCATGTATCAGAGTTATACTCTCCTTTATTAAATTTGACTATAGTTCTTATATACCAGATGCTACTTCCTTCACTCACCTTTTTAACTGGCCTCTATTCTCTAAGTATGTTTACAACGGATTGTGTGCCACAGCCGAGTCAGCTACTGCAGATAAAGATGGCAAGTTAGTTTTGAATTATGCTACAGGACCTAAAGCTGCACCTAAGTTGAAACCTATTCCTATCTTGAAGACTGATGGAACTACTATGGAGAGAAACTATTCCATGCAAGGTGGAGTGGTATTTCATATAGCTGATGAAGATGAATTGAAAGCTATCAGGGATGGACAATCTCGTGCTCAAATAAATATGGATAGACAGCAGAAGGATATTTCAGATAAAGAAACTAAATTAACAGAATCTAAAAAAAGAGTGGCAGAATTAGAGGTAGCGGAAGAACCCACTATTAATGACTCTATTACTGATAGTAGTGGTGGGATATCTTTAGAGCAACCTTTTCGTGCTCCTCTAGGAACACCAACAAAAACATCCACCTGGGACAATGATACTGCTAAAGCTAAAAAAGATATGGAGCAGGCACAAGCAGATCTAAATCAAGCTAAGAAGGATGCTATCACTTTACAAGTGAAGTTGGCACAGCAAAGAAATGAGCCGGAATCAACTCTCTCCTTCGTTCCAGTTAATCTACCACAAGATGCTATCTTAGAACAAGTATCAGTAGCTATGAGAAACAGTTTCTCAGCAGTACAACTAGAAAGTAGAGAACAACCTACCTTACAATACTTAGGAGGACAAGACACTCAAATCTCCTTAGTCTTCTCTTGTCAAGAACCTACAGTAAAAGCTTTAACTAATCTACATGCTCATGTACAAAGACTCTCTCGAGAATATAGATGGATCTCTGCTGTCCTAGAGAATATGGATACACAAACTGAAGACCATAAATCCTATATTCGGAATAATATGGCTAAGTATGTAGGACAGCAACTAGAGACAGGCTTCCTAAAGATCAATCAAGAGATGGCTAATCTTTGTGGTGTAGAGTCTGTGCTGATAGAAGATGTAGATTATCAACAAATTTCAGAAGCTCCAGGATGGTATAAATTAGTAGTGAGATGTGTAGACTTTGATCGTACTCAGAAGAAACATGAAGTTTTGAATAAAATGCAATCTAGGGGTTTTGCACAAACCTCTTCGTTGGGTACTGTGAATGCTATGCAGAAAGAAGATTATTCCCTGGATCAGTTGAAAGATTATGTGAATAGTCTACCATCGGAAGAAGCTTTTAAGAAAATGCTCTTTGGCATAGATCTCTATCCTGATCTGGAACTTCCTACCTTTGCTACGGTGAATGCATGGATTACAGAACTCCTCCTGGCGCATAAGCCAGTACGGATTGATCCTACTCCTCCACAGACCAAAGGTATAGAACCTCCAGTACTTTTTGCCGGACTGTATACTCCTCCTTATGGTGATAATGAACTATTAGATTGTATTAGAGTAGATCCTGATTTCTATATCTCTACTACTGCAACTATGCAGGATATTATAGTAGATCATATCATGCAGATGAATATGGAACCTGCTAAAGAAGATGGAACGGGAGGGGAACCTTTAGTTTTAACAGATGAACATCAGCAAGGTGCTATCTATCATTGTATAAAGAAAGCTGAAAGAACGGGGAGTGGTGGAGAAGATATGACTATCCTTCCTCATGTCTCTAAGGATGGAAGATGTTCTATAGTAGATTCCTTAGTTCAAACACAACTACCTGGTGGTGTACAAACGACCAAGGATAATGTGGCAATCACTAGAATGGGTGGACAAACAGATTCCAAATATGATAATGCAAATAGTGCTGCTACAGATCCTACAACCCCAATAGAAGATCAAAATAATAGTCAACCAGCCTCTAAGGTTGGTGGTCCGGAATTTCAGGAAGCTTCTCTCTTTGCGAATATGGCTGATAACTATCAGTATGGAAAGCAGGGAAGACTCCTACGGGCATTTCCAACCTTTTGGTGTGTCCTAGTAGATGGTGGAAGAATCCTCAATAATATGCTCTTTAATGATAACTTCTATGGCGTGAATGGAGTACAATCTCTAACGGTAGTGAAGAATAGAGAACATGCCGCACACTTGTGTCTTTTAAGGATGTCTAACGTCTATGGGAACTATACGAATCAATCAGCACAACGTGCTTTGGATGAAGGTATCCGCAGGAAGGGATTGTCTGAATATGCCTATTGGTTCAAGAGTATCTTCTATCCTGTTGTAGATGAAGCAGATGTGCTACGTAGAGAACAGGAAATTACTGGATTATTCTTACAACCAGGAGTACGTTTGCATGTACGAATGGGATATGGAAATTGTCCTGCTGCTTTACCAGTCGTCTTTAATGGAGTGGTTGCTGAAACCTCTGCTGGAGAAGGTGCCGTGAATGTCATTGCTCAAGGTGATGGCATAGAGTTAATGACTGATATTCAAGCAGAACCTAATAATAAACTGGGTGGATTCTTTCATGGATCAGAACCTCAAGACCTTTTAGGATCTCTCTTAGCTGCTAGAGGAGGAGTGCCCCCAGCAGTTGGTGGTGGCGCTGTTCGTAGATTTACTGAATGGATACAACGACTCACGTATCATATGGTTCCAACCTTAAAACCAGAGAGTCCTTTTGGCATACATCACTTTGGTAATCCTTTCTATAAGATAGGTGGTGAGAAGTATGGCGAAGTCATGCAAAATATCTACCGTTCTAATGACAAAGGAGCTAGACCAGGATATGCATATCGTTATGGACAATCAGAAACTAAAGGGAAAATAGATGGGAATTATGATGAGAAATTTGCTGCTCTGACACATCCTGCCAATATTGCTGCTGGATTATCAGAGTGGACTGGTTTCATGGAAACCCTATCAGCAGGGCAGAAGGAATTCTCTACAGAACTCTATGGTAAGTCTGTTTGGGACCTTTGTACCATGTCTATGCAAGTAGCTCCTGACTATATTTGTCAAGTAGTTCCTTGGGGATTTCGTTCGTCTCTGTTCTATGGCAAACCTTATTATTCTTACTGTTATGACTATGATATGCAAAGTCTACAGGTTCCAGTGAACGGAACAGATATAAAGAAAAGAGTATCTTATGGTTCTTTACCCGAACACTGGATAGATTCAGATAAGACTTTAGGAGATGATGCAGGGAGAATGACTGCGTGGGCACTCTCTGCGGGAATGGGTGCTGCTATATTTACAGGGCCTATTGGAGTGGGTATTGCCGCTGGAGTAGCAGGACTAATAGGAGCTTCGCAACTCTTTACAGATAATGTGAAATACTGCAATCCTTTTGAAGATAAAAAACTTCAAGGAATTTATTCACAACTGGGAAGTAGTTACACTTCTTCAGATATAGCAACTATTTTACAGAAAGCACAAATTAGAAAACCATTTCAACAGGTCTATGGGTTGAACTCTGTGGATGATATTATTTCAGATAACATTACAGCCTCATCTGAAGGTGTCTTTACTGTTGTGCGTGGTACGTATAAATGTAAGCATTGGTCTTTCCTGGGGTTTGGTGGGGGTAATGGCAAGGAAGGTGATGGAGTATCTTTGGATATGACTCTTCCGATTTATGCTGATGTGAACCTATTTCCAGAGAATAAAAGAACTGCTGTAGTACCTACGGAAATATATGTCGGGAAGCTAGATCAACTTGCTTCAGTGATGACGAATAAAGATCCACATGGCAACTTAGCAAATAATGTAGCTACTACTATCCTGAAGAACTTTATGTCTTACATGTACAAAGGCAACTTGACGATCTTAGGTATTCCTTCTATAAAGCCTTGTGACTTAATTATTATAGATGACTTCTATAATGAATTACATGGTCCTGTAGGAGTGCGTGAAGTTGTACACTCTCTTTCCATAGACACAGGAATGGTCACAGAAATAGAACCTGACTGCTTGGTGTCGATTACCGATCAACGTCTTTTAAGGAATTGGTCTATCTACCGTTCTATGTGTGGTACGATGTCTTGGTTGCGGTTGAATATGTATGATGAAGCAGAACAAATTCGTGGTTCTATTTATGAGAATCTTACAGAACAACTTACTGACCTTGAAGCTCTTTTTAACTTAGCACAGCAACAGGATCTTCCAGAGATTTATACCGCTCCGAAGAAGAAAATTCAAAACCTCCTGAAGGAATACAAAAGTGTCCTGTCAGAATGTACTAAGGGAAGACAAATACAACCAGGAGAGATTTCTTACCTAGGGAATGTTTTTGAGAAGGTAAATACCTCTGTAAGTCATATAGTGCGACAGAATACAATTTTTGACTGGAGTAGACAAGGAACTAGGAATGTTATAGAGGCTCCTTTACTGAATGAACAAAAGCATTATACTTTGTTTGACACGACCTATCTTACTAAATTAGAGGTAGAAAGAGTTCATAGTCAAGTAATACAAACTTTAGATGGAGATTCAGTCCCACCTCCTGTCTCGGATCTATTTACTCTTCTGGATGGTACAAGTTCTACTACAGTGAAAAAACTTACCCTGGATAAGACCAAGTATCCTACCTTGTATGTTGTTCCAGAGAATACTGGTGGTCCTTCTGGCTGGAATATTCTTCGTCTGGCTACAATCCTTTCTGGTGAAAATGAATTAAATCCTGGACTCATGTTTAGATTAATTCACTTCTTAGAAGCCGTAGATATAGATGCGATGATTATGCAAGATGCGATAGAGAAATTCGCTGTCTTAGATCCTAAGCATTATGCTAAAGCAGTAAAGGATCAAGAGGTATCTTACAAAGCAGAATTAGAAGCTGCTAAAGTCACTATGGTTGCTATTACTAGTCTGTTTACTTCAGAACAAAGGAATACCAAGAGAACAGAGATTCTAGCAGCTATTCGTAGAAGATATCCTATACAACACATTCAAGGACATACTACTGTACATCCTTTATATAGAGTAGCTATTGAATTATCACAACCTATTAGTCTTGCTGGAACGCAGGTAGAGAGTCCGGTGGTGCTGGCTGGTCTTTTTGTAGATGTAGAAACCGAGAAGCTTAAGAAACCTGAGTGTGATGATATTCTTTACGAGAAATATATACAAGATCTGGCTAAGATCTATATGCTTTACTTAGCAGGAAAGAAAAATAAAGAGAAAAGTCTCTATACAGGATATATCGCAGATCATATTCTCAGAAGTTGTCCAGAAGCATTTCTTCCTGCAGTACACAACTCCTTGACTACAAGTAATTATTATCAAATATTCAGAAGTAGGAGTATGTTTGATCAAGCCTTACTTGGTAGTTCTATTACTTTAGCTATTGTGCAATCTAAGATGTTCTCCAGATTATTTTTAGTTCAGGATAAATTCGTAGGAAGTATTTGGAAATGGGGAAAGAATGTTTGGGCTTCTATTGAGGATGTAGAGTCAGTAGCCTATGTTGCAGGGAAAGCTACAGCAGGAATAGCAAAAGCAAGAGAAGGGGTAGAGATTGTAAAGAACTCTACTGTAGGAACTAAAGTCATAGGATGGTTAAGCACTCCAGCTGAGAATGCTCTGAAATTTATGAAGAAGACTTTCTCCTTAAGGTCTATTAAGTCAACATACACAGTATCCGTAGATTTAATGAAAGCTGGTAAGTTTAGTTTCAAGGAGTTAAAAGCTGGCATCTCTGCGGCACAAGGAGCAGCAGCTTTATCCAAAACTGGAGTTGCTGTTGCTGAAGTCTCTAACCCTGTAGGATGGATTGTAGGGATTCTGGCTATTACTGGAACGATTATTTTAGGTAATCTTGTAAACATGTTAAATAGATTCCTAAGGAATTTCCATGCAATACAAATAGTTCCTCTGAAGAAACATGGAGTAGAATTCTCTGCAGGTTTGGGTGGACATCAAGGATTAATCTATGGAGAGGAACCTAATAAAATGCAAAGGATCTTTAATCATCTGTCGGGAGAAAGTCCTACCAGTCAGATAAATGCAGTATCTATAGCAGCTTCTTTCCTAGGAGTACGGTTCCCGTATCTTCCTGAGATGGATGAAAATGTAAAGAAGATGACAGAAAGTGTAGACAACCTGTTTAATTCTACTGCATTTGGGAATACTGATACTAGAGCTTTAGCTTTGAGGTCCAAGTTAGGAGAACTGGGTGATTTCTTAGCTTCCTTCTACGAGAAAGAACCTTTATTTGGAACAACTCCAACTACTGTGAAGGAGAGTACACTCAGTACTGAGACGATTTCTCATACCGCTGTACTATCACCTTCCACGTTCCAGCTTCCAGATGGCAGAAAGATTAAACTTACAGGAATCAAAACACCTCATCCTTCTGCTTCTCAAACTGAAACATGGTATTCTTCTCTAGCAATGAACTTTGTGATGAAGAAACTACAAAGAGCTAATTGGGAAATTACTACTCAACTAGAAGACATCAATGATACTAGTGGATTTAAAGCAGCATTAGTCACAGTAGGAAAGGATCATACCTCATTGAATGAATTACTTCTCGCTGAAGGTCTAGCAGAAACAGATACCTCGAATGGTACTGTCTATGGTAATATGCTCCAAGCAGAAGTAAAAGCTAGAAAGCAAAAGAAGAATCTCTGGTCTGTAGTAGATAGATCAGACTGGTACTGAGATGGCAATTTACTCTTTAGATTATATAATATGGACTCAACAACTTTGTTCTACGCAGAATAATATCTTGCGTGGTAATATAGGTGGTGATAATCAAGGAGTAAAGACAGATTGGGGTGAAGATACAGTAGCAGGAGAAACTCCTAGTGTGCAAGGAAGTAGTTTTACTGGAAGTGGTAATTTTCCAGCAAATGAGACTGCAGTACAAGATAATGTATTTGGTGGTGGTTCTCATATCACACCTTCAGGTCATTGGGGAGATCAAAGATCAAAACCAAAGCCACATAAACATGATGGTATAGATTACCCGGTTCCTAAGGGAACTAAAATTTACCCTATAGCATACGGAAAGGTAACTACAATAGTAAGAACTAATAGTGGTAGTGGTTATGGTATACATGTAATAGTAGATCATGGAAATGGACTCACATCCTTATATGGACATCTGAGTGAAGTAGCTTTAAGTTTATATGAAGGACAGATCGTATTTACTGGTACTACTTTACTAGGACTTTCGGGTAATACTGGATTCTCATATGGAAAAGGTGGAGGATATCATCTACATTTAATGGTTCATAAAGATGGAAAATCTATAGATCCAGATACTATAGGACGATATCAAACTATTTCTGGATCAGCAGTGACTTCTACTAGTTCAAGATTAGGTTCTTTTCCTCCTGGAGTCTATACTCCTGGAACGCAGATGATGATTAATTTATTTACCTCAGCAGCAAAAGCAGCAGGTGTCCCAAAGTATTGGGCAACATCCTCAGATTTATATTACATAATTAACCATGAGTCTGGTGGTAATACCGCAGCATATAATGCTTCTGGTGCTTCAGGTATAGGACAACTTCTGAGTGGTGTGCATAAAATTGATAATGTAAAAACATATTATCCTGATGGTCATGCTGGACAAAATGATGCTTGGAATCAAGCAGTGGGTATGTTGAAATATATTCAAGCTAGATATACTACTTTAGAAAAAGCATATGCCTTCAAACGTGCGAATGGTACATATTAATGCCTATACAACAAGAGAAAAAACAAGAAGTAGCTAAAGGTCAAATAGGTGGTATAGAATTACGATTAGGTGTTGTAATACCTGATAAGAATCTACTGATTAATTACATTAATAGATCAGATTTACTATCTAATCTTTTTGGCACTTATCGTAGAGCAAATATCAAAGTACAGGTTGATGGTGGAACGTGGACTAATTATGAACAGGTACCAATTGCTGACTGGAGTTATAATGGAGATACTGGTACATTCTTTTCTAAGAAACCAGCAGATGGGACTCACTGTATAGTAGCATTTACTGACAAAAGTCATACTGCCTCTAATTGTGTAATCCTTGGTTTTTTTAATCCTTCTAGTAATACTGGAACGGATAAGAGTGGATTAGCTTTAGCTACTAATTTTATTAAAAGTTTAACGACGAGATTTATATGAATATAGAAGCAATGTTAAATGAATTAAAGAAACCTTTAAAGCAAAGAGTTGCTGAGAGATTGACCCCGCAAAATACAGATGCTATGAGTACTTTAGGTTTCTGTCATAATGGTAATGGTATTTCTGCTAATCCTGCTGGTGATCTACAGATGGGTGGAGAGGGAGCAAATATTATCTGTCTACCAGAGAACTCTGCAGTAGCTATCTCTTCTAGTGAAACACAAATACATGGGCAACTAAAACTCTTCCCCTCGTCCCAGTCTACTGTATTAGATATCAATATGGGTCCTCTGAATCCTAAGTTAATACCTCCTAAGGATACTGCTGGTAGATTTACTCCTCCATATGCTTTAATGACTGTAGGCAATAGAAACCCTCTACCAACGAATACTGTGATAGTAGATGTGAAACCTGTAGGTACTCCTGGACCTGAAGGTATGCCTACTGTGCCTTGGGTAAAGATACCTAACCATGTACATCCTGATCCTATATCTGGAGTGACTGGAACGGTGATCGAGTGGGGTGATGGATGTTTGGTACCTTTACACGGAGTGACATATCAATCCTTATTTGGTTATAACCATCTAGTTGAGCATGTAACTAAAGCTATTGCCAAGCTAATGTCTTTGGGGATTTAAATGGACATCTTACTTACGAAATATGGGGATCTTTCCTTAGGATTTACTGGTGACTTAGATGTCGTGAAGTATTCCCAAGAACTGGCCCAGGAAATAACCTTCCGCATACAAACCACTATTGGTGAATTTGATCTGCTTCCTGCTTTTGGGAATCGGTTAGATGAACTGATAGGAGAACTTCTTACTCCAGATACCCTGACCTTAGGTGAGAATATTATTTATTCTGCTTTGGCAGGGAGTCCTCTTCTGAGTGGGGCATCTGTAGAAGTGAGGGGTGTTCCGGTGAATGCTACACAAGCAATATTTGTTATCTCTGTAGAGAGTGACTATGAACCACAATTATATACCATACCATTTGACTTCCTGAGAGGTATAGTCAACAAGGATTAAGAACATGTCTTTAGCCAGACCTTATGATACTATTATTAATGAAGCAGTAGAAACCTTGCGGAGTGAAACAGGATTGACAAATATCTCTCCTGGCAGTATCTCTCGAACCTTAGTAGAACTTCCTACTAGAATTCTAGTAGATCTGTGGACTGATGAAGCGGCTGCTGAAGATCAACGAAACTTGACTTCTGCTACTGGTGCTGGTCTGGATGCCTTGGGGGATCTTCTAGGAGTTCCTAGGAAGAATATCTGGATTGGTGGAACCTCAAGTGCTGGCATGCGTTTCTATCTAGCAACTCCTGCTGTGGTAGAACGTACTGTGCCTGCTGGAACTTTGGTGTGGCCTGTGAAGGATGCCCAGAGGTACTTTATGACCAGAACTGCTGTAGTGATCCCTAAGGGTGCCACAGAGGGCCTTACAGGGATACGTGCTCCATATGCTGGAGCATACTACACTGCAACAGTCGGAGAACTCTCTGTGAATAATGCACCACAGGATATATTCTGCACAAACTTGGAAGCAGTCTCTGGTTCAGATTTAGAAGATGATGAAAGTTATAGATACCGACTTAGTTTGGCAAGAATGGCTACTGGTGGTACATCTTCAGAGGCACTCAGAGCAAAACTCTTAGCATTCCCTGGAGTGATAGATGTGACCTTGTTCCCTTTCCGTAGAGGAGCGGGTACCTTAGACTTAATAGTTTACACTGAAGCTGTGACTCCTAGTGTCAGTACCTTAAAGGCTATTGAAGATTACGTGAGTACTATTGTTGCTTTTGGGATTACGGTAAAAGCCTATGGTCCTACTACGAAGACAGTGGATCTTACCTTCAGAACAGCCTTTCAACCTTCTACTCCTACTGCTGATAGAAGTACCTATAGACAACTGGCAGCCTCTCAAGTACAAGTCTATATAGACTCTCTAAGTGTTGGTGATACCTTCTACTTGGATAGAGCAGAATATGAAGTCTTGAATGTCTCTCAGAATATTATAGATGTCTCTACTAGTTCTATGTCCTTGAATGGAAAATCTACTACTCCTGATATGATCACTACAACAACCTATGAACGAGTGATCGCAGGAAGGATTGAAGTACTATGAGATTATTCAATATCTCTGTTCTCCCAGATAATCTTACTGCAGAAGTATCCTGGCATGCAGATACTGTAGGTTATTCCTATACTGTAGAATGGAAAGTCTCTTATCTAAATAGTGTCGTACAAACTACCTCTAATGCTGTGGGTGGATACTATGGTGCAGTGACCTTAGATGCGGCAGACTTTACTGCTGCTTTAATATCAGGGATGACCTTAGAGGATCAGAATTTCTGGGTCCGCATTGTAGCTTTGGATGATACTTATGAAATCTCACAATGGTATCCTGTTACTCTGTCTACAGTACAAACTACAGAGGTTAATGATACTACTTTAGGTTCTGATCTTTATATACCTACTACTACAAGAGTAGGTGACTCTATGGCTGCTAGTCTTCCTTCTTGGATGGATATATCTAGAATTCCTGGAACGGGGGTGGAGAATGTTGGTCCCGTAGAATTTGAGGGAACTGCCCTCTTGGTACTGAATTCTCCTCCAGATAATATCTCTCCTGGCAATATTTGTTACTCCACTGAAACTCCGACTGTGAAGTACATCGTAGCGCAAGCACCTTATATTGCAGAAGCTACAGTAGATAATCATGATATCTATCTAGTCATAGAGGAATCTGTTTATGGTCTGGTAACTGGGAATCTCTGCTGGCCTAAAGAGAGTCCTACACAGAAGTATTCTATTACAGATATTCAGAATGGCTTACAGATCTTCCTGGATAGAGGAACTACAGAAACTGGAGTCTGGTGCTTCCAGGCAAATGCAGTACTCTTAGATAGAATCTTAGATCCTTTGAATACATCCAGAAGTAACTGGAAGTTTGACACGATAGGACGTAGACTGCTGGAAAGTATTGCTAGGCCTATACAGCAGTTCTCTGATTATCTGGAAGAAACTAGGAATTCCTATAGTGTTGAGTTACTTCCTGACCTTCCCTGGTTTGGTCATATTGCCAGTCTTCCCTTTCAGAAAGACCTGGATAAAAAGTTCTTGGAGATTACTCGGGTAGGACAAACCCTTCCTATGCTAAAAGTAGATAATGCCTATGATCTCCTCCACGTTCCACTACCTTGTTATTTCCCACTAGATACGGTTGTACTGTTTAATAATCTACAGATGGTAGAAGAAGTTGTATCTGTAACAGATGGAGTATTCACTACTGCTGCTAAAGTTCTGGAAGATCTTCCTTTTTATATTAAGGATGAGATATATGGATGGGAGTTATTAAATAAAGGTCTTAGAGAAATATCTGGAACATCTGTCACAATTGTTACTTTGTATACAACACCTCTAACAGATACTATCTCTATTAGGTATAGTATGACTACAGATCTGGAGAATCCTTATACTCCTTTAGTATCAGTAGATATTAACTCTAAGAGAGTTCTTCCTCAGCCACATCTTTTATGGAATGCTTATGATGAACTTGGTGTTTTTGCTGGCATTAAGAGATTCTGGATGGAAGATTACTATGAAACTAATGATAGGTTTGAAGAGAGAATCAAAGCCGCGCAGATACTTCCAGCGGATGGAGTTTGGAACTCTTTGCTTGGATGGATGGGTATTCGCCTGGATACTATACACTATTACCTTTGGGATACGAATACTGACCTAACGATTACAGAAACAAATCCCTACCTCTTCGTTCCAGAAATACTAGAAATACAAAGAGTCTCAAAGCAGTCATTACTAAAAACTGAAAGTAGATATTACCTAGCAGAGAAACCTCTGGGAGAAGTACTGATCTTTAGGAATGATAGCCTGATAGATATTACAGTGTCTTTAGATACAGAGGGTTATGCTTATATAGATGTGATGGATGCTGATAGAAGTCCTTTATACTCTGCTTCTTATGATTTTCAGGTGTGGTCTTTCACAGCAGGAATACTATCAGCAGAGATAGATCTAAAGGGTCAATATCTAGCAGTTTTTTCTATAGAAGGTTTGGATGCTAAAACTTTTGATGATGTAGAGTATAGAAAAACTTTACTAGATGAGTTTGGTTTAGCTAATGAGAAGTATAAGGAATATGCTACGGAGATTGTTTCCAGATCACCTATTACAATAGGGAATGCTATCTGGGGAACAAGTTTCTGGTTCTCTAGGGTAGAACCAAATCCAGAAATTACTAGACTTCCTACGTCTTGGGCATAAAGGTTAACTAATGGCAACACCTATACTAACTTCATTCTCCCCATTTAGAGCGCCAATAGGCACCATCATCACACTAGTTGGATCAAACTTTACTGGTACCACAGCTGTGACGTTCAACGGGAATGCTGCAACATTTACGATTATCAA
>Ga0209538_1000962_pt1 | contig 15648 bp, 7 predicted proteins | sample BarGraNGADG00211_2_FD_184492 | JGI IMG/M metagenome (GOLD analysis project Ga0209538, IMG submission 184492) | Arctic peat soil microbial communities from Barrow, Alaska - Barrow Graham LP Ref core NGADG0004-211 (SPAdes) (version 2) | ecosystem: Environmental > Terrestrial > Soil > Wetlands >... | reverse complement strand
TAGATAGCAGAGATATCCTCACGCAAGCCGTCAAAATCGGCAGTTCGGATGTCCTTGCCATCCAGGTGCTGGAAATACGTTTCAAGCGACTTGACGGTGGCGTCGAAGGCAACCAGGTCGAAACTCGTCACTGCGTATCTGAAACTGGCGAAGTTCCATGTCGCAAGAAGCAACAGATAGGCTTCGGTCTTAAGACCCTTATTGAGAAGATTCACTGCAATATTGTAGAAGCTTCCCCGGCTCTCCTCTGCTTTGTACCTCAGGACCGCATTTTGAAAGGCTTCGTCAGTAATCATCGTGGTCTCCTTTGGTTGCACGTGGGAACACAACCGCATCACCTGGTGTCACTGCCGTTCGCTCATTCCTGCACTCTGCTTTCTCGGATCCAGATCCCGTAGGCGTCTATCCGGCGGCGTCCTCTTCATGGGCAACCTCTTCAACAACCCTCATGAGTCTAACCGCCAGTTCGCTGTCTCCGGACGTCCAGAAGAGTCTCTCAAACCCTGGTCTACAGAAAGAAGGTGAGATTCTTCTCATGGTTTCTCATCACCGCCCTGACTACCCGACTTCGATGCCGGTGTTTCTGTTGCCTCCGTGCTAGCAATGATCGATGCACGACGGTCTTGGTAGCGCCATCTTAGGACTACCTCGGGCGTTGCGACTTCAGACTGGTTCGGCATTTGCCAGCCCTTGTCAAAGTCGATGTCCTGAGAGCGCGGGAGCTGGTCAGCCCTGAGCTCGGTGATAGCTATGCGCGAGGGCAGTGCTGCAGCCAAACCGACAAACAGAGCTTCCCTTTGTCTGAGATCAGACAGCACGCTGGACAAACCGGCAAGTGAGTCGGGCAGAATAGCCCTCACCCGGGCGCAATCTGCATCGTTGGTGAGCCGTAGAACAATCCAAGTACCGCATTGAGAGAGCACTGTGGGATCTAGTTCACTGGGGCGTTGTGACACCAGGCACAACCCAATGCCATACTTGCGACCCTCCTTGGCTAAGCGCTGTATCGCCTCCCGCGCGTCAAAGTACTGGGCATCGGTCTTGTCTGGTACATAACGATGCGCCTCCTCGCATACAAGCAACAGCGGGTTATGCTTTCTCTCATCGGGGGTCTGCCACAACCTGTACTGGAAGACAAGGCGCGCAATGACTGCTGCAGTAATCCCCGCTACTTCGTTTGGCACGCCCGACAAGTCAACAATACTCACTCCAGTTGAGTCATCGCCGAGCTGACTGAGAATGTCTGGTAGAGGATCCACAGAAACATCGCGAGACGGCAGGGTCATCATAAATGCGTAGCGCGAGTCGGCTAACTTATTGGTTATGCTACGAGCGATCGTCGACGGCGCCGCTTTCTCGGCTGGTGATTGAGCGTGAACCAGAGTCTTGCGAAGTTCCGCTGACAGTGTGCCATCACTCTGTTCTCCTGTAACGTTGTCCGCCAAATCAGCTATGTTGCCGAGTTCGTACGGAACCGGAGAATCAACGGTAATGTGGTCAGTATCAAGCCCCAGCTTCTTGGCGGCAGCTTGCCGAGCAGCCAACATGGCCACCTTGAGTGCGGCCGTCTGCACAGTAGCGGCATGTTCGCTGTGACCGATGAAGAAATCGGCTGTTTCAGAGTAGTTCAACAACCAGTACGGCAAATGCAACGTGTCCTCGTCCGTAGACAACGACTTGGACTCAGGGAAGGCTCGTCCATATTCGTTGTGAGGGTCAAGCACGATGATCCGAGGATGCCACTCCGAGAACTTGCAGGCTTCACCCCTGTGGGTAATCGCTAGAAGCAACATGGCGACGGCCGCCGATTTACCTGAGCCAGTGCTTCCAAGAATGGCGACATGTTTGTTCAGGAGCTCGTTCAAGTCGGCATAGCATGGGGCGCCCCCAGAGCCAACGTGTTCGCCAATTCGGATTCCATGGGCACCATTTCCTCCATAAACTGAGGCAAGCTCGTCTCGTGGCGTCAGGTACAGGCGCTGCATTGGCAGCGGATAATTGGACACCCCACGGGCAAATCGCAATTTCCAGTTGAGATCACTATCGCTGGTCTTGGTCCACTCACCTTCTCCAAACAAGTCTGCTTCGATCACGTGTTCATTTGACGCGGAAGGAGGTACCACAATGCCTTTTTCAAGCTCGTACTGGGTCTTCAGAGCAAGACGAGTAACATAACCATAGATCGTCTTCCGGCCATAGTGCACTTTCACCACTGACCCATATTCTCCAATCGGGTAGACGATGCCTTCATAGACACGCGAGAGTTCAGACGTGCCCATATCAACTTCGGCGACGATGTGAGTGCCACAGACTTCAATGATGGTGCCAATAGACAACGACTCAATGGGCCCATCTGGCCTTCTCCCTTGACGCCAATTCATCTCCTGCCCTCCAAGAAGTCGGCGATTACCTCGAACTTCCACCAGTCAAATCTGTGCTCGGGCACTGCGCTCCCGGAGTCCTCGTCCCCACAGTCCATTCCCTTCGGGGAGAGGACGTAGACCTGCTTCTTGAAGGAAGCTGTGCGCCAGTCTGACAGTATCGGTGGAAGCGAATCCTCTGACGTGAAGACAACAACTGTCAGATGCTCATTTTCGTAAAGCGCAGATTCGATTTCAGCATTGATATGCTCGTCGCCAAACGAGTACCCAATTACTGTCAGCACAGTTCCAGCATCCACGCTAGTTTCATGCAATACCGTGTGAAAGAGGCCGATCTGCGTCGCGTACGGGTCGTGCTGAGCTTCGCGGTATTTCGTCGCTGCGGGCCAGATCATGCGTTCCTGGCCTGGCGGACAGGGAGTGCCCAGCTGCACTCGAACTCTGCATGGAAATGGGTCTGCGGCAGCACTCATCCAATCGACGGATCCGTGCAGCTTGACGACCCTTGCCGTGCAGGATTGAGCATAGGTGCCAGCATCCCACCAGCCCAGGGCGCCGCCGCGCATGCCATCAGCGTATGGAATTTCCTCAGACGCCAAGGCATCCTCAATGAGTAGGTCATAGTTCAGAGTAAAGTAGTCCACTGGCCGCGCAGACAGGGACTTCCCGTGATCTCCGATATCCCGCACTGATCTCACGAACTTGCGGTGTGACTCCAGATTCTCCTCCGCGGCACAATCAGCAATCTTGCTGAATATGCCATTCTTGATCACACTTAGCAGACTCTTGAGTCCTTCACCCGTGACCGGCCGTCTGCCGATCTTCACTTTGTGCTGCTCGTCCCCTTGTCTTTCCCTTCTCTCTGCTATCGCAATGTAGTCTACGATCTCGCTCATGTAGTCTTCGATTGTGCAAGAGTTCGATTCGGCGTAGCAGCCCTGCAGAGAAGACATCAGTCCCTTGCCTTTCCCTTTGGGTATGAAAGCCAGGACGGAATTCGAAAGCTCCCTCATGGTTGGTATGCCGGCCGTGACGCTACAGCCGGCACCCAGCAGGAACGCACGTTTCCCCTGGCATATGAGAGGCAAGTACTTGTCCTCTAGAAGCTTCGTCTGCAGACTACGGTCCGTATCACTAATGGCATCTGTCCCTTCCATATTCGATCCCCCCTCCTGGATGTTCTCAACAGTCTCCATCGCTCAAACGCAACTGCTTTGGAATCCGTCCTGGTTCCGTGGCGCTCGCGCAGTCTCGGCCGCAACTACTCCGTAGATCGGGCGCAGCTTGCCGATCTCGCTCCGTGCTGTAGTCCTCCACGGTCGCTGTCAATAGTGCGCTTGGCCACGTATTTGGCAGGTACGCCGAGCAGCACCACCATCTTCGACAGCTCAGCGCTCGACCTCCCTGAGCCAGACCCGTTCATTTCTACAACGCCGTTCATGCTCGCCCGTTGGTCTCGCCAATCCGCGCTAGACGATCCCTTCCAAGAGGTCGCTGAGTGTAATGGCTCTGCGCCCGTCAAAGTCGAACTGGTTGACACGGACGAAGCGCCACGCGGTCCCTGTTTCCTTGCTGATATGTGCACACCACTGCTGTATCGCTTCATCCTTTGCCTCGGTACCCTCCCAGACGCGACCCTTGGTCTCAATAATCCAGTTGACCTCGCCAACCTTGGTCTTCTGCACGACGACCCAATCGGGGTGGTAGAAACCGATTGCGCCGGTGGGCTTGAGGTAGTCCACACGAAACTGGGATCCAGACTCGCCTTGCTCGGTCGTGCCAAGAGCGGCAAAGCGCAGCACGTCAGACGCCTGGTCAAGAAACTCGGAAAATCGGCGTTCGAATCCGTTGTAGGTGGCAACGTAGTTGAAGATGGTCTTCTTCGCAACGAGCGGCTGCGGTTTGAGATCCCGCCGCCAACTGAACGGCGTCGTATCGGACAATCGGTAGTCGGCTTTCTCGAATTCGATGGTGCGACGCTCGATTGTGAGCGCTGCGATCGCGCGGGCGAGGTACTTGGCAATGCCTTCCTGAATCTCCAGTCGGGAAAGGTGCGAACGGATGGCTTCACTCTCAAGATCGACGTCTTTGCCAAAGCAGCGCGTGGCGACGTAGGCCCGCACGAGCGGATAAAGTTCGGCGAAACGGTTGGGAAGCTTGGCCCGGTCGATGACCTTGTTGGTGATGGAGCCCAGCAGCTCCTGGGGCGGTGGAAGCTCACCGGCTCCGATTTCAGTCTGACTGACCTCCGTCCGCGTGGTAGCGAACTCCAGCTTCAGCTTGATCCGATAGACCTCCGCAAGCTCCTCCTGCTCGAACACGGGCCGTAGCGCGCCGACGTCGAGATCCCCAAGTTTGCGCACGTCGTGTGTGAGACTCGGCTTGGTGATCGGGATGCCGATGTCATACGCAGACCGTTCCTGCACTGGCTGGATGATAATTGGCATTGGTGGGCCGACCTTGGTGGTCGTGACGCCGATGCCATCAGCTTCCAGCTGGGTGCGCAGGACATCGAGTAACTTGCGCGTTCCAAGCACCTCCAGCGTCTGCGTTCGATCGGGGCCGATTTCGAGCGGCATCAGACGCAGGCCGCGACCAATGACCTGTTCGGGGAGGATCTCGGCTTGGGCCGTGAAGGGTCGTAGTCCAAGGACCACGGTCACATTCTTCACGTCCCAGCCCTCCCGTAGCATCATGACACTGACGATAGCGCGGACTGGGCTATCTGGCTGATCGATGTCCCGGGCTGCTTCACGGGCTGCATCGAGGTCACTCTTGGTGACTTCGCCCTTCGTATCAGTGTGGATGACCAGCACTTCCGACTGCTTGAAACCGAACTCTCTCGTCTTCCACAAGCACTCAGCTAGTGCATCAGCGTGCACATTCTTCTCCGCCATAATAAACAGCACAGGCTTCAAGCCTAACTTCCCATATACGGACCAGTGGTCCTTCCAGCGCGCCACGGCGGCACGAATCCAGTAGCCGTACTTCTCGGCAATGTTGTCCTTGGTGATGCCATCGGGGTCTTGTGGAGCTTGCCTAGCATTGTCGCCATTAGTGACGATGATGGGTGCCTTGACAATGCGGTCTTCCACCGCTTGGGCAAGCGGGTAGTCAACGACTGTCCACGGGTAGTACTTGCCACCCTGGTCTTTGGGTGTAGCCGAAAAATCGAGCCACAAGCCGAGACCCTTGGGCAGCGCTGTATGGATTGCGAGCAATGACTGGTTCCACTTGAGGTCCTCGTCATGCACGTGATGGGCCTCATCATTGATAACGACCAAGTCTTTGAGCGACTTGACGCGTTCCAGCATCGAACTCTGACTAGCTGCAAGGTCCATGATCGGCTTCTTGCCAAGAAGGGCATCGACCGCATTCTGCGGAGTCCACGGCTGGTCGCGTGACTCATAGAGTTGTTGAATGTTCGTAAGGAAGAGATTTCCCGAGGCATCGGGCTCAGTAGCATCGCCTCGCAGGATCACCTTCAGCGCAAACTGCCCCTTCCACTCCGGTGGAATGAGTGGTAGCTGGCTGAAAATGCGGTTGCTACCGAAATCCTTCTCTAGCCGCTGGTAGACGATGACGTTCGGTGCGACAATCAGGAAGTTGGTCGAAAGCTCCGACTCAGGCACACGCTTCTTGTGGAAGTACGACCAGACCACCGCCATCGCCATGACCCAGGTCTTGCCTGAGCCCGTTGCCATCTTGAAGGCGAACCGACGCAAATTCTCCTGCGGAAGGTCTTGCAGGTCCTCCTTGTCTACCTCAGGAATGTAGCGGTGAAGTTGCCTCTGACCGTCCATCGTGGTCTGAAACTCGATGTTTTTCGAGAGCAAGTCGTTCTGAAAGATCGTGGCGTAGTTCTCGATCAATTTCTGTGTGTCTCGCTCTCCCGCAATCTCGACTAGCCAGACCAGTGTCTCAATTGCCTCACGCTGACAGAACCAGTACCGGAACGGTGCCGGGAAGCCAGCGACCTCATGGTCTTCATCAAACCAGTACCCAAACAGGCGCTTGGTGACATCAGAGGCACCGGGGTAGCCGTGCTCGCGCCATGCATCCACCTTTGGGCGGATCTTCGGCACGAGGAGCAACTGGCTGGGGCGACGGCCGCCCGTTTCCTCCCGCCACTCAGTCGGTGCAGACTTGTCCTTGACGAGGTACGAAGTCGGTTTGTCCCACGGACAACGGCCTGCGATCTCGGGCAGGTCCTTGTCGTAGGCGATGACAGCCTTGGCCATAGCTACTTCACCTCGACGTCAAAGGCCTGCGTGGTGTCATTGCCGAAGATGTCGATGACCTTGACAAGAATGCGGTACTTGCCCGGTTTTTCGTAAACATGTGCATCAGAGGAAAGTGGAAGCTTGCGTTCCTTTCGCGTGCGGTAGGCGACCCAGCCTTGCATGAACGTATCGTTCTGGAAGTCCCAGTCCACGGCCCAGTAGTCGATATAGTCGGACCACTTCTTGACCTTGCTGCGTACGTCCTCAGGGATCAAGTCGGTGTTGGGGATGACGAAGTCCTTGAGCACTATTTGCGCAGTTAGCTTCTTGGGGTACTTGGTCTCCGCCTCTAGGTAGGCCAGTTCAAAGAAGTGCACGTCGCCCTTCGCAGCTGCTTGCTGTTCCATGACCTCGCGGGGAATCTGCAGCAAGCGAAGTTTCACTCCCTTCTTCCTGGCGGCTTCGACCATCAGATCGTACAGGCCCATTTCCCATTCCCAGCCCAGCACATGCAACTCGTTCTGCTTGAGCTTCGCGCACTCGTCCACTGTGGCACCAATCTCGTCGATGGTCACCGGCGCATCCACGGCACCAATGTGGACCATTACCTTGCCCTTCTGACCATGAATGTGGCTCATCCCTGCCAGCGGCTGCGCGCCATAGAGCTTGAGGACGAAGGCTAGGTACTCGTAGAGCGCCCGTTCGGTAATTGGCTTGTCCTTCGCCTCACCGAAGGTCGCGCTTTGCCAGTACTGACGCTCGTACTTGCCGAGATTCAGCACCTCGAAGGGCTTGCAGTTCTCGATGCCAAGCAGGCGCTTGCGGGTGACATGGATTGCCCATCGGCCGAGGTCGCAACCGATCCAGCGGCGGCCCAGCTTCTCCGCAACAACGAGCGTGGTACCGGAGCCACAGAAGAAGTCGGCCACGAGATCACCTGGGTTCGATGAGACCTTGAGTATACGTTCGAGCAGTGCCTTGGGTTTCTGCGTTTGGAAACCCGTGTTGTCGTAAGACATCTTATTCTCGTAAGCAATATCCCACACGTCCGTGATCTTCTTGCCTTCTTTATCGGATCCGCGGTATTCGTGAAGTTTGCCCTTGTACTCAGTTGTGGGCACCTCATCGAAGTTGAAGCACCAGGAAGGTCCATTTCGATACAGGTAGATGTTGTCGTGCTTCTGCGGCCAGAAGTTCTTGCTCCGTCCCCCAAAATCATGGTGCCAGATTACTTCATTAAGGAAGTGTTCTGCCCCGAAGAACTCGTCGAGATAAACCTTAAAGTAGTGCCCAACATCATATCCCAGATGGACGTATATGCAGCCTCTTGCGGAGAGCAGGGCCTTCATGAGCGGTAGGCGGTCTTGCATCATCAACAACCACGAAGTAACACCGCCTCCCCATGTATCCCTGTATGCCTTCTCTTCTATCACCGACTGTTCCTTCAGAACTTTTTCGTCAGAATCACCGATTTCTGCCATGAACGAGAAATCAGCCCCGGTCGCAAACGGCGGATCTATGTAGATGAGGTCGATCTTCCCAGAGAACTTCCCGAGCAGTGAACCCATGACCAGCAGGTTATCGCCCCAGATGAGCTTGTTCCGCCAGCCCGCCTCGAAGGTGTCGCCCTCAGTCCCCTGGTACGTATCAAAGAGAGACCCGCCCTCTTTCTCTTTGACTTCGCGCGTCGCACGACTTTCGTTGACGGTCTCGATGACCTGGAATGGCAGGTTCACCCTCGGCACCTCCTTGAGTGTGCCGTCCTCGTTGTACTTGCCGGGCCAGACCAGTTCTGTCTTCGTGATGTCTATCTTTGCCATGTCGGTCATCCCTCCTCAGGTTGTTTTCCTTCATCCGGCTTCGCGGGCTCGCTCACCTGCGCCACGCTGAGCCAGCCGTGGTCGAAGGTGAAGGTCCGAGCCTTTCCGGCCGGATCTTGGATGTGCACGATGCGCGCACCATGCGGCGAATTGGCATGCTCAACTATGTAGAGCCAGTAGGCGTCGCCCTTCTCCCCAGCGCATTCAAATTGCGTTCGGGAGAGCCCTACTGGACGCCCGTACAGGTCACCCGTCATTGCCTTCACTTCAATCCAGCGGGCTGGTTGGCTGTCTTCTCCGGCCTCGAAAAGATCATATCCAGGGGTGCCCGCGGGCGTTCGGTGGAGTCCTGGTTCGGCACCCAGAATCAGCGTAATAGCCTTTTCCTCCAGCACCATCCGAGTCTGCTGATCAAGACCATCGGGGTCCACATCCTCATCGTTCGGCTGCGCCCCAACGTAGGAAATGAAAGGTCTCCCTCCGGTACTCCCAGGTGTCCGCTTGCCTCCGCCCTCACCAACGCCTTCTGTCCGGCTATTGGTTTGGCCACCGGCAGCCATATCTGCATGAGGGCGAGCCGGACCGGCTGTCCCAGCACCACCGTCCATACCATCCCTACCCGCGCCCGGCTGCTCAACGCCAGACGGAACTGACACGGGAGGTGTCGGGGCAGGCGCCCCGCCAAGCAACTTCTCTAGGGCCGCATGAACGTCGTCTGCTCCGGCCGCATCTGGTTGGTCCTTGATCCCCAGCATGGATCCCAGCTGAGCCCACGTTGTCACGCCCATCTGTTTCAAGTGCTCCACCAGATCTGCAATACCGGCTTCCTCCGTAGGCGTCTCGATGACTGGCAGCATGAATTGGATCTTGGACTGGAGAAACGCGTCTTTCTTCCAGCCAGTCGTCTCAAACGAGACCAACCTCGGTGGCTGAAGCCGACCATCTCGATCTGGCACCCAGGCGATGTCGTTTAGTTGCCGAACGAAGACTGCGTCAAACTCCCAGGTGCGCTGGGCATAGTAGAACCAGTGGTAAGTGCCTGCGAAGACATGTGAACTGCTCTTCTCTTCAACATCGCACAGAGCTTCCCAGAGTAACGCGGCTTTCCTGCCAGCGACAGCAGGGTCAAGCAACGGGAAGTTGCGCAGCAACTCCTCAAACCCACGAAGGGAAAAGTCCTCGAGCGTCTCGGTGCCAGTGCTCCCCTGAAAACCGGCGTCCTTGCGCATATCGCTGCGTTCCTGATAGGTGAACTGCGTTTTCACAGACACAGGCTGAAGGGAGGAAGCAGAGCCACACTTAGCGAGCAACCCCGACACGTCGTCGCCTTGTAGACAAGCGCATGTATCGTCAACAAGAAGCACGCCGGCAGTACCCGCGAACAGCTCTCTCAGCGACTCTGTGGCCAGGTAGACTGTACCGGGCGTTGCCCACTGCAATACCGCGTCACCAGCATCCCTCGCCCTGACAAAACGGATCTCTCGCAAAGCTGACAGCAACTTCTCGCGCTGGCTGGTTGAGTCAGAGTGCCATGCCATAAGAATACGATGCATGTCGGCCCCATAATCCTCGGGGCATACATCGATGTCTGTTCCAGCATACTTGGGCAGCACGTTCCGAACAACGTCGTCCACCGGATCGGCTTCGGCGAGCCCAAGCGAGGCAAGGAAGGCCACTGCTCCATCCGTCGCACATACCGCTCGACGCACAGTCGGAAAGCCGGTCTCACTGGTAGTAGGCAGAAACACCTCTGGTTGACCGTATGAGCGGACCTCAACGTGCGTGCCGTCCTCCAGACGAACCAGGGGCAGGCTATGCAACCTGCCCTGCCGCAGCAGCGCGGGTTGACCATTTAGGAACTCGTACAGTTGCACCATCCAATCATCTGACTGCGCCTCAAGAAAGACCTTGTCAAGCTTCGGAACAATCACCTCGGGCGTGACCTCGTCAATATCAAGTACCTGCATGAGGTACTGCCTTAGATCCGATGTACGATCCTGTGAAATATCGCCAATGAGCCATGAGAGCTCTCCCTCGGCTCCATACAGCGTGCCGAGTTGGCTTGGACTGAGGAGATCCCGCAACTCCTGGGTACGGGCGATCTTCGCTTTGCCGGCAGCCACGTACCCGCCACCGAAACACGGCAGTAGCGGCTCTGCAACCAATACACTCCGCACTGCCTCGAACAGTGGACCAAACATGCTGTCTTCGGCGAACCGTATGGGATCAAGCGGAAGGCTCTCCAACACGGCCGTGTCGAGCATGTCGTGGTCTCGCAGCCAACGCAGTGCTTCCACAAGGAGCGTGGCCGTCTCCCGGACCAGACGCTTGTTCCACAGGTCATCGACCGGTACGTTGTCTCTGCTCGGCGTTGTGCGGTAGGGACCTTGCGTAAGGAAACCGAGATAGGTCGGCACCACAGTCGGAAACGAGACGACCAAAGGAGAATCGCTGACCGCCTGAATCGATCTGTGCCCAGATTCGTCAGCCTGAGTCATCAGGAAGGCAATCTCCACGTGACCAGCGACTTCGCCCTTGTCCGTCGTCGCCTCTCGCGAGAAGACCGTCCATGTTTCCTCTGTCACAGGCTTGCCTTGCTCCTCGCCCATGAGCGTGACACGGCGCACTCCCTTGCCCATCTCCTTCGGTTTGTCGCGCAGGTAGTGACCAGAAGAGCCCCCTTCGACGCTCCAGGAAATCTCCTCGATCTGACGTAGGAAGAGGAGGGTTCGAACGCCGACCTTCTGAAGCCCGGACGCAATGTCGTCATGTGCCCCAGCGTCGGAAAAGGGGAAGACAAAGAACGTCTCATCTGGCCTCGTTTCTGCCGGCGCAATCGCCGTCGGCCAGACATAAGACTCGATCGCAAAATGCTCATCACCCGAATGGATCTCGGGGTGGTCAGTAAAGGCATAGACGGACTTGAACCCTATCCCGAAGCGACCAATGGACGTAATGTCCTTGGTAGTCATGGCGATGCCGCAGATACCCTGCACGTCCGCATCGGTGAATGGTGTACCGTAGTTCGACACTCGAAGCTGCGCGTCTGACAGCTCAAATGTGACTGCACGCGAGCCACCCCATGCTTGCCGTCTGGCCAGAGCGTCTTCCGCATTCTGCAGCAGTTCGTAAATGAAGTGACTCCGATCTGCATACTGATGTGACAGAAGGATCGGTCCATACTTGTCAATACGGGTGCCGTACAGCACTACATTCTCCTTACGAATGGCCTCGTAGTTTGATGCCGTCACTAGTCTGCCTCCTCCTCCATGATCCCCTCTGAGTGACACAGAAGCCGCAGATCGCACTCTCTGCAGATCGATGCCGCCGGTGATTGCATAATCCGGTAGTCCTTTGCCTCGATGCGCTGGATAAGGTTGTCAAAGGCCGCAGCCGCTTCGTCGATCCGTTCGGGCCGGTAGGGAAAGGCCATGAGAGCCTTGTCCTTCTCCGGTTCCGCCGTCCAGTAGAGCATCATGCGATCAACGTGCTGCCCATACCGATGCTCCAGGATGTGCGCATAGCTGCAGAGCTGTCGTTCATACGTATCCAGCAGCGCAGCGCTGTCTGCCGGACGTGCCGACGTCTTGAAGTCAAGCAACTCCAGCTTGCCGTCACCGCCCAGTAACAGATCGATCTTGCCGGTCAGGATGTAGCCGTCTTTCTCGAGGGTCACGTCCACTTCAGTCTGGATCACGCGGCGCATCTCCGCCCGATTCTGGCGGAAGTAGTTGATGACCTGCGAGTAGGCGGCCAAGCGTGCAGCGTCACCAATAGGCCGAACATCGCTGAGAGACAGGAACCGGAAGGTACGGTCGAAGAGCTCATGGATGCGTTGCTCGTCCAAGGTATCAAGACCGCCATCCAGAACGATGCGGTGAATCTCCTCGATTGTTTCGTGCACCAACAAGCCGAAGAAGATGACGGCCGAGCGGGATGGTGTGAAGTCGTACTCGCGGAAGAACTGGTACTGACGAGGGCATGTCTCGTAGAGCCGCAGATCACCCGTGAAGCTGAAGGAACGCTTCACCGGCATCCGCTCATGCAGTGCGAAGTGCTGGGCGGCTAGAAGTTCCTTCTTTACATAGGGCCACTGTGGCAAACCTTGCCAGATCGCCGCAAAGTGAGCCTTTGGCTCCTCATGAGCAGTGAGAACCAGCACTTTCTGCGGCCGTGAGAACGCGACGTAGTGAAGTCGCATCCGGTCGAAGAGTGTGATTCGGCCCTCGGGCTCGAATGGCGGGCGGCTGTAGTAGGGTCCAAGTAGACGATCTATCTGCTTTGAACTCGATAACTGTGAGCTAAGGCTGCCGACCACGACAACCGGAAACTCAAGCCCCTTGGCCTGGTGTATGGTCATGACCTGAACATGATCTTTTGGAAATGGCCGGTCAGGGTCCTCATACTCGTTGATACCACCGTCATAGAGCAGCCGCAGGAAACTGCCAAAAAGGTTGAAGCGAAGGGATTCTCGGTTGCGGTACGTTATGCCTGAATAATGGTAGTAGTTCTGAAAGGTATTCAGGAGCTGCGAGAAGGTCGCGAGGTTGTGCGCAGTGTTTTCGTCTTTCACGACCTGGGCAAACGGGGCAAGAGCGAGCAGACGATAGAAGTAGTCTGCAGGACGGAGTTCAAGAGACTCACCTTCTCCGAGAGCAGCAATCTCGGTGATCCATGTCTGGAGCGATAAGGCCAAGGGATGGGGTGGCGCACAGGCTTTGGCCAGCTCAACGATACCCGTGTCTACGTACTCTGCGAGGTCGGCAGTGGAGCCCACCACGGGACCCCTCCCGTCGCTGTGCCAGCCAAGAATCACTGCGAAGCAAGCGACCATGAGACGGATCTCATCGTTGTCGAAATACGCGCGGGCTCTGGGACAGAAGGCGGGGATGCCTCGGCTCCTCAGAGCAGCGAGATACGGGCCACTGTGCTCCTCTCGCACGCTGTGCAGGAGAAGCGCGACCTGGCTATAGTCCTCGATGACGTCGTTCTGCTTCAGGAATACAACGAAGTCAGCGAACCGCTCAGCCTCGTCATGTGCGTCCCGGCCCCAGATACCGATGACGCCAGGATAGTCAGGCTCTGGTGCGCGTGGATCAGGTTCAATCTCCTTCTCGAACCGGAAGGGCAGGCCGTTGGGGTTGGACCAGTCGATCGAAGACATCCAATGGCCATAGCGCTCCACAATAGCGGGGTGAGAGCGATAGTTGGTCGTCAATCGAATGACACGACACTCTGGAAACCGGCTCGGAAACTCGAGAATGTTTCGCACAGTCGCGCCACGAAAGCGGTATAAGCTCTGGTCCTCGTCGCCGACAACGCACAGGTTTTGTGTCTCTGCGGTCAGCCTCAGGAGCACCTGCTCCTGAACGTAGTTGGTGTCCTGGTACTCGTCTACCAGCACGTAGCGGACTTCTCTCGTGAGCCTGCGGCCATGGTCCGAATCTGCAAGCAGTCCATGAACGATGCTCTGCAGATGCGAGAAGTCAGTGCAGTTGTTCGCCACGAGGGCCGACTCGTATGCCTGGTAGGAACGGGCGATGTCCTGCAGGAACCCGTCAGGTGAATCCAGAAGGACGTTCGGGTCAATCAACTCCTCCGTGATCTTCTCGAAGTAGCTGCAAGTCCCTTCGATAGCGGTCCAGCGTGTTTTCCAATGGCCCAGATAGAAACCGTCGCTTACGGGTCCAATGATGTCGTCGAAATGCTCATGGATGAATAGAAGTTGCGTCAATTCATCAAGTGTCTCGTAGCCATTCCCAAGTTCTGTCCAGTTACGATGCTGAACGATGATGCGGTTGCACCATCCGTGAATGGTCGACACCTGGAGATCCGACAGGTTTCCCTGGTAACCGACTTCCCGAGCAGCAGCAGACAACCGGTCACGCATCTCAAACGCAGCTTTCTCCGTGAATGTACACAGGAGAATCTGCTTCGGGTCTGCTTTTCCAAGGAGAAGTAGATTGAGCGCGCGTAATACGATGCTGTAGGTCTTGCCCGATCCGGGTCCTGCGACCACAAGCAACGGCCCTTCGTCGTGTGCGACGATCTCACGCTGTGCATCGTTCAGATCCAGGTAGTGTTCGAGAATGGCTGGTGCGATGGTCACAACAAGCCTGCTTTCCTGAAACTGAATACGTCGTCCGGCGAAACAATGAGATGGTCGACGATATTGAGATGAATGGTTTCCGCTGCAAGCACAAGGGCACGCGTCAAGGTCTTGTCCTGCTCGCTCGGTTGCACGTGGCCGTTTGGATGGTTGTGTGCAAGAACTAGGGCAGCAGCTTTGCGCTTAAGCGCAGCCTCCACGACTTGACGAGGATACACGGTTGCTCGATCAAGCGTCCCCTCAGCGAGCCGTTCCACCCCATCACGGAGCAAGCGATAGCTTGAGTCAAGGTAGGCCACTTCAAAGACCTCATCACTCAGCGCACCGATGCGCAAGCGCCAGAAAGCGGAAATCTTGTCTGGTTCAAGCAGCATTTCTGTGTCTTCAGCCGATTGCTGCAGGTACAGCGTTGCAGCAGCGCGGATGACTTGGAGCGCGACCGGCGTCACTGATCCGATGCCTTTGACTTCCTGCAACTCCTCCAGTGGCGCATCGAGGATCCCTCTCAGATTGCCAAACCGCGCGATCAACGCCTTTGCAGGCTGTTTGACGTCAGAGCGTGGAACGGCAAGAGTCAGCACCAATTCGACGACCTCATAGTCATTGAAGCCGTCAAATCCAGATCGCAGGAACCGCTCGCGCAGTCGCTGCCGATGACCCAGGAACGATGGATCAGTCATGCCAATCTTGGCTGTCCTCGGAGCGAAGTTCCTAGCTGCCGGGGCACTCTGCCCCTAGGCCCGAGATCCGCTCCTGCCATGGTGTCATCTGCCGTTTTCGTCTGCATCACGAATTGCCCCTCCTGCAACTGCAATGGCTCCAATGGAGCCAATTTTGAATATGATGACGCCGAGACGGCAGAATACAACTGCTCACACGTCTCGCGGTTGACCTGTCATGATTCCTTGTTCCTTGGCGCGCCGAGATACCTGAGCACCTTCAACTCCAGTTCAATAGAACGCTCCATGACTTCATCCGTATCCGCAGCCATGAAATTGCGCCTCGCCAACTCCTTGGCTGCGATCTTGGCCAAGTATCTCAGATTCCTCTGGCTGGATAGGTTGCTGCATTCCTCGATGTAGTCAGGACAGTCCTCGTTGACGATAACCATGCCT
>Ga0209538_1000961_pt1 | contig 15657 bp, 8 predicted proteins | sample BarGraNGADG00211_2_FD_184492 | JGI IMG/M metagenome (GOLD analysis project Ga0209538, IMG submission 184492) | Arctic peat soil microbial communities from Barrow, Alaska - Barrow Graham LP Ref core NGADG0004-211 (SPAdes) (version 2) | ecosystem: Environmental > Terrestrial > Soil > Wetlands >... | reverse complement strand
GGCGATGACCGTGTGGTCGCGGGTCTCCCGGATGCGGAATCGCACCTTCTCAGCCTCCGCTCCGTACACGAAGTTACCCTGGAGACGGCTGATGACCTTGGCCATGTCCTCAGTGAACGTCTCCTCAGAGCAGTAGTTGTCGATCAGGTACTCGAGCACATAGCGCGGAAACTCGTCTACCCCCGTGTTAAGCGTCAGCTTCTTGTTGACGACCTTGCCCTTGAACGCATCCCTGAGCTTCGTATCCATGTCTCACTCCTTCCTTGGCATCAGTCCGAGTACCTTGCCCAGTCCTGTGTCGGGACGGATCAGCCGTTCTGTATCCAGTCTGACGCGGATGCGTCGATCGAGCGTACGCCTGACTTCATTGTGGTCCTCGCCATACCTGGCATCGATACGAAGATCGACAAGAACAACGCCGCTTGTACGCACCTCTGTGGGCAGCGCCGTGACATCCGGGATGAACTCAATCCGGGCATCCACGCCACCATCGCCCACCAGATATCGTTTCGATGTTATTGCCGTCCAGTCTCCGAGTGATGTACAGTCTTGTGTCAACAGCCGGTAGTCAGCAACGATTGCGACGTCCCGTTCAGCATCCTTCTTCGGTGAGCCCAGCAAAATGTGCACCCTCACGCTTACGGTTTGCCCCTCGACAGCACTTGTGGGGCAGACAGGATCGCCCAACTGCAACACCAACTCCGAGGCTCCTCGGACCTTCAGCACGGCCATCGGCACGATCAGCTCCTGCAGCGAGATCCCGCCGTGCGTGAACGCCTCGGGGCTGAATTGATTCCCGGGACGTGCGAAGGAGAATCCCGCACGAGGAAAGACAACGCTTGCATACTTCTTGACTAACTTCTCGCCAGTATCCCTGTTGTTTACCTCTTCCTCGGCTGTTGTCCGTAGCTCGGCAGGAGTGAAGTCCAAGATTGCTTCCTGCTTCTCCTTTGGCATGTAGATACTTTGGGCCGGGTTCTTCAGCCTGCAAACCCGGTATTTCGCGTCTCTCGGTTCGTTCAGATCTTCCTTTGGGAAGAAGATTCTCTCACGTCCGTTGCGTGTGAATCCGTGATCGGCTGTCACAAACACCTTCGTGCCTGCCTTCAGATCGCGGACGATACTGGTTATCTCGTGAGCAACGATGTCCCCAATCTCCGCATCGTAGATGTGACACAGTGGCCGCTCCGGAACGACCCCTCCGCCATCAGTCTGCTTGACACCGATGTGATGCAGCAGCTTGTCACACACATCGATGATGTACACATCAAGCTGCCCATTCGAGTATCTGACTGCCTCACCCGTGGCTGCCCCCTGGAAGGGCTGAACCGTGAGGCCTGACCCCGAGGATCCGTAGACCCGCATGAGTGCGCGGTCGAGCAGGTCGTTCTCAGCATCTCGTGAGGGATTGAACGCATCACTGGGCATTCCAGCGCTGATAGCCTTCCTTGAGATGTGCGTCTCAGATGGCAGCAGGGCCATCCCGGGCAGCTCTGCCTCAAGACTCATACGAGCCTCGAACACGGGCTTGAATTTGGCAAGCCAGATGTCATATCGCAGCCCGTCCAAGATGAACAGAACCGCCTTCTCCTGTGCTGGATCCCAATATGGCCGCAGACAGCGGTCAACGAACATGCTGGTCAGGCAAACATCTTCAGATTTGCCGCTCACCCAGGCCGGGAAACCCTGCTGGACGACGTCTTCAAACGCGTGATTGAACCGAGTCAGATCGTTGGCGAGTGTCTCCTCGAGGATCCGGGCTGCCTTCAGCACCCTTGACGGCATGTCTGCGAACGCAACAGGAAGTGCAGCAGCATCTCTTGGCATGATCACTGCGGTCGCCAGGTCTCGCGAGAGCCTTGATGACTGGTACTCAGCAAGGCAGATATGACTGTCGATCCACCACGACCGGAACTGTGTGACGCCAATGGCTCCTGCCGGCTTCGTCGCTAGCGTCTTCAGTGCTTCCTTCAGCTGCGATAGGGTATCCAGGGTGTCGATAGCCAGATCGACAAGCTGACACAGATGCTCGAGCACGGAGTTTGATCCGTCAAACAGGAACTCTCTTTCGGCACGCTGGTGGTCGAGCAGGTCCATCATGCGCCGATGTTGTGGAAGCACGACCTTGTGCTGCAGCAGGTGATCCAGTGCCACGAGGAGCACCAACGAGACAAACAAGGGCGAGAGTCGCTCGTGCTCGACGAGCCGAACGCAGTTGTCCGGGTTCCTGAGATCATATGTCTCGTTGCCCAGCAACAGGTACTCGAGTGCCTTGGGGGCAAGGCTGTCCTCAACGTCCGTTACGTCTGCGTGCGCCTGTTCCCTGTCTCTTGCCACCATAGCCGGCACTTGCTTGAGAACCTGATTAGGGTCCAAGCTCTTGAATTCCGATAGTTCAGGGGCGATCCAAGCGAACAGTTGCCCTGGCTTCGAGGAGTGCTGAACGAGCAGCGCAAACAGGTAGAACGCGCGGATAACGGAGTCCTGATCGTGATCGGCCAGCCAACAGAACGGCGCGGGAGCATCCCGCAGCCGGTCTTGAAACACTGCAAGGAGCTGGGGAGCAACGTCTCCGAGATCCTGGACCCTCCGGTGGCTCGCAAGACCTATGTGCCACCATTCGTCCGCCGCCAGGTCCTGGGAGAATGCATGTTCGGCGATACCCAGATGCACAAACGCGGCCATCTCACGCACGTCAGCGTCTGCGAACCCAGTGGGTTTACCGCGTCGGAGGTTTCGGTGAGCTGCCACGGTACCCTGCGGGTCGTTGACCAGGATGCGCCCGATCGTGCGGTCGTCGACGGTGGTTGGCCAGCTACGATCAGACGTCAGATCAATCAGGAAATGCTGTGCCGTCACCTTCAGCAGAGACTGTGGCAGCTGGCCGAAAAGGAGATCGGGGTACAGGAGTGCGGGGGCACGCTGTTTCAACGCCTGAGCAGCTGGCTGGGGCCATCGGTCAACGACGATGACACGTTGGATTCCCTTCCGGCGAACTTCAGAGAGATGCCTCCGCAGCTCCAGATTCGTCAGAGCGATGATCACCTCGTATCCATGCCCACTCGCGAAGTCGTTGAGCCACGTGTCGCTACGTGGGTCTGGCAGAAGCCCCGCATGGTCCTGGACCACGAGGGTCGCGCATCCGACTGCCTGCTCCAAGTGTGCCAGTGCCCACTCTTGGATAGTCATCATGAATGTTCAATCCTCAACACAGCTGACTCGTCTGGATCCGACGTGCTGGGGAACTGCTTTTCTAGGTACGACTTGAACTCTGCGACCACCTGGTCAAGTTGGTCCTTCTGCACCGTTTCCAGCGTGGGCTTGAAGTCTGCCATGCGCACTGGCTTGACCACCATCTTCTTCAGGCACCTGTTGAGCCTGGATGCGACATCTGCACTCTTCTGAACATTCGCAACGAGGTACTGGCTGATCGCCTCCTCGTTGGCGCAGTCCAGCAGACCAGAGATGAATGGGTCACCCTCACCCTGCTTCAGGAGCGTCCAGACCGGTCCGCTGAACAGCAGCCGTACCTTCGAATCCAGAGCGTCGTGAATGGAAGCCACCGCCTCTGCTTCGGCGGCTGCAGCAGCACTGATGCGCTCTGCCGCATTAGCGAACGTCAAGCCGCATACATGGGACGGCTCCTTCCTGAGACTCCCCGCAACCCCGCTGGCTGATGTATCTGAGCACGTCGGTATGCGGGCACTATACTCGTCGAGCTTCGCAAGCACCGCTGGTCCTGCGACGGGCTGCAATGCGGTGACTTCGTCCAGCATGAGAATCACCTTCAGCTCGGCTCCTTGTCTTAGTCCATCGATAGTCCCATGCCGTTCGTCCAGTTCGGACGTCACTGTGTCATGCATCGTCCTGTATCGCTCAGTGTATTGTGTGATCAGCCATCCGACCGTACCTGTCTCTCCGGCAGCCGGGGGAATGTGGCCTGTTAACTTCGTGCGACGTTGGCCTTCATCCAGGACAAACGGCTCGATGTTGTTGTAACGTATTCGCAGCTGCTTCTGCACACTGTGCAGATCGTTCATTCGAGTCTCTCTGAACGCGTCTGGAATTTCGGCGTTCAGGTAGGCGTGTCCAGCCTCCAGCAGGTCCCTGTCATCGACGAAGCTGTCAACCAGATGCACATGTGTCCTCTGCTTTGTGAAGTCATCAACTGATTCGGCAGGCGCCGCATCGTCTGTCACGAGACCATACTCAAACCCCTCATTCAATGCTGCGACAAGCGCACCGAACACGTCCTCTACCTCTAGTGGGGTCGCCGTCAGCTGTACCATCCGGGCGAGATCGTCAGCGTAAGGATTGCTCTGGTCGAGCGACGCAAACAGAACCGTTGCGCGTTCCTTAAGCTGTGCCAGCTTTGAGTGCAAATCCGAGATTTCTTTGGACAGCTGCGACTGAAACTTGCGTATTGCGGCGTCGTCCGAACTGCTCACGTCACGACCAAGCAAGACGCCGACAAACGGTGCCACCACCGTCCAGCCCTCGGGTTTCACCACGAACCGCACATATGATAGGGCGTCGAGGACCGTCTTGCTGAACGAGATGTCCACGATGTTCGCGTAATCGATTTCGTCCACGCTGAGGCCGGACTTCCCCGTCAACTGCACCGTCACCTCGCCCGTGCGGACAAGGCACAGGAGGTATATCTGGACCATCTGACGAGTCAGGCCCCAATGCTGCTCACGGTCGAGTCCCATGAACTGACTGCACATGGCGGTGACGGGCACGCCCTCGCCCGCAGATGGCATCTTCTTGCGCAACCAGTCGCGCATGGCTACCACGTACTTGTTGCTGCTGATATCCAGCACGTCACCCTGGCTTCCTGCATCTTTCCAGATGCCCAGGCCAGGCCCGAAGTTGCGGGCAGCGCTGACGTTCTGATCCGCCTTGGCATGCCGGGGAATGTTGCCGGTTCGCACGATCCCATTGACAACCTTGGGGGCGTCTTCCTTCTTGAAGATGACGTTGGGGCCAAAGGGCATGACGGCTGACTCGTATGATGACGACAGGACCTGGTCTGCCACCTTGGCTAGAATGCCAGACAGCTCTCCCGCAACATCGAAGGAGATAGCTGCGTGGCCTGTAGAGCAGATGATACCTCGCCTGTAGCAGGCACGAACGACGTTGGCAATGGTCGCCATCTGGGGCCGCAGTTGATCCGCCACCCAGTTGAGGACGATGCGTGCTGCGTCTGTCTTCATAGATGCATGCTGTTCCACAAGGTACCGATATGCTGCGAAGTCCAGCACCCGGTCGCGCTCCTCTGGAATCAAGGCGTCTGGCGCCCAGACGATGACGCGGGGGTCGCTTGTCACTCTAAGAACGTCTTCCAGTACTGTCTTGTCGATCGCCGACGTCTGTACGATGAACGCAACATCATCGTCCGTCTTGTTCGTGTCGAGTGAAACCAGCGGCGTCTTCTGCCCAGGATGCACCAGGTTCCCCATCTGGGCGAAGCCGATCACTTCCCTGCCACGCCAGGCGAATTCCTGCCGCACCCGATCTCCTTCTTTGAGGCCGGCGAAAAGAGAACGTACGTTTCCACCCAGACTCAGTTTTCCGGCAGGAGAACTGACCTCCCATGAGTCCAACCGCAGCAGTGCGTCCCAGGCCTGCTGCTGCAGATGGACTGAGTCTGCCGCTTTGGCACGGGCTTCGTTGAATTCCTTGAGTGGATCCACGCCTTCCTCGACCGTCGGATCGAATCGGTAGCGGGTTATCCCGTCCTGGACACTCTCCTGTACCTGTGGCAACAGCTTCTTGAGTTCCTCCAGGATGGTCTGGTAGCGCTCGATCGTCTCATCAGTCCCCGTATCGTCCGCGTTGGGCAGCTCCATGACGGCATTTGCCACTTCATCAGCGGTCAGTCCGTTGAGGCGTATACGAGATATGTAGTACAGGAACAGCGACTGCAGGACTTGCATGGCCGTTTCTCGACGGAGTTTGAGTGTCCCCTTGGTGACGGCGTCAATCGCCTCCTTGCAGGCCTCATAGGTATGGTATTCCTTGTCTCGGCTCTGCCGGATAGAAACAAGGGCCGGTGTCACGCTGCTTGTGTCCTCCTCGTACTGGCCTATCTCGTCGAACAACTCCCACAGCCGAATGAGCGAGGTTGCGTCCTTGTGCTTCATCTGGTCTTTCAATGCTTTGTGCATGAAGTGGATCGCCGACCGAGCCGTCGTGATCTCATACGTAATACTCCGCAGGACTTCAACCGCCTGCTTCTGAAACGGGAAGAAGTGCGTGAACTCGTCCTGCGTCATGGCTTGCACGGACGTGAAGTGCTCGCGGTAGAAACCGTAGTAGGGAGCCACAAGCGCGGGCGCCTTGATCTCACGAACGCGGTTGAGCACGATGTCATAGTAGTTGTCTCGCCCATGGTCGCCAGACAGCAGAGGGATCATCTTGAGGCGATCATCGGCGATGACGTTCATCTCGCCCGTTTCAAATTTGAGCTTCTCCTGTGCCGTCACAACGGTCCATAAAGGCAGGTGTTCAGCACGGGTGAGCTGATTGGACAGAACGGCAAGGGTCTCCTCATCCTGACCATGTAGCTCGGCTGAGCGGCCCTTCATGAACAGGGACATCTCGTCAAGCAGCAAAAGCATCCCGCTGTAGCCTTCGCCGACCACGGTGTCTACCATGTTCTTGAGCAGGCTGCGAGTGTCAGAGGCAATCTGGGGCGTCACTCGCAGGTACTCAGTGTAGAACTTCCATAGCCGCGCTCCTCGCGAACGCTTGTACTCCGGCGATCTGTTGTCCTGGATGTCGCGCACGAAGTCCTCGGCGCTTTCGAACTCCTCGGCAGCGAAGAACTTTGGATCATGCAGGAACTTCTCCAGTTCCTTGCGGTACCTTCCGAGATCGCTGTCGATGAACCGGTCAGCTAACAACTCCGTGTCGTAGAGAGAGATATTGCGGCCAAGCTCCTTCTCGAGTTGGTCGTGGACGGCGTCCAGCACGATCGAGGTCAACGTCTTACCCTCGCCGGCCACGACACCGCTGCCGGTACCAGCCAGCGTACGGGCAACCACGAGGATACCCCTGCCAGGTGACCCGCTCTTGGCCTTGAGTCCTTCGTCATAGAACTGGTACAGCGATTCGCGCTTGCCTCGTCCTGCCTTCTCTTCCTTGTCCTTGACCAGATTCCACGCTTCGGCGTTCCCGAGTGCAAGCGCAGCAAGGAAACAGGACAAGTGCGACTTACCCGAGCCCCACTCGGCCTGGATCCAGTAGCCTTGTCCCACCGTGGCCATTGATCCCGGCTGCCACGGTGCAGCCATCTGGCGGAGGATATCGTTGAGAAAGAAGCGGACCGGGTCGATGAGGAACTCTCGGATCGTCTGCAGTTCAGGTAGACGATGTGCCCGCGCCTCAGGTGAATTGCTGCCGGCCCATACGTGCTGTTCCAGGGAGTACACCGAGATGATATTAGACGGTACGGTGACGATGCTCGACAACGGTTGCCTGCTCTTGAACAGCGAATCAGAAGAGGTCATCTGCGTCCTCCTTAGCTTTCCTGCGACGTTTCGGGATGACCTGCTGCTCCGCGAGTTTTCGCACGCAGACGCCATAGTCTTCCTGCACGTTCACCTGCTGCTCCTCGGTCAAGTGATCAAGGATCAGCCCTCCCTGTTCGTAGAGCAACCTGCCCTGTTCATACATGCCTGCGCGTTTACAGTGGCGTATCCAGTCGGCAAGCGTCACATCGGTCGGCCGTTCCTCCTCAGGGATGTCTGCATGATGCTGAAGATATGCCAGGTACCGGCGGATCCGACGACCAGTGCCCTGCTGGCGCTCATGCACTTTCAACTCCTCTTCGTCAGAAGTCGCAGGCAAGCGCCACGTCCCCTCGGTGGTGAAGAAGAAGTAGTCTGGAAGCCACTCTGCCAGTCTTCGCCGTGGCTTGTCTGCTACGTGTGTCAGGTAGTGCTCGAAGAGATCACTGTAGTGGACGCCGTCTTGTTCAGGATAATCGCTCAGGAACTCATCGATGAACGAATGCATGACGGCCGCGGCTGCGTCTTCCTTGGACCGCTCTGTTTCGTCTTCGACCGCATAGGCAGTCGACTTCAGGTACCAGTGCCCAATGACGTGCGTCCCAAAGACGTCTGCGGGCTCGTCATTGAACAGGTCCTTCTTGACCGCCTCAGCCACCTCGTTCGCCACGTCGTGCAACAACGCCTCAAAGTCATGTGGCTGCATCTGCCCCTGACGTACCAGTCGGCTGGCCACAGTGTCCCAGATGCGGTCCTTCGTCGCGCCAGCATGATCCGTCAGGTAGTCCGTGACAATGGCACGTACCTTGTCGTTGAGGGTCTCGCCCGTGTCACGATCATCGATTCGGACATCAGCCGCAGCCTCACCGGGTCGTGGTTTCCGAAAGTTCATGACGAGGTCACGTTTAGTGACTTTGCTCCCGGTCGTCTGGTTGTATGATTTCTGCCCAGCATCTATGTACAGCGACTCCTTCCCGCTTGCCACGACGAAGCCGACTTTGGCCATCAGATCCTGTACGTTGGTCCATGTCCCTTCAGAGGTGTCGTGATAGCATAGGGAGATCCACCGGCCTGGTTTCAGTACGCGGTAGCACTCCGCCATGGCCTGCTCCATCATGTTCGTCCAGTCTTGCTCCGATTTCCCCCTCGTTTGGTTGATGACGATCTCGTCCTTCTGCCATTTTGTGTCGAGATCAAGCCACGCTTCCCAGACGAAGTTGAGCTCGCCATATTGAACTGTCCCTCCGTACGGCGGATCGGTGAAGACCGCGTCTACTGAGCTGTCCGGAATGCCAGAGAGATCGGTTGCCGTCTGGCAGGACACACTCAGTCGCGGACTCCGAGGCATGTGGAGCAATGAGAGGCCTTCGACGACAGTCCCCACATGACTGCGCAGAGAGGGCAACACGTCAATCTCCTTCGATATGGGAGGAAGGTAGTACGTTCCGGACAACGTGGCAGTATTGCTTTCACGTACCATCCGGCTGGTCCCGAGCAACGTTGCAGACCATGCAAATAGGAGGGAATCCCTTGCTGTGCCTCCCGGTGCAAGTCCCTCTATGCCGTTTCTGAGCGCCGCCAGTGCCCAGAGACTGCGCTTCGTATACAATTCGCCAATACTGCGAAAGTTCCTCCCCTCTCTCCACTCATCGCCCCAAGGGATGCCATCATCCTCGATGTTCATCATCTTGTTGCGAGGATACCAGTGCGGGATTTCCATCGACTCAATCTCCCGTATCTTGCCCATATCATACCGATCAAAGTACTTACGCTTGAGCAGATCTGGGTCATTATGACTGCGTTGGTCACGTCGTGGGCTGCATCCACTCAGACACTCGTAGCTGACAGTGACCGGTACCGCTCCAAATTTGGCGCAGCGCGCATTGATCTCCACTGTCTTGCCCCGGTCCTTGCAGAACGGACACACACGCACCTTCTTGGGCTTCCCATGCTTCTCTACAGCAGTTTCAGGGCAGTCGAAAGACGCGATCTTCTCCCCACACTCAGGACACTGATAGACCTGGGAGTAGACGGTATACAGGGTATGCGCTGGACCAGAACACTTCTCACATCGTGTCTCGTACAGCCAATCGATCTCCGGCTTGACTATCTTCTGCAGTTCCTCGAACGCTCCATGCACTTCGTCGACGTTGACAGGAGTGCAGTAGTTCTTCGTGATGAAGGCGGCGGCCGGACTTCGGTCGATGGCAATAGCAGCACGGCCTTCCAAGATTGCCGCAAGCGCCGTGCTCCCCGAGCCACAGAAGGGATCCAGCACGAGATCTCCTGGCCTCGTGTAGTGCCTGACGTACTGCTGAATGGCATCATGTGGCTTCTTGGACCAGTAGGCATGCATGGCGTAGATGGCCGTCGCCTTTGTTGTCTCGATGGGATGGTCAAAAGCGGGCACGTCATAGTTGTCATGGAGCGCATCGTAGGGATGATTCCTCATCTGCTGCTCCACAAAGGCCCGCAGATTGGGGTTGGGTTGGTCGCCTGAGTAGTAGCCTTCTGGCATTACAGGCGCCTTGCCTCCAAACAACGACGTTCCGGTCTCCTTCTTCTTCACTCCCATGGCTATGCCTCCGTCTCCCAGATATGGTCGTCTGTCAGGATGCCGCCCGGCAACTTCAGGTCGCCCCCCGGCAAGAGCGGAAACAGCGTGACGTTGCCTCCACTCCTCTTGCCTGGCAGCAACAGCACGACACGGTGGGTGTCGGTCGCCCGCTCCCGCAGCAAGTGCAGATCGCAGTTATACGCCACTGCCATCTCCCAATCACGCAAGATTGTGAGCCCGTGCTTGAGGACGTGCTCTGACAAGAAGTCGTTGAAGGCATTCTGCACCAAGCGAGCTGCCACCTGCGGCACCACCAACTCCTGACCGCCCTCGTGCGCAAACCTGTCGTCGCTGATACAGTCAAGGATACCCTGCGTCACGGACGCCGCGGCAGGGAACATACTGCCCCCTGTAGCTGGTGTAGTCGTCAACTTTGCAGCAAACTTCTCCAGAGCTCCATATGAGCCAAGAACGGCATACAGGTGTCTGCCCGTGGGCGATGTCAACTTGGCCCGCAGTTGATCGGTGATTTCTTCGTCCTTCATGTCGCGCTCCTGTCTGAGCAGAGCGCATCGACTACGCTCCCCAGATCGCCATGAGTCGTGAACTGCCGTACGCCGTCGATCTCCGATACCTTGGACAGCAGTCCTCTGTTTCTCAGCTCGTACAGCATCGGCATCGTCTGGAGAGGATCCCACAGCATTGCCCTGAACGCTCTGTTCTGCTCAAGCTCGTCAACACTGTACATGCCAGGCCTCCCGAATTCGCTGCTGAGGACGAATGCAAATGAAGCGACAAGAGGCTGTCGCATCGTCACACGAATGCTCTTTCCCTCCACTGTCACTATCCCAGCAGTCCTCAGCGCCTTCAGCATCGCGCTCGTACACATGCCGAGTGCCACGTCACTACCCGCCGCGCGGTCCCGCAGAAACGACAGCAGCTGTGCACGGCTCACACCTTCGGCCGAGGCAACAGCCGGCCGCAACACGTTCTCTGCGACGTCGTACATCAACGGCTCGGCCTGGCAGAATCTGTAGAAACACACGTCCGTGAGTTCAGTGTGCCCTGCAAACGCGCGGGCAAACTGGAGCAAAGTGTCGTCCACGACGCCCGATGGAAATAGCCTTAACGACACATACGATGCTGCTCGCTTTCTCATCGACTCTGCACTGAAACCCATGTTGTCGCGGAGCCACGGGCCAAGATTGTGGATCGTGGTCCCGAGCGGAATGCGGGGAAGCAGCGCGATGGACTCTGCCAGATAAGCCTTGGCGAATAGCCCAGTTCCTTCGTTCTCCTTCTCGCGCAAAACGTGATGCGCCGTCGATGAAGGAGCGAACGGTTCTGCCGGCTTCTCGGCTATCGGCCGAGGCGCCACAATCTCAGGCAGCACCTGGGGATGACTCGGCGTCTTCGCTACAGTTGTCTGCGGTTCAGCTGGCTTGATCTTCTCGTCCGTGCTGGGCTGCGAAAAAAGTGACGGCTCTGGCGCGGTCTTCTTCACTTGTTTGGTCTTCCTGACAGGCGATGCCGGTCTGGCACGCAAGTGTTCGACCAACTTGAAGAGGGTGGCAGTATAGTCCTTGATACCTGGAATCGTCACCAGCTCTGACATGGGCGCAGCCAGCACTCCGTCGATCCCCCCGAACTTATCAACGAGAGCTTTCGTGGCGGGAACCGTGTCCCCGTGGTGGACAGCAAACGCGACCAGCAGTTGAAGAAGGGCATCATCAGTCATCGCCTGCGGCTTGCCGGCAACGAAGTCCTCTCGCAGCTGTTCCGTGGGCAACTTCTGCTTGGTCCCTGCCATGTGCTCCTCCCATGTCATGCTCTTTCGCGTGCTGTTATGTGACTGCAGATGAGATGCTATCGCACCTATTGTAGCACATACGCAGGTTTGCTGACTAGCCGTTAGGATAGCCACCAGCCAGTCCGATCGAAGGTGAAGGCAGCACAACAGCGCTCAGCCAATTCGTCCTATAGCCTTATATACCCCCACTGGCCAGTGAGACTTGGCAGGCAGGGGCGCCGATTCTATCGGCGTGAGTTGAACGCACCTAGGAAGCCAAGGTCGGTTCCGCCCCGCACTGGATTGCGAGCTCGATGCTCCTCGCTTCTACCGCGAAGATGATCGATCCAAAGGGACTCTGGGTTCGTCTTCGGGCACCATGCCATTGGCAATCTTGATATACCCTGGCATACGAGGATCGCTGAAGCGGTACACGCCTTTCTTCATTCGTCGTAGGATAGTGTGGCCATCCCACGATACCAAGTCATTCAGATAGGTCTGATCCATCTCTTTGTGACCCATTGAGCGCACTCGATCTTTGAGCTCCCCGGACGTGAACTCAATCTTGTCAATTGTGGCAGCCGCACGCAGGATCACCTTGGACTTGTCGTTTGCGGATGATCTTGTGGCATCATTATATGTGGTAGTAAGGGACTCTTCGGCCTCGTCCGCTGCCAGTTTCATGGCCTGCTGCAGCACGAGCCTGTCCACATGTTTTGCCCCGGCAGCTATCACCACTTCGCTGCATTTCAATGCAAGTAGATGAACGTAGTGGGCATAGCCGCCGCCAATTGTCGCGATCATCGAGATGACGTCTTCATCAAAAGCGAGACCGACCTTCTTCATGCCTGATCGAACTATCTCCTCTGACTCATCGTGGGGCATGGCACACAGGTGAGTCTCCTTCAGGCATCTGACGAGAGACTCATGATGAGCGACCAGGTCCGCTCCGGCCTGTGCAATGCCGACGATGAGCACTTTGAACTTCGCGTCCGCATCGCTAAGCTGCTTGAGCAGTTCTGCCAAGTTAATCTTGGTGTCCAAGTCGCTGATTCGTTCTGTTTCATCAACCACGAGCAGGGCAGAGAGGTCGTTCAGATATCGACAGGCATTAGTTGAAGTCATCGCCGCTGCTGGACCACGTCGGTTCTCCGATGTCTGTGCACCTATCTCGGAAGAGCCCTCAGCTAACCCCACCGTGACTCTTCCAGATACTTGGCTCTCTAGACTGCTTGTCGTGTCCGTCACTTCCGTGTCACATCCGCATGCATGGAGGGGCTCCCTCAGAATGCCTACAAATGTCGAGCCGGCGCTACAGGGGACGTAGAAGACCCGCTCGACTCCAATCGTCGTCCTGAATTTCATAGTCAGGTACTTGGCTAGAGAGGTCTTGCCCACTCCCCGATCGCCCCAGAGCAGGGCGTGCTGGCCTGGGGTGTTCAGTTCCGCAACGATCTGTCGGACTTCCCGACCGCGTCCTACAAACAGACTTGCGTCATCGATCGGCTTGGCCGGGGTGAATACGTCGCGCACTCCCGAGTCAGCTATGATCTTCTCTCTCCTCTCGATGCTCTGCTGGAGCAGTGTCTCGTCTGAATCCACGTCATCTCTGCTTCTCTTCTTAACCGGTGGCGAACCACCGGGCTGATGTCGCGTCGACCTATGACGGAAGACCCACGACCAAAGCTTCTTCATGCTAAACACCTTCGTTAACTCCGTCGCTGCGGTCAACCCATGTCAGCCTCTGTTTCATGCCATTCAGCCTGCGGTGTTCCACAAGTCCGTCATGCTGTAGTCGCCCCACGACGATGCCAGGTGCAATCCCCTCATCGCGTGCAAATGCAGTGATCGCTGAGGAGGTGAAATCTGCTCTCTGAACGAAACCGATGTACGCAGCGGTAGAAATAAGGACATCGCTCGCAAACTCGTTTGCCTCCTGTTCCAGATGATCCGCTGCACCGTTCTTCCCGTCCACAAACACCTGTCGCTTCCCATGAAGCAGTATGTGCCCAGCCTCATGAAAGAAGCTGAACCAGAGCTGATCGTTGGACTTATGGCGCAGGTCCAGTTGAATCAGTGCTTTGCTAGGCGTCAACCATCTCGCCGCCCCGCTCGCTCGAATCCCCGGAAGCTCGTGAACGAACAGAACCGCGACGCCGGCGGTCGCACACAGTTCCTGCAACTTTGGTGCAAACACCTGCGGTGCCTCGGTCGTCAGTTTCCTGGCGTCCTGCAATGCCTGTCTGAAGATATCAGCGTCATACGCGCCACAACCCAGTTCTCGCGCCATGCACTCTCCCTGTCGAAGCCAAGCACTAAGAGCATACTCGTCAGCACTGAACTTTCCTGACGTTCGGTACTGCACGGCAGAGTGTCGAAGGTACGTTTCGCATTGCTTGGGACTGGAGCAGCCAAAGAACTGCAGCAAGGCAAGTAGCTGTTGCGCGACGTCTGCACAGCGCTCGACCCATGTCCAGTCGAGGAGCTGACGCATCGGGAATTTGTGCAGCCAGTCCTTCTGAGCACGCATCTGCGCCATCTGAGCAGTGCGCGCCCTGTACTCCTGGTACTGCCGCTCAAGGTTGTTCCAGAGGGATGCAGGAACGCCGAGGACGGTCTCGAGTTGCAGTGCGGTCTGCTGGCTAAGAGGTTCTTTGCCATTGATGATGCCGCTGATTGTTTTCGGAGTCAGGCCTGTACGAAGAGACAGGTCTTTCTGCCTCATGCCTAAAGCATCCAGAGTCTCCTTGAGCGTGTCGCCAGGTGCCGAGGCAACCTCTCCCTGGTATTCGCATAATCTCCTCTTGCTATTCATGTGTATCTCTTACCCCCTCGATGATGACAACCGTCACGCTCTCGTGCACAAGACTTCCATCATCTCGATGCTGGACATCATCGCCAGAAGGCTGTACGATCAGGCGATATGGGCCATCCAGGTCCAACGATATGTGCCCCTTGAGATTCTTCTTCAGCTCATGGCAGCGAGCTGCTGGCAGTTTCCACATGTCAGCCAACGTGTTGGCAGCCTTCAACTCGGACAAGCGTTGTCGTATCAATTTCGCCCGCTGGTCTCCGCGCGTCTGTTTCAACTTCTTGTCGTCTGAGAACTCCCTCTGCAGTTTGCTGTTCACAAACAAGATGATCACCCTCGCCCTCCGTCCTTCGTATTATGTTAACCTAAAAGGTAAATACTTTCAAGAGTCCCGTGAAACTATGTCATCGCGTGCACTCGGGTGATGCCGCCCGACCTCGAGCTATTCGGCAAACCGCTCGGAATTGTGGCTCTTGATTCGTTCCATGTCCGGCCATGCGTTCGGATCCTCCGGCAGCAGGATGCGTGAACCATGGAGCTGGTAGTACTCCTTGCCATTGTCGTAGTCTTCTTTGAGGCGCTTGCTGACCACAAACCGGTAGCCGTCAGGGTCGATGGTGACATAGCCGGCATCGAACAACTTGTGGATGTCGGCACGCAGGAGGATGCCGTTGGTGACGTCGTTGGTGTGTGTGTCGGACCACTCGATGATATGCGCGGCTTCAAGAACGGGCAGCGAGTGCTCCCTACTGACTGCACACTGACGATGATAGGCATCGGTCACTTCGACGCGGAACGTCCCCTGGCCTTGACGGACCTCACGCAGGGCATACTGCGGCGTGTAGTCAGAGCTGTAGAAGGGCAGGGCATGAACCTGCGGCGTTGATGGGGTCAGTTCCAAGTTACGGAGTACTTGCTGCACGATGGTCTGGTCGTCGGCACTAGCCATGTGTTTGCCACTGACGACACTGCCGGTGTAACACGG
>Ga0209538_1000959_pt1 | contig 15684 bp, 18 predicted proteins | sample BarGraNGADG00211_2_FD_184492 | JGI IMG/M metagenome (GOLD analysis project Ga0209538, IMG submission 184492) | Arctic peat soil microbial communities from Barrow, Alaska - Barrow Graham LP Ref core NGADG0004-211 (SPAdes) (version 2) | ecosystem: Environmental > Terrestrial > Soil > Wetlands >... | reverse complement strand
TAAGCAGAGCACGGAGACCGCCAGTACTTTTAAAAACGAGCGGTAACGTTTGGCGGTTTCGATAATCAATCCGATGACCGTAAAAATATTGATGATTTTTATGGTCAGGCCGGAACGCCAAAAAGGACTGTAATCACTTGTTTTCATGGGTTGAGTTTTAGCATTGTTTGAATCTTAAAATTTCGGGATTTATAATGAGTTTGTGAACGTACTAATATATTATATTTCATCACTTCGTAATTATTATGTCAATTAGGCGCGATCAGCCATTATTCAAGCAGCGGTTTTTAAGAATAGCCCCCTTTAATTATTAAAGGAGGCTATTATTTTTTTTCCTGACATTTACCAGGCCAAGGGCTTTAAAGGAAATTCATAATATCCCTTTTTGTTTCTTCTGGGCATTGACCAGTGTTGTTTATCTTGGTCGGTAGGTGGTCTTTCCATCAGAGCGATAGCGATTTGGCTGGCCGCGATCAACACGGAAGCGCCGATGAAGCCGGTCCAGTCGTGCGCCATAAGGATCAGGAGAAAACCGATGATTAGGTTTATTCCTATATAGGCGTAAAATTCTGTCCTGCGGTCAGCCTGAGGTAAATTCAGTCTCTTGATCTGCTGCCCATAAAAAATCAGACTGAGCGACAGAAAAACGAAGGCATAGGAGCGTTCAATCCAAGCCGGCGATAAATATTCGCTGAACCCTTTCAAGATAACGAGGGGCAGGAGAATCCAGGCCATGACTTGGATGAAGAAGTGTAAGTAATTGGGTTTTGTTTTCATGGGTTGGTTTTTTGTAAGCGGTTTTTTATTCAAAAATCAGATTTTTATGTTTCCGACTCAGCTCCATCGATACCGTTATGCGGTAAACGGTAATGACCGAAATGACAATATTGAAAACCATTACCGCCATGATTATAGTGAAAGTCGGCCAAGAGCAGAAGGTGGCGTATGGTCCGTCGAAGCAGTCAGCCAGCGACAGCAGGAAAATAATAGCCAGCGGCAAAACGCTCAGCAGGGATATTTTTATGAATCGGTCGATGACGGTCAAAGATTCGTCCACGATGGGATAGCTAAAGAGCAGAAAACAGGTGATGGTCGCCGCGGCGTAGTACCAAACAGTGGCGTCAGTGCTTTGTCCTGTTTTGCCGAGATAAGCGGACACCAAGAAAAAGAAAAGCGCGGATAATGCTTTCAAGAGGAGAAGTTTTTTCATGGGCTAGGTTTTTTGTAAGCGGTTTTTTTATTCAAATTTGTTTTAAAGTACGGTTTATTGATTAATTATATTTCATCACTTAGACTGATGTTTGTCAAGGTTTTATTAAGCGTCTAAAAGGTTTAGAATATTAGAGTATGCTAAACGATTTGCCCTTAGCCACTTATTTGCGGCCGAAGATTTTAAGCGAATTCGTGGGCCAGGAAAAAATTATCGGTTCTCAAGGCTGGCTTTATCAAACAATCAAGAATGACCAGGTGCCGTCCTTGATTTTTTGGGGTCCGCCCGGCAGCGGGAAAACAACCCTGGCTTTTATTATTGCCAAAGAAACTAAAGCGGAGTTCGTGGAATTATCGGCCACGACCAGCGGCGTCAAGGATTTAAAAAAGATCGTGGATCGGGCCAAAGAAGGGAAACGCTTGGGCACCAAGACTCTTTTATTTATCGACGAGATCCATCGTTGGAACAAAGCGCAACAAGACGCCCTTTTGCCGCATGTGGAGAACGGGACGATTATTTTGATCGGCGCCACCACGGAGAATCCTAGCTTTGCCGTGAACGGCGCGCTACTGTCACGCGTTAAGGTCGTGGTTCTAGAAGCGCTTAGCCCGAGCGATCTGGAAAAGATTGCCGAGAACGCGGCCAAAAAATTGAAAGTTAAATTAAGCGGCGAGGTGAAAGGCTTGATTGCTAAATTGGCCAACGGCGATGCGCGCAAAGCTTTAAATATTCTGGAAAGCGCCGCGGAAAATATTCAAAGCCAAGCAAACGGAAAGATTACACCCGAGTTAATCAAAGATATCATTAATAAGCCAAACTTGCTGTACGATAAGACCGGCGAAGAACACTACAATATCATTTCTGCCCTCCATAAATCAATGCGCGGCGGAAACGCCGATGCCGCCGTCTATTATTTAGTTCGTATGCTGGAGGCCGGCGAGGATCCTTTGTATCTCGCGCGTCGCCTGATCCGATTTGCCTCGGAAGATGTCGGTCTGGCCAATAACAGCGCCTTGATGCTGGCCACCGCCGCCTATGACGCCTGCCATAAAATAGGGATGCCGGAATGCGGCGTTAATTTGGCGCACTGTGCTATTTATCTGGCCAAGTCGCCCAAGAGCATCGTTGCCTATAGGGCTTACGAAGGCGCGAAAAAAGAAGTGGAAACCAGCGGTAATTTGCCGGTGCCACTGTATCTCCGGAACGCGCCGACGAAACTAATGAAAGACTTGGGTTATGGCCGGAATTATAAATATACGCCCCTCCAAGACGATTCGCAGCAAGAGTATTTACCGGACAAGATAAAAGGGAAAAAGTTTTTATAAACTATTATTCGATAGAGCAAAAAGTTTATGACTCATGACGCCAAAGCAGGTTCGGAAGTCGGCCCGCTTATTATTTTTGCCGAGAATGAAGGCAAGGTCGCCCGGCTCTATGAATTGTATGCGGCTAAATTTCCCGATCATGGGCGGATGTGGGCGCTTTTGGCGTCGGAAGAGAAAAAGCACGCGGCTATTTTATACGAATTAGAACAGAGTTTGGCGGAAAATCATAAATTCGCGGAGTTGCGCGATCACGGCTGGCAAATCTTATTTTACGTCCGTGATTTTATCGACAGTCGGATTGCCGAAGCGCAGTCCGTGGAAATTAGTATCCGGCAAGCGATTAATACGGCCCTAAGCCTGGAACAGTCCATGATTGAGAAAAAAAGTTTCGAAGTCTTCCGGCCGCAGAGCGTTGAGCTGACCGAGGCGATGGAGAAATTGAATCGGGAAACTGGTGGCCATGCCCGGCGCTTGGAAAAGGCCTTATTCGCCTTGACTTAGATATTATTTTCCGGCGTTCCTCGTTCGCGAGAGGGGTTTACTCCTTGTTCGTCTCCGTTTTTTTATAGAGATAATAGCCACCCAGCTTTTGCAAAGCCATCTTGTAACCCCGACCCGTGAAAGTATGAATCAGATTGCGATTATTATTGGCATTCAGTTTCCGGCGCAGACTGGCCATATGCGTTTCAATGGAATTGGAAAATGGATCGGCATTATAGTCCCAGACATGCTCCAGTATTTGGTTGCGGGAAAGAATTTGGCCTCGGCCGCGCAGCAGATATTCCAGCAGCGAAAATTCCCGTCGCGTCAAATAAATTTCTTTCCCATCGCGCTTCACGATTTTGGTTCGCGCGTTCAGCGTCAGGTTATCGATTTTCAAGAGATCGGCCTCGGTTTTGGCCGGCCGTTTCAAGAGCGCGCGGACATGGAGCAAGAGTTCGTCAAAAAGAAAGGGCTTAGTCAGATAATCGTCAGCGCCGATATTGAACATTTGCTCCTTAATGTTCAATTCCGATTTGACCGTGAACATCAGAACGGGCACATGTTTTTTTTCCCGTCTGATTTCGGTCAGCACTTCCGGGCCGTTTAATTTCGGCAGGATGTAATCCAGGATAATTAGATCATAATTACCGGTGCGGCCCAAGAAAGCGCCGCGTTCGCCGTCGCCGGCCGTTTCCACGTTGAATAGATTGGCCTCCAAGCCGTCTTTTAAAAATTGAACGATTTCCGGTTCGTCGTCGATAATAAGAATTTTCATAAACTTTTTGGACGCTGGCGTTTTAGTTTAAACTAAATTCGACAGCCTCTCTTTAATATTATTTAGATTTGATTTTAGTGTAGTTGATAGCTCATGAAAATTTTTTAAACTTTTTTTAAAGAAAAAATAAACAAAGGCCAGCCAGCCGGAAACTGGGATTAAAGTTTGCTAAAAATAGCGGGGAATAGTATATTATAAGGGAATAGTATATTATAAAGAGGCCACCGCCTAAAATAGCGGGCGGCAAAAAGATATGAGCCAATTTTTATCCAACCAAGAACCCAAAGGAACCCGCGACTGGCTGCCGGAGGAGTTTTTAATTAGAAAATACATTTTTGACACCTGGCGCCGTGTTTGTTTACGCTATGGTTTTGAGGAATATCTGACGCCGCTCGTGGAGAGCGCGGAAATCTATCGCGCCAAGTCCGGGGAAGACATCGGCGGCAAAGAGCTGGTTACTTTTACCGACCTCGGCGGGCGCGAGTTGTCTATCCGGCCGGAGATGACCCCATCCGTGACGCGAATGGTGACTAAGATTTATGGCGCCGCCCCCAAGCCGTTGAAATATTTTTCCATCGCCAATTTCATGCGCAACGAAAAGCCGCAGCGCGGCCGCAACCGCGAATTTTGGCAGCTTAATTGCGATATTTTCGGGAGCGCTAATTTAAGTGCGGACGCGGAGATCCTGCAACTGGCCCTGGATCTGATGTTAGAATTTGATACGCCCCAAAATTCTTTTATTTTATCCGTCAGTAATCGTAAATTAATTGACGGGGCTCTAGAATTAAGCGGAGTTGGCCAAATAGCGGCTGACAAAAAACTACTGGTCGTTCGGACATTAGATAAATGGAATAAATTAAAAGCCACGGAAATTTCTGGCCGCTTAGAAGACGCGGGCTTAGATAAAACCGCCCAAGGAGTTTTAGAAAAATTTATGGCTAGCCGAAGCCTAGAATCTTTAGGCAGCGACTTGCCGGCCTTGAAAAATAATCCGGGCTTTAAGGAAATTGCCAAAGTTTTAGAGACTCTGGAGGAATTAGGTTATGGCGACTTGGTTGAATTTAATCCGGCGGTTATTCGCGGTTTTGATTATTATGATGGTTTAGTTTTTGAAGTGTTTGATAAAAATCCGGAGAATAATCGGGCGATGTTCGGCGGCGGACGCTATAACGGCTTGGCGGAAATTTTTGGCGAGAAGAATTTTCCGGCGGTTGGCTTTGCAATTGGCGATGAGACGACCCGGCTGTTTTTAGAGAGCTGGGATATTTTAGATCGGGTTGAAAAAGAGAAGTCCAAGAAATATTATTTGCCGCTTTTAAATATTAGTTTGACCGCGGCCACCGGCCGCCTGGCCAAAGAATTGCGCGGCCGCGGCTTAAATGTTTTGGTCGGTTTGGAAGAACAAAAAATCGGCAAAGCTCTGGAGCTGGCCAATAAAAAAGGGATTGATAGCGTGGTGATTTTTGACGAAGAAGAAGCCAAGCAAGGGGTTTATAAGCTTAAAGAGATGGCGAGCGGAGAAGAGAAAATTGAAAAGCTTTAATTTTAATAAATTTAAAACAAAAAAACTATGGAAGAGACTATTAGGGAAGAGACTATTAAGGAAGAGATAAAAGAAGAATTTATTTCCCATGATACGAAAAATTTTAAGTTTAAACTGGGGAGAGTGCTGGCTTCTTCTTTATCCGGTTTTATCGCCGGGATTATCGTGACCGCTATCGTTTTCTATGCTTTATTTGATATTACTTTGAAAGTGGTAAGTAATCAGTAGGGTCTGTAGTAACTTCAGTTGGCAGAATTTAGAACCGACGGTGATTGGCGGCCGAGACGCCCAGGTTTTTGTGTGGACATTACCCAGTTAGGGGTAGATTTTAAGTTTCTAATGTTTGTCGCCGAGGGGAAAAATAAAGAGGTCTGACTGATTTCTTTTAATACTTTAGCGACCAGTTTAAGCGAATATCAAAACTTTTTTTAAGATGGCCACGAGCTTTCGGGTGAAGTAGGGACAAATCCTTGCTATGTTTGTCAAAAAGTTTTATAATTAAGACACTTGAGGATAAGGTGCGAATAAGCTAAAAATAAGCAAAAGAACAAGAAATAATAAAGAGTGATGGAAAACTTTATTACTTAACAAAAAAATAGATAAAAGAGCGAAATAAGAGGATCCTTGGTGATGAGCCCTAACCGCTTACCAGGTTTCCGACTTCTATTTTACCCCTCCTCGTATACGCTGAAAATATAAAAAGCATCATAAAAGTGGTTGGCGATTTTTGTGATATTTTTTATTAAGTTGAGTTTATCTTATAATCTATCTTTATTTTTATATTTGTCACTAAGCGGTAAATTGTTTCAAGCAGAGATTAATTAATTTAAATATATAAATAAAAAATAAAACCGGGGAAGAGGCAAATTGGCTTCCCCCTTGATTTAAAAAGTATGAAAAATTTTTTCAAAAGTAAAATGTTAAAAAGAACTCTATTGGGATTGTCACTGGCGATAGTGATTTTCGGCGGGGCTTTCGTTAATAAGGCCTCGGCGGATGTTAGCATTGGTGTCGCGCAGGGTGGCGGAAATGTTTCAATTGATTCGTCGTCTCTCGCTACAAGCTCCGCCTGGACTACTCTTACTGGTCCGGCCATTACGGAAGGCGAGCCGGGAAATATTGCCATCGGGGCGCATAGTTTAACCTTGCCGGCCGGCTGGGAATTTAATACGGCTCAAGATGTGACGATAAATATCGGGGGAGGCACGACATTAAGCCTACTGTCGCCAACATCTACGCCTTCGGCGACGACTATATCTTTTACTGTTAGCGCCACCTCAACGATCAGCACGGGTGTTTTGTCTTTTTCAAATATCCAAGTAAGACCGACGGGCACGGCCACGAGCACTGGTTATATGGTCCAACATACCGGGGTAATTGCAGGGGTAACAAACGATATCACAGGTTTTGGACAACTGACGACGGTCGTCGGAACGGTGGCCAAGCTCTCCATTACTACTGATCCCAGCGTCTCAACGGTTTATGGTTCAGTATTTGCTCAACAACCAGTGGTGAAGACCGCGGATCAATTCAGCAATCTTTCCGTGACCGGACTGGACGCCAGTAAAATAGTTACCTTGACTTTAACTACCGGCACCGGTACGCTCCAGGGCAGCTCCACAATGGATATCGGAACTGGCGGCGGAAATGGAACGGTAACTTTTGTCGGTTTGACAGTGGGCGCAACCAGTGCGGTCGGGGCAGGCAAGAAATTGACCGCTTCGGCGCCTAGTCTGGCGAGCAGTTCGGAAAGCGCCGCTTTCGCCATTACCGCTAAAACTCTTACTGTTAGCGCGACGGGGATAGACAAAGTTTATAATGCCACTACCACCGCCGCGGTTACTCTCTCAACTGATAAGCTAGGCAGTGATGATGTAACGGCGACCAGCACTTCAGCCACTTTTAGTACTAAAAATATTGGTACAAGTACACTTATTACTGTTTCCGGAATTTCGATTAGTGGTGCTGACGCAACAAATTATACTTTAAATGGCGTTACGACCGCCACGACGACCGCGACAATCAGCGCTCTGGCCATAAGCGTTACCGCTCAAAACGCCAATAAAACTTATGACGCTACTTCAAGTACCGCCGTTCTTCCGACAGTCGGTGCTCTTCAGACTGGCGATATCCTGACCGCAACCGGCACGGAGGCGTTTAGTGATAAAAATGTCGGTGTCGGAAAAACAGTCACGCCATTCGGTACAACAATTGATGATAACAATAGCGGTAACAACTATTCCATTACTTATGCTACAACGACTAGCGATATTACCCCTATCCAATTAACCATCGCCAATCCTGCTTTGACGACTTCAAAATCGTATGATGGAAATACATCAGCCGCAGTAACGGCCGGAGCATTAAGCGGAGTCGTTTCTCCTGATGATGTCACAGCAACGGCAGCGGCAAATTACGATACAGCGGCCGTAGCGACAGGCAAAAACATAACAGTTGTTTATACCCTCAGCGGAGCAGATGCACCCAATTATACTAAACCAGGAAACTACACGGTAGCATATGGTGTGATTTCCACTAACGGCGGCGGCGGTGGCGGAGGGGGCGGTAGCTCAACCACTTATTGTACGGCGGTAACTTATGCCTATTGGCAGAACACCTGTTTCAACAATATTCAGTATCGCAATGCTTCGACACAAACGCCTAGTGGTTGCAGTCTAACTTCGGCTCAACAATTAGAAGCGCAAAGAACTTGCCAAACGGGCACCTCAATCCCACCGGTAATTCCTCCGGTAAATCCCCCCACTGCTCCTTCGGGCGATACGGTTTTAGGAAATATTGCGACCGAATCCGGGATTACGGGTTCTAATAATCGGGATACTCTATTAGCGTCTTTCGGCTATACCGCTGACACGGCCGTCGAGCAGGCGAGCCTGATTAAATATAAAACGATTTTAGGGCTTGATAAAACCCTGACCGCTGCCGAGAAGGCGATGATTAATTATTTTATCGTCTATGGGACGCCCGGTACCCATCGTTTAGGCGCTGGCGAACGGGCGGCAGTTATTAATTCTTATTTCCAAGCCTACGGCAAATTGCCAAATAGCGAGGCGGAATGGTCGGATGTCTTAAAGATTGCGAGCGGCCGTTGGCCGAGTGAGCGCAATGCGGCCGCGGAAGCGCGCGCTAAGGTTGAATTTAAGAAAGTCTATGCCCGTAACGCGGTGATGACCAATAATATTGATGAGAACGCGATTATGGTTATCGCCTACGGCCTCTTACCCCTTAATCGCAATTTAAACAGCGAGAAAGTCGCCATTAAAACTTTCTTTTGGGCTTACGGGCACAATCCGGTCAGCGCTTTGGCTTGGAATATTGTGCGCGCTATCGCCTATTCCGGCGCGAAGAGATAGAAGATAATTGAATTTTAGATTAAACATAAAAAGACCTCGCTTGGCGAGGTCTTTTTGGTTGGGGAAATTGATTAGAAAAAATTTAGATTTTTTTTATCCCTGGTTTGTTATAGTAAAAAAGGTTTATTTGTGATTAGGGGGATTTGTAAATAATAATTAAAAGTGCCTAAATTTAAAATTGACACTATATCATATATGATATATAATGAAGTATATAAAATAAAATTCTATAAAAATGGACGCACCGGTCGCAGCCCAGTTTACGATTACATAATGAAATTGGATTTTAAGCAACGTTCCAAAATCCATAAATATGTTGAATTCTTGCGCTGCAATCAGGGATATATAGACGAGCCCTATGGTCGTCATATCCAAGGAAAAATTAGGGAACTGAGGGTAGACTTCGCCAATAATCGCCATCGAATCTTATATTTTTCTTTTGTCAATAGAAATATTATTTTATTAAACGCTTTCTTGAAAAAAACCGCCAAGACGCCGGCCAAAGAAATAGAAATCGCCATGCGCCGTTATTACGATGTTATAAATAACCCTAAAATATATGAAGAATAAACAATTTAAAGCCATAGATTTTGATGATGTGTTGAAAAAAGAACTAAAGAACAAAGAGTTCAAAAGAATGTTTGACGAATACGGCCGTCAGTTGGAAATTTCCTATCGGATCCTGCAGCTGCGCAAGAAGAAGAAGATGAGCCAATTGTTGCTAGCCAAGAAAATCGGCACGACACAAAGCAATATCGCCAGACTGGAAAGCGGCCAGCAGAATTTCACGATTAGCTTCTTGGATAAAGTAGCCGTGGCTTTGGGCGCTAATTTAGAGATAAGATTTAATTGAGTTAATTAAAAGACCTCGCTTGGTGAGGTCTTTTAAGTTACGAATATATGTCTCTAATTATTTTTTTGTTATTTTTCCCGTCGTATTTTTCAGCGGCGCGAAGCTAAAACGATGGATCGGGCAGGGGCCATGGGCCGCTATTTTTTCCAGATGCAGCTTGGTGCCGTAGCCTTTATGTTTTGCGAAGCAGTATTCTGGATATTTCTTATCCATTTCGCCCATCAGCCAATCGCGGCTGACTTTGGCGATGATGGAAGCGGCGGCAATCGTCCAGACCGTTGCGTCGCCTTTAATAATCGCCGTCTGCGGCTTGTCTAATCTCGGAATCTTGAAAGCCCCGTCCAGAATAATATAGTCCGGCGCTACGGCCAATTTTTTGATGGCGCGGCGCATGGCCAGAAAACTGGCCTGGAGGATATTTATTTTATCGATGATGATGTTATCCACGACGCCGATTTCCACGGCCAGCGCCTTGGCTTTAATGAGTCCGAATAATTTTTCCCGTTTTTTGGCACTCAGTTTTTTGGAATCGGCGACTAATTCCAAATCGCCCGGCTCGATTTTAAAATCCGGTCCGATGACCACGCAGGCGGCGACTACTGGCCCGGCTAAGGGTCCGCGTCCGGCTTCGTCCACGCCGCCGATTAGATTGTAGCCGAGAGCAAAGAATTTCTCTTCGGTTTTGAGGCCTAACATGATTATATATTTACATTTTTTCCGGCTTGTGGCAAGCTATTAAAGTCTATAAGGCCCGGGTGGTGAAATTGGTAGACACACAGTGTTCAGAACGCTGCGGGAGAAATCCCATGGGGGTTCAAATCCCCCCTCGGGCACCTCTTTGTTCAAGTATGCTATAATTGGAATATTAATTATAAAAATATGGACAATCAAAATGATCGCGCCGCGGTCTTGGCCAAGCTGGCCATGGAAGAAGAAACCGAAAATAGCCTAATTTGGCTCTATGACTCGCTCTTGGACATGGGAGTGGTCAATTGTTTTCCGCCGGATCGGGGAGCGCAGATTCGCGAGGGCATGAAAGTTTTAGCCGACGAATCGCGCGAACATCGTTTAGTAATTGATCGGATTAAAGAAAATTATCAACATTAAATATATGAACGAGAAATGCACCATGACTAAGTCGGGGATATTAAGCAACTTGGAAAAAGGCCTGGCCAGCGAACATCGGGCCCTGGATCTTTGCACGGAGCTTCTGCCGCTCGTCGATACCGAGGAAGAGAAGGAAGACTTAAAAAAGATTATCGGCGATGAAGCCAAACATATCGTCATTACTCAAAAATTGATGGAAATAGTGGCTAATGACTATGATGGAATAGTGGAATAGTCGGTTTGTCCGGACGGTCGTTTGGCTCAGCTGGTTAGAGCGCCGCATTCACATTGCGGAGGTCAGTGGTTCGAATCCACTAACGACCACAAAAAAAGGCCTTTGGTTTTTCCAAGGGCCTTTTGTTAAAACGGGCCTGATATGCTAAAATAACCCTATAAATCACTAGATAATATCTATGCCTGAAACTATTAATAGCAATAAATTTCGCCAAGCGGAGGTAAATATTAACCCTCTGATCCTGAATCGCTGGTCGCCCCGGGCTTTGTCCGGCGAACCGTTGACTGACGAAGAACTGTCGGCTTTGTTTGAGGCGGCTAAATGGGCGCCGTCTTGTTTTAACAATCAGCCCTGGCGTTTTATCTATGTCAAAAATAACACCCCGAATTGGGAAAAAATGTCTATGCTTTTAACCGAGAGCAATAAAATTTGGACCAGTAAGGCGGCGGTTTTAGTTTTGCTTATTTCCAAACAAACTTTTGACTATAATGGCCAGCCCAGCCGGACCGCCAGTTTCGACGTGGGTGCCGCTTGGGAGAACTTGGCCTTGGAAGCCGCGACCCGCGACTTAGTGGCGCATGCCATGGCCGGCTTTGATTACGACCAAGCAAAAAAAACGTTTAAGGTCCCGGATGACTATAAAGTGGAAGCGATGATTGCTCTGGGCCGGCCGGGTCGGACCGAAGATTTGCCGGCCAAAATGCAAACTACGGAATTTCCTTCGGACCGCAAGAAGCAGGCGCTGATTGTGGCGGAGGGCGAATTTAAATTTTAAAAATATGAAAGAGCGGATAACAATAAAAATTGACCCGGCGGATGCTAAGAAAGCGGTGGTTAAAGGAATGAAAGAAATAAGCCGGGAACACGCCAAGTTGGGACGCTCCTTGCAGAGCCAAACTTTTGCCAATAAAAAAGGCGGACGGAAGTATCCGAAACATCGGCCGATTGCCGATTTGGACGAGGAAGACCTGGGAGAGCTCAAGGCGAAGCTCAAAGAAGGCGGCGTTGAAGAAAAAACTTATTAGCTGGTTTTGCTTATAAATTTTTGTTGTATGAAAAAAAATTATTTTCTCCTCATTGTCGCCGGCGTCATTATTTTGACGGCTGTGGTCTTGCGTTTAATCGGCGGGGAAGACAATTGGCTTTGCCAGAACGGCCAATGGGTCAGGCATGGTCATCCCAGCGCGCCGCAACCGACAACTTTATGCCCGAGCGGACAGGTTAATAGCCCTCAAACTAATAATATTGCCGCGACGGCGACTACTGGCGTCGCGGCCGGCACTAATCAACTGGTCGGCAATGATCGCGACGCGCACGGCTGTATCGGTTCGGCCGGTTATACCTGGTGCGAGCTAAAACAGAAATGTTTGCGTAGCTGGGAGGAGCCTTGTGCGGCCAGTGCGACCGGAACGGCGGTTGAAGTTTTTCTGCCCAAACCGGACACGATAGTTAAATCGCCCTTGTCCGTTGTCGGCCAGGCGCCGGGTAATTGGTTTTTTGAAGCTTCTTTGCCGGTCAGATTAATTGACGCTAATGGACAGGCCGTCACTTCCACTCCGGCGCAAGCGCAGAGCGACTGGATGACCACGGCGCTGGTGCCGTTTACCGCGACGTTGAATTTTAAGATCACTTCAACCACCACGGCTACTGGTTATCTGGTTATTGCCAAAGATAATCCCTCCGGCTTGCCGCAGAATGACGCGGCTTATCGCGTGCCGGTTAAATTTAAATAAAAATAGCGTCCGCGGAATTTTAATTTTCCCGGACGACTTTCGAAACATATGAGCATTGAATATTTAGCCGACGCGGAAGTGGGAACCATTCTTGACCCCAAGCGCCTTAAGGGACGAGAGCCGGAGAAAAAAATCCATCTGGAACAGTTTGTGCCGCTGTTAAAGAGCGGTTTAAAGATGATGTCGCGTGAAACTAACGGGCATTATGGTGAAATTTTAAACGAGTGCGGCCAGATTACTTTGGTTGGTCCGGAAGCGGAGAGCGACCAACAGCTGGTTGAGCAGCAGGAAATCGCTTTCGCTCATGGCTTGAGTCCGGAAGAGTATCATCGCCGCCGCGAAACGAACCAAGCGGAAATCGCGGAAATGACCTTGGCTTTATTGTTTAATAAGTTATTAGGCGACCGGTTCTTGGTCGCCCGCGCGTCGTCTTATGATGATTTTAATAATGGCGTGGATCTGGTGATTATTGATAAAACTACCGGCGCCGTGGTCTGCGGCGTGGACGATGTCGTCAGTCATGCGGCCGACATCTCAGCGCCTAAGAAAGACGAGAAAATGGCGCGAAAAATGAAAGCCGGCGGCGCTTCAATTAAATACGGAGCGACCTTTGACGAGGGTCGTTTAAAACGCTGTTCGCTCAGAAATATTCCCACCTTTCATGTGGCCGTCAGTCCGGTTGAACTGGAGAAAATCATCATAGCTTTGGAAGGGGATGAAAAAGCCAGCGCCTTGCCGGAAGTGGAGGTTTTTGAGCGGATGATCTCTTCGCTGGAAGAGCAATATAAAAAATTGGACGACACCGACCTTGATCCTAAATTGAAAGAAAATCTCCAAAAATTCGCCGCTTCTTTAGAGAGAATAAAAAAGGCCAGATAAGGGACTAAAAGATAAAATAAAAAAACCCGGTGGGAAAAATCCGGGTTTTATTGTTTCGTTAAGCTTTTTATTTAGCTTCTATTTATGCCAAGTATTTTTTTTCTTTTTTTGCGGAGCCATTTAGCGATTAGATATGACATAGCTAGACCGAAAGCAAAAGAGAAGATCGCGAATATGAGGGCTAACCAGCTGAATAAGAGAAAGATACCGAAAGCAAGAATAATTAAGGCTAATATCCATAAATCCATGGATACCTCTATTTTTTTCATAATCCATTTAACGCCTTCGGCTAAGAGGCCAACGGCATAAAAAATTATGAAGAATAGAAAAGTCCACCCGGGAAGTTCTTCGCCATTTTTTTCGAACGAAGTTATGTAGAACATCTTTTTGTTAATTAACAATCCCTGATGGGAGATAACTGATCGTTTGAGAAGCGGTAACCAATGGTCAAACTCCAGCCAGATTTTTGTGCTCCCGTCTATTTCCATTTTTTTACGCTCATAGGCCTTGGCCCAATATCGCTGCGGTATCAGAGGGGAAATGTAATTTAAGGTTCCGATGATCGGGATTAATAAGGAGTCGTTTTTAAAGACCATCTTTGCCTTGGTTGAATAAATGAGATATTTTCCCTGGAAGGGTACTATCCTCAGCGTATTGTTGACTGGCTGGTTGAGAGTCCTTTCAGCCAGCACTTTAGCCACGGCCGTATCAATCGGTGGAAGGGCTTTAATTTCAGTGGCGCCTCTAGCGGCCAGAAAGACCGCTAAGACAAAAACAAACCTAATCATTTTTTTCATGGTTCTTATTTTTGGTGAAAGTTTGAATTGTTAATGAAAATTAATTGAATATTAAATCCTATAATATTTCATAAATTTTGTCAATTGTTAAAACCGCCTTTTTATTTTATACTAAGATTAGAATTTAATCGTTAATATCTATGATGCCTAAACTACTTTTCTACAATACCCTGAGCCGGCAGAAAGAAGAATTTCAAGCCCTAAAAAAGGGACAAGTGGGGTTGTATACCTGCGGCCCCACTGTTTATAATTACTCTCATGTCGGCAATCTGCGCACCTATCTGTTTGAGGATTTTTTAAAGCGCGTTTTGGAGTATAACGGCTATAAAGTTAAGCAAGTCATGAATATTACCGATGTCGGGCATTTGACCGGCGATCGCGATATGGGCGAAGACAAACTGGAAGTGGGCGCGAAAAGAGAGAAGAAGACCGCGCTGGAGATTGCCGCTTTTTATACGGCCGCTTTCCAGAGTGATTTACAGAATCTGAATATTGAAGAACCGACGCTCTGGTGCAAAGCGACAGAAAATATTCCGGAACAGATCGCTTTAATCAAAACCTTAAGCGAAAAAGGTTTCACTTATCAGACCAGCGATGGCGTCTATTTCGACACTTCTCTGGTGCCTAACTATAATCAGTTGAGCCATTTGCCCTTGGCGGAGCTAAAAGAGGGAGCGCGTGTCGAAAAGAATCCCGAAAAAAAGAATCCGACCGACTTCGCACTTTGGAAGTTCTCGCCCAGCGGGGTGAAGCGCCAAATGGAATGGCCGTCACCCTGGGGCATTGGTTTTCCCGGCTGGCATATTGAGTGTTCCGCCATGAGTCTCAAGTACTTGGGCGACGAGCGCGATATCCATTGCGGCGGTATTGATCACATTAATGTCCATCACACTAACGAGATTGCCCAAAGCGAAGCGGCCACAGGAGAGAAGTTTTTCAATTATTGGCTGCATGGCGCCTTTCTTAATGTTAAAGGCGGCAAGAAGATGTCCAAGAGCGAAGGTAATTTCCTGACCTTGGAAAATTCCTTGCTCAAGAATGGCCTCAATCCGCTGGCCTATCGCTTTGCCGCGTGCCAAGTCCATTATCGCAAACCTATGGAATATAGTTTGGCCGGCATGAAGCAAGCCCAGGAAGGCTTAGACAGCTTGTACGGACAAGTGGCCGCCTTGGGTCATCAAAGCGGCCAGGTGGCGACCTCTTTCCAAGCGGAGTTCCAAGCGGCGGTCAATGACGATTTGAATTTGCCCAAAGCTTTGGCCATCATGGCCGCGGTCTTGAAAGCGGACTTAGTAGCGGCGGATAAACTGGCCACGGTTTTAGATTTTGATCGGGTTTTCGGTCTGCGTTTAGACCAAGCCGAGGAAATGGCC
>Ga0209538_1000958_pt1 | contig 15736 bp, 15 predicted proteins | sample BarGraNGADG00211_2_FD_184492 | JGI IMG/M metagenome (GOLD analysis project Ga0209538, IMG submission 184492) | Arctic peat soil microbial communities from Barrow, Alaska - Barrow Graham LP Ref core NGADG0004-211 (SPAdes) (version 2) | ecosystem: Environmental > Terrestrial > Soil > Wetlands >... | reverse complement strand
CCGGTTTTATCCATGCAAAGGTTCTTAATTCTGCCTAATTTTTCAGTGGCGCTGATTTCCGACAATAACACTTGTATCCGTAATAAACGCGCCGCGCCGTAAGCAAACAAAAGCGTTATAGCAAATAGCAATCCGGCCGGCACGATTATGATTGATATCGCCCCGATATTTTTGGCAATCCGCAGGGCCGGCTCATTGACTAAAATTCCCCGAATTATTATAAAAGCAATCATAATAATAAGGGCATACCCCGAATATTTAGCGACTAAACCAACTTCTTTTTGAATCGGGCTTAAATTCAGCTTATGTTCTTTTATCCCCTCGGTCATCTGAGAAATTCTGCTTTCGCGATATATGGTTTCCGCTCGAATAATGCCTAATCCGGCGGTAACGACACTTCCCGCGAGTATTTTATCGTCCTTGTCTTTCGCAAATAAATTTGATTCGCCGGTTATCAAGCCTTCGTTTATCTCCAAACTCTGAGAATTAACAACTACGCCGTCGCAGGGAATTTGGTCTCCGATTTTTAATTTTATCAAGTCGCCTTTTAGTATATTTTCATTAAGCACCGACTCGTCTGTTCCGTCTTTTTTAATCCGAATAACATAGGGCGCTGTTAAAAGTTGAAGTTTTTCCAGCGCCAGCCAAGCATTAATGTCGTGCATCAGGCCCAAGGATATATTAAGAATAGAAATCAAGCCCAGGGACAAGGCCGCCCGTCTGTCGCCAAAAATATAAAGCAAAACTACGACGGAGAAAATAATGCCGTTGGTCAGCAAAAAAAGGTTGCGATATAAGATATATCCAAAATCGTGGATCTTTAAATGAGAAGATTTAAATTTAAGAATATCGGGATATGCTTCTTGTGTTTTTTGAGAGTCTTTTGATTCTATGGTCATAGAAAAAGTATAACATAAGAGATAAACTCTGGGTAGAAAAGTAAAACCCAGCGCTTCCCGAGAATCCGAGCCAACAAAAAGACCTCGTAAAAATGAGGTCTTCCCGCCTAACGGCCTTTATCCTTATTCAACTCGAACCTTAATATCCGTTCGTTCATCTTTTATCTTTAACCATAAAACAGTAAAGGCACCAAGAAACACAATTATACTGGATATTAAAAACACGTTTCCATAGGCGTCAACCTGCGCTTTAAGAGTTACTAATGAAATATACTTTTGCATATCAATTAAATCATGGCTCCGCAAAATACTTAAACTATTTATTTTTAAAACATTACTGGCAATTTGGCTGGTTAGAATGGATCCGAAAATAGCGATTCCAAAAGCCCCCGCAATATTCCGGGCCAAGGCTAAAACCGAGGAAGCAATTCCAATTTCGTGTTCATCGACGACGGAGGCGATAATATTAGTTCTTTGAGCCATACCAAAGCCCAGTCCGAAGGCCATCACTGATAAGGGAATAATGACATCCCAAGCCCCTGATTTAGGATCTAAAAAAGAAAACATAAAAATGCCGATGGCGGCCACAATTGTGCTGGCAAAAATAATATATCGCGGCTGAACTTTACCAGTTAGCGCTCCGCCGAGCGGCGAAGCGATCATCATCATAAATGCCATGGGCATGAATAGATAGCCGGACTGAGTGGCGGTATAGCCTAAGAAGGTTTGGGCAAATACTGGAATTAAAAAAAGTCCGCCCATCATCCCCATAAAAACTATAAAATTGTTGACAAGCGTATTAACGAAAGCTGGGATTTTGAAAAATTTAAGATCCACAATCGGCTCCGGAACTTTTTGTTCAATTTTAATAAAAATTCCTAATAAAACAGTCGTGGAAAAATAACAAATTAAACTCGGAATAGAAAACCAGCCCCAGTCCGCGCCCTTATCCAAAACTAAAACTAAGGCTGACAACATGCCGCCTAAAGTAATAGCGCCCCACCAGTCAAAAAATTTTGCCTTAACTTCTGATCGTGATTCATTAATAAATCGTAAAGCCATAAATACTCCTAAAATCCCAATCGGCAAATTTATTAAAAAAACCGAACGCCAACCAAAACTATCAATTAATGGCCCGCCAATGAGCGGTCCAAATACGGCGGCCACCGCGAAAGAAGATGACCAAATACCCAGCGCCTGCGCTCGCTCCTTCCCCTGACGGAAAGTGACGGCAATAATTGCCATGGCTGTCGGATAATCGGCCGAACCGGCAATCGCTTGAATAATACGGAAAACAATCAGGGAATTTAAATTCCAAGCCAGGCCAGCTAAGACCGAACCGATAATGAATATGACAAAACCGAAAAGATAAACTTTTTTGCGCCCAATCGTATCACCCAACTTCCCCCAAACCGGCACAAAAATCGCATTAGCTAAAATATAAGCGGTCGCAATCCAACCGGCTGAATTCACGGTAATTCCAAAATCATCAATAATTTTTGGCAAAGCTAAATTGACGATAGTTTGATCCAGCCGTCCTAAAAAAGTACCGATAATAACCGTTACCAAAATCCACCAACGCAAATTACTGCCTTTATTGTCAGCCATGGTTAACTTTTGTAAATTATTATTTTGGCTGACATGCCATTTTTAAACTCCGGATGAGCGACGGTATTAAAACGAATTTTAATATCAAATTTTTTAGTTTCTCTCTTGTCGGAAATAGAAAACGCCACCCCGGAATCGTTTGAAGTCTGATTTATTTCATCAACTATACCGGTAAATTCCCGGCTGCCAAAAGTATCAACGGTAAAGGTGGCCGGCTGACCGACAACAATATCGGCTAAACCCTTATTTTCATCTAGCTGGCCGACGACCCGCAATTCATCCGGATTAATCATTGAAACTACTGGCGTACCGGGATTAAATATTTGCCCAAAATCTTTTTTTATATCAATAATTAAACCATTTGTTTTAGCCTTAATTAATTCATTGCCCACGCGAGCTAAAACCGTATTGGCTAAGACCTCGTCGCCTTCATTAACAAAAACTTCTTCCAGCGGACCGGATGTTTTTGGTCCTAAATTTATCTGCGGCGCGGAAATTAGCGCTGTATCAATAACAATTCGGCTACTGATGACTCGCCAATAAATAGCGCCGGCTAATATTCCGGCAATAACTAAAGCAGACACGGCGCCGATGATAACGATATTTTTCTTTAAACCTAAAATATGTTTTTCTTCTTTTTTAATTTCTTTTAAAATTTCATTTTCCATTTTTAAAATTCCGGATTCGGATTTTAAAATTTCTTTCTGATTAGTATCTTTCATAGGATTAAATTAATTATTAATTGAAGAAAAGCTGATGACTGAATCTCCAGCCTGCAATCCGGAAATTACTTCCCATTGATTGTCTTCACCTTTCAAGCCTATTTCCACGGGTTTTTGTTCTAAAACCTTTTCAGAGTTTAAAACCATTACAAAATATTGACCATTTTTTTGGACAACGTCATGAGCGGGGATTATTAGAGCGCTATCTTTTTCCGTCCCGATTATCCTAACATTAACGGCTAAACCAACTTTCAGACGTTCATCTTCATTAACGAATTGCAGTGTCACCTTATAGGCCGATGTGCCGTCAGCTGACTGAGTCGCCGCCGGATCAATCTTAATAAGTTGAGCTGAGAATTCCGGCTCATTTCCTAAATTATCCAAGGTAATTAGGGCTGTATTGCCAACTTTTATTTTAGGCAAATCCGTTTCCGCTACATAAATTTCTACTTGGTATTTATTATTACTAATAATAGAAACCAGCGGCACATTCGGGAGGGCCAAGGAACCGATTTCCCCGTCTTGTCTGGAAATTATTCCCGCAAATGGAGCGACTAAAACTGCTTTATTGTAATTAACAGCGGCCGCTGAAACAGTCGCTCTAAGTCCGGCTAAATCAACCTCGCGCGGCGGATTTTTGGCGTCCGCCAAAACGGCCTTAGCTTTGTCCAGAGCGGCTTGAGCGGCGGATATATCAGCGACCATTCTTTTATTAATGTCATCTAAGTCCTGCGCGGCTTTATCATTAGCGATCTGATAAGTGGTATAACTATTCTCCGCCGTGGTAATAGCATGCTTCTGTTCTATTAAAGCGGTAACTTTAGAAGCGGTATCTACTCTGGCGCCTTGAATGACAGTTTTCATGGCGTCCAACTCGCTGTCACTTAAATCGACACTAACGATAGTTTTATCTAATACCGCCGTCACGGCATTCAGCAAATCTCGAGTTGCGGCTAAAGCTGAATCGGCGCTTGTAATTGTTGCCTCAATCTGATTATGATCAGATAAGACCATTGCGCTAACAGCTTGTGAAAAATCTTGTTGTTGAGTTTTAGCTTGATTATATTTATCCTTAGCGATATTTAAATTGTTAGAGTCTAAAACCGACAAATTATTCTTAAATTTTTCATTGGCGGATGTATTGTCTACGCCTAAAATATTATCGGCTTTAGTTAAAGAATTGGCCAATGAATTTTGAATTCCCTGCAACAAAGCAAAAGCATTTTCATAAGCATCTCCGACAATCTGGCTACCATCTCCGCCTTGCGCCAATTTTAAATTATTCTCCGCCGTTAGCTTCACCGCTTCAGCGGTATGAATATTATTCAAAGAGACCGCTTTGACTTGATTTAAATTAGCTTCTGCTTGTTTTTCCGCCGCGTCTAATTGAGCGATATATTCGGGACGATTTCCTGCCAACTCTTTATCAAGTGCGGCTTGCGCTTGCGCTAGGCTCGCCGCCGCATCCGCGTTGTCCAAAGCCAATAAAATTTGGCCGACTTTGACCTGATCGCCTACGGCCACATATTTTTTTATAATTTTCCCGGAGCGTTCAAACGATAAGTCAATATTTTCAGACGCTTTAATCGCCCCGCTGACACTAACCTGTTCTGTAATTTTTCCGATTTTCGCTTGGTCATACTGATAAACAACTTCCGAGCGCCTGGTAGTTAAATATACCGTGCCCACAATTAAGATTACAACTATAACTAAAACCGAACCTAATTTTAAAATATTTTTAGACATATATTTTTTCCTTTAATTTATTGAGCTATTTTGTTTAAAATAATAATAAAATTTTCTTTTTCTTTTTCACTTAATTTATTAATTCCTTTTTCGATAATAACCGACATTTTTTTAAAACTGTCCTTTAATAATTCCGCCCCGGACGGGGTAATCCGCAGTTTAACTGTACGACGATCAACGATGTCTATAATCCTCTTTACTAAATCTTTTTTTACCAGCGAATTTATCAAAGAAGTCGCCGACGGAGGAGCAATGTGCAAATAATCAGCCACATCTCGCATCGCGGTCCCTTCATGCCCTTTAATATAATGTAAGGTATGTATATGTAAAAAAGAGCAATCTTTAGCTTTATTGTTAGCGCGCGCTTTTTCCTTTAATATCTGGCTGGTGTTAAAAATGAGGGTGATTAAATCATTTGTTAATTCTTTTGACATATTAATTAGATAATATAATAGTTAGAACTTCTAAATAATAACAAAACAATTAAAATTTGTCAACCTTTTATCCATCTTTCGGCGCCGTAGACACCCCGCCCGGACTTTTAGAACTTACCAAAAAGCCCAGTAAATACTAGGCTCTTGGGTCGCTCCGCTCCTAAATTGTCTTGGCGGAGAGGGTGGGACGCTATCCGAACTGAAATGAGAGAAAAGGCCAATAAAATTAAATAATTTGGCGACAATCCCTTAAAATATTTTTCATATTCAGATAAACCTTTAAAAATAATATCAAATTGCGCCAAATTCTTATTTCGCTTTTATATCATTGTTTGAATGCAAAATGCATAAACACAATAGTCAAAGCGTTAAGAACCACTAATGCTACTACAAATGCTATTTTCGAGGGCATCGCATTAGGATTAATTAAAATATAGACAGTGTAGATTATTGCAACAATCGCGGCACCAAGAAAATTTCCTTTAATCATATTTTTATAATGAGTTTAATTAAACATATTGACCTTTAAACAATTATACCATTTTCTATTTGTTTGTACTCGGTCACTCTGTTTTCATGGGATAATGGGTCTATCCGATGCTAAATATTCTTAGCAAAGAGGGCGGGCTAGTTGGAGCTGAAATCAGACAAAAGGCCGATAAAAATTAAAAACTTACACTATTTATCTCTTGCTAGCTTCATTTGCAAATCCTTCGTTAACTCGCTAATCTGCATCCAAGCGAAAGCCCAAAGCCAGACGAAAATAGCATTTGACCAAGAAATTCTGGCCGGCATCAAAAATCCGGTCAGCGCCAATATAGTCGCGACGGCTTGAGTTAATGAAGTTGCTATAATAACTTGCTTGCTGGGTAAAAATTTAAACCAGCGTTCCTTGGTGTGGGCGACGTAAATTAACATATGGCCGGAAACAGTGAGTTTAAGAAAGAACATCGTCTGGATAACCGGCAAAGGAAGATGCCAAATATCCATCATTATAAAAAATAGAATCAGACTATTAAGAACCCCGACCGAACCGAAAAGCAAACTTAAGCCCAGCCTCTCTTTGGATTTTATTTCTGACGGTTTCGTAGAAATTTTTACCCGATCTACGGCCAGCGAAATTATCGGTATATCATTAAGAAAAGCTAAGAGAATAATCTGCAACGGCACAAGCGGATAAGAACCATACCATAAGCCGAGGATCAGAATAGTGATAATTAATCGGAAACTTTCCGAGATTCGATAGACCGAATAATTATAAAGCCGGACAAAAATTTTTCGCGCTTCTAAAATAGCGTCCTGAATAACCGCTAAACCCGGACCGAGTAGAACAATATCGGCCATACTTTTTAAAGCACTGACCGCGCCGGAAACGGCAATGCCGACATTAGCGATTTTAAGAGCCGGCAAATCATTAATGCCATCGCCAGTCGCAGCCAGGACATAATGCGTTTTAAATAATTTAACTATTTCATATTTATCACGAGGCAAAATTTCCGCAAAAGCCGAGGCATTATTTAATTTATTAAAAAATTCCTTTTCATCTCCATAAAGCCGCCTGGTTTCGGCCGCTGCCAGAACCGGGCCTTCCAACCCGAGTTCTTTGGCAATTCTTTCCGCGATTAATATATTGTCGCCGGTCATCATTTTAACGTCTATGCCGTTTTTTTGCATGAAGCTGACGGTGGCTTTCGAATTTTCATCAAGCGGGTCCGCTAAATACAACAAGCCGGCAATCTTCATATGGCTTTCTTCAGGCCCATTGTCCTTTATCGCAACTGCTAAAACCCGGAAACCTTGGTTGGCGGCCTCGCTAATATCTTTCTTAAATCTCCCGGCCATTTCCGGTGAATTAAATTCATCTAAGGTCATTATTACCTGCGGCGCGCCTAAGCTTACTAAAATATTTTCCTGGCCTCTTTGGACATAGGCGGTTGATCTTTTACGGTCGGAATCATATGGAATAAAATTTAATATTTTCAGTTCCGGTAATTTTCGTCCAGTTTCGGAAAATCTCTGGATAATCGCGAGACTTATCATATCGGGCGTATCGGATGAAGTTGCATAACGTGCTAATTCTAAGACATCATCCGTACTTAAACTTTCCTGATAGGAAATAATATTAGCGACGCGAATTTGATTTTTCGTTAAAGTACCGGTCTTATCGGTTAAAAGCAAATTGACATTGGCTAAATCTTGAAGCGCGGAAAGTCGCCTGACAATAACCATTTTTTTAGCGAGTCCAGCGGCACCGATACTGAGAATAATCGCCATAACGGCCGGCAAAGCAATCGGAATTCCGGCAATTATTAAACTCAGATCAAGTGTTAAAATATCTCCTAGAACAAATCCTCTAAAAATAAAAACTGCGGTCAATATCAAAACTGCCCCGATGCTGATCGCCATTAAAAAACGAGTAATGCTTAAAATATCTTTTTCTAAAAGACTTTTCTCGGAAGGTTGTTCGATGGAAAAAATTGTCTTGCCAAAATTAGTGTTGCGGCCGGTGGCCGTTATTTCCGCCTCCACACTGCCAGTCGCGATAAACGATCCGGAAAAAATCGGTTCACCGACTTTTTTTTCTTTCGGAAGCGATTCGCCGGTCAAAGCGGCTTCATTCATCGAAAGATTACGGGCGGACAGAACCTTGGCGTCAGCCGGTATGATACTTCCCAATCCGAGCCGCAGACAATCACCGGGCACTAAATTTTTCGCGTTAATTAAACGCCACTCGCCGTCGCGCAAAACCGAAACGTCGAATGACAGTTTATTTTGAAGCTCTTTAATTGATTTGTCCGCTTTGAACTCCTGCCATTTTTGAATCGAGTAATTTACAAAATACAAGGCGATAATAAAATAAAAATCAAAAACTTTGCCGCTCAAATATGATAAAATAGCCGCGGCTAAAAGCATCAGCGATACCGGAGAATAAAGAGGCGCGAAAAACTTTTTAACTAGTCCCATCTTATTCTCGACAACATCATTTAGACCAAATTTCTTTAATCTAGCCTCGGCTTCAGTTGTTGATAGGCCTAAAGATTTTTGTTCAATCATAGTTTCTTCTTCCTTAGTACTTTTATTTTTATCAACAAAATAAAATTTTAAAACCTCATAACACTATTTATTGCTAAAATTACTCCGGCCCCCAGAAGACATCCCGCCATTTTTCCGACTGCAGACTTTAACATTGTCCGCTCTTCCGATACTAAGCGTAATCTTAATTTTTCTGCCATTTGTCCTTCAAATATGCCCGCGATTCCGTCTGTTATGGCGTTGCCGACCACACCGCCGATAATTGCCCCCGTTACGCCGGCAAAATGACCGCCAAATATAGCTAAAACGGCTAATATGCCATTATCAATAATTCCAAAGAAAACATCTGGTAAAACCGCTTTCAAATTAATTTTAAATGTCGCGAGAGAGGCAAGACACAGGAAGGAAAGCATAATAAGCACAAGCCCCATCCATTTGTCATTTTCAACGAAAGATATGCTAACGGCTGTAATAACCACACAAAGCATTAGAATATTTAACACAGACAAAATAAATTTTTTTGACATACGCATTTTTATTCCTTAACTTATTATTTACATTATAACACGTGCGCTTTTAATAAAAAACTAAATAGGTTCGAACTGGAGGCTATTTATTTAAATTTAGCCATAAAATAATAGATTTTTCCAAAAAAATCCCTGTCTCCCTCCAGCAATTAGAACTACTTTGGAACTAAAAAAATTTGCTAAAAATAAACCAAAAAATAGCCCCTATTTAGGGCTATTTACAAGCTGCGGAGAGGGTGGGACGTAGTTGGAACGGTGATAGCTAATCAATTGGTAACATGGGGGCTTTCATCGTCCTCATTTTGATCGGTGGCCGATCTAATCCTTCCAATTAATTCTTCGGTTGACGTATCGGAGCTGTATTCTACGTCTAAATCATCAGCGATGGATTGCAAATTCTCTAAAGCCTCCGGGCTGCCATCTGCGCCCAGCGCTTGAAGATGTTTAAAATTAGGCAAACCATGCTCGTTGAGCCAAGCTTCTGTTTTTTCAATCTCTTCTTTACTTGATGTATTATCTTTATCCATAAAGTTCTTATTATAACTGTCTTAAATTACACGACCCTCCTACATCTTAACAAGTCATCATTTCCATTTAATTCCGAAAAAGATTATTTTACTCTTTCATTATTAATACGCCGCAATCGAGAATATATATATTATATAACAAAAATAGCACCAAAGGTGCTATTTCGTCAATCCGCGGAGAAGGTGGGACGTAGTTGGAACGGTAATTGACAAAATTATAAACATTCAACATAATAAAAACATCCGGGTTTGCCACACTGATCAAGGCAGGCCATAATAGCCAGTTTTATAAACTGGCTCCAAGGATTAAGATCCATCCAAAAAAACTTGAAACCGAAGCAAGTAAGTCGATAGTAAGGATGTGAGGGCTCCCTAATTTGAGCCCTCTTTTTTATTAGCGGAGAGGATGGGACGTAGTTGGAACGGCTTTACAACTCTCAGCTATAAAATCTATTTAATATTACTCCTATAAATGCCAATTCTGATCTTGATATTTCTCTTGCTTAAATATTAATTCAATCTCTTTTCTTACTTCTTCAATATCCTCGTCATTAAGTGGTTGAAAAGAATCATAGAACCCGGTTTCTAGATGCGGGAAATTACAAGCATCGCCATATTTTTGAATTTTGGCGCTTTTTGCTCTTCCATATAAGTGGACATGTAAATATGGGCCATTTGGGGCAAAGACACTCCAATTACCATTCTCTTGATAGTTAATTCGACCAATATCAATCCCCCTTTTGTTGAGAGCGACAGCCATGGCTTCGCCAGCCACCATCGTTAGTCTGATTAACTCAATAGCTAAAGAAGGAGAGAGTTGGGTACGGTCGCCAAAACGAACCTTAGGGACAATTACAATGTGCCCGCCATCCATTCTGGTAATGTGCGGTTTCTCAAAAGCCTCAACGATAAAATTATTTGTCTTAAATATTTCTTTGTTCATATTCAATATTTATTATATTTTAGCTAATTTGTTATATTTAAATTATACCACACCGTTCCCAAGCGATAAACTCCTTATCAAAAAATAGTCCTAATATTAAGACTATTTTTTAACCGCGGAGAGGGTGGGACGCACTTGGAACGGTGATAAAATTAAACTCTGTCAAATCTTATTAATAATACCAGTTTAATTTAACTTTTCTCTTTATTTAGAACTATTAAAAAATCTTATTTTTTATAGAAACTGGATTCGGGGGCAAATATCTGTATAAAAGCATTTCTTAAAGCTTCTTCTAGACTAACTACTCGTAGAATTTTGCCACCAGAATAAGTGCTCCAGGTATCGTTTGGTAATTTTCCGTGTTCTTTCTCGATAATACTCATCACATCCGAATGCTCCATTTTCAGTTCATCCATCTTTTTTAGAATAAAATCTGGAACTTTAAGTCCGCTAGAATAACCGCAGTATTCTTTTCCATTACTAGCAATTACTACCGCCCAAGCTTCTTCGTAAATATGCCCATACCGCTCAATAAGACCGCTTTCCAAGCCGATATAGTAGTCACCACCAACTACGTTAGATTTGCTGTCCGAGGCTCTATTTCTCGCTCCATCAAAAGTTTGCTTGTCCCATGGAGTATCTGGCATTTGTGATTTAGCACCGTAATTTTCAATGGTAATATCTTTTTGGACAGCAAAAAATTTCTTTATAACTTTCTCGGTTATTTTTACTTTTCTATTACTTGATGAACCAATTATAAATTTCATTTTGATTTTAAATATCTTGCGGAGAGAGTGGGATTCGAACCCACGGTCGACTTGCGCCGACGACAGTTTTCAAGACTGTTCCATTAGACCGCTCTGGCACCTCTCCTAATCTTTATTTTTCCCCTAATACTATAATAAAAAATTCCTTTTTTGTCAAAATTAATATTTTATTCTACCGTGACCGATTTAGCTAAATTCCGTGGCTTATCAACGTTAATCCCATTCGCCTCAGCGACATAATAAGCGATCAGCTGTAAGGGAATAATATTGATTAAGGGCGATAGTTCTTCAGAGACGTGCGGCACTATAATAACATAATCCGATAATTTATTAATAACCGTATCATCCATATCGGTGATAGCGATAATCTTGCCGCTTCGAGCGCGAACTTCTTGCATATTACTGACAATCTTTTCAAAAATAGGCCCGTGATTAACGACAAAAACGACAAACATATTTTCATCAATCAGCGCTATTGGGCCATGTTTCATTTCCGCCGCCGGATAACCTTCGGCGTGGATGTAAGAAACTTCTTTTAATTTTAAAGCGCCCTCCAAAGCGACCGGAAAATTTATTCCCCGGCCCAAATATAAAAGATTTTTTGCTTCCAGAAAATTTAGCGAGATCGCCCTAATTGACTCGGCTTGGTCTAATATCGTCTGAATTTTTTGGGGAATTTCATATAGCTCCTTAACTAAATCACCATCTAATTCTCCCTTAATTTGTTTCTTTAGATATAAAGCCAATAATATCAGCGAAGCCACCTGGGAAGTAAATGCCTTGGTGCTCGCGACGCCAATCTCCGGCCCGGCATGCAAATAAATTCCTGATTTAACTTCACGCGCGATAGTTGAGCCGACAATATTAACAATTCCTAGGGTTTCGCAGTTCTTCGTCTCTCGTAAAGCGGCTAAAGTATCGGCCGTTTCTCCGGACTGAGAAATAACTATCAATAGATTGTTCGGACCGATAATCGGATTCCGGTAGCGAAATTCGGAAGCATAATCAACTTCCACCGGTAGGCCGGCGATTTTTTCCAACAAATATTTGCCAATTAACGCCGAGTGCCAACTGGTTCCGCAAGCGGTAATAATTATTCGATCAATCTTTTTCGGATCTAAATTAACGGAAAGTTTTATTTCCCCATTATTAAATCGCCCCCGTAAAGCATTGGCGATTGTTTTCGGCTGTTCAAATATTTCTTTAAGCATGAAGTGTTTAAAGCCGCCCTTTTCTATCTCATCAAGCGTCCACTTAATCTCTTTGATTTCACTCGTCAGAGAATCTCCGTTAATATTTTTGAGGCTGTACCCGTCCGAAGTAATAGTCGCGATTTCATTGTCTTCTAGATATACGACTTGTTTAGTATACTCAACGATAGCCGAAGCGTCGGACGCCACAAATATTTCGTCTTGACCGACGCCTAAAATTAAAGGCGAGCCGCGCCGCGCTGCCACTATCTTATTCTCTTGAGCGCACATGACTGCCAAGCCGAATGTTCCCACTAGGCATTTCAGGGATTTGACAACCGCCTCTTCTAAATTATCAACGTAATACTTTTCAATCAAATGAGCAATTACTTCTGAGTCCGTCTCGGAAACAAACTTATGCCCTTCCTTTTCCAGCAACGTTTTTAAAACTTGAAAATTCTCAATAATACCATTATGAACAATGGCGATTTGACCGCGGCAATCGTAGTGCGGATGAGCATTAATTTCATTCGGCCGACCGTGAGTCGCCCAGCGAGTATGGGCAATGCCTATTTGACTGTTAATATTAAGCCCCTTCAGCTCCGCTTCCAATATTTTAATCGGACCTTCTTTTTTAAAGATTTTTAAGGTGTCTCCTTCTGAAACACAAATTCCCGCGCTATCATAACCGCGATACTCTAATCTTTTTAAACCGGAAATCAAGAAAGGGACGGCCGGTCTTTTACCCAAGTAACTGATAATGCCGCACATATATTAAATTATAAATTTATAAAAGTGTTATTGGCCGCTAGAATTTAAAAACCAAACTTTTTATAAAGGCTGGTTCGACCTCGGCCGGCTCTTTGATAGAATCCAGCATTTGGTAGACGACATAACGAGATGGATCAATTTTTGCTAAAATATTATTTCGCCTGACCCGCTAATCGACCGATTGAAAAAAATTGCAATGGCCATTGGGCGGAACAACGGTTTTACTTTCCGTACAAAAGTATTGTTCGTCTTCTACGCGAAAACTGGTACAGTGCTGGCACTGCTGAGTTTCGCTGGTACTTTCAGCCACAAATTCGGCTTCAATTTCGTGAGACATATATTTAACGCGGAGAGTCTAGACCGCTATTCGAACTAAAATTCAATGGTACGCCCTTTTTAATCATATCCTCCACGCCCTTATTCGCGTTTATATACTGGATTTGTATAGAAGGATGCTCATTTTTGAAAACTCTGAAGACCTCATCAACAAACGCCTGTCCCACAGAAGGAACTCTTTCAAAATCTAAAATGACAGTTTTAAATTTATCCAAACCCATCATTAAACGCTTGGCCTGAGATCTTGAAACGTGAGGGTCGTTTGGATCAGCGCTCAAAGCTACGGCCACTATTGTTTTAGAAAAACCAAACTCCTCGTCAGTATATTTGTCCATAATTTCTTTTGGTGTTTTTTTAGAATTTTTAGAAATAATCATTTTTATCAATGTCCCCTTGCCAAAAGTTTCATTCTTTTCACCGGAAAGCAACCAATCTTGATCTTCAAAACTATAATATAAATCACTTGACAATCTGCGGAGAGGGTGGGACGCACTTGGAACGGTTGTTAGCCAATATTCTTAAACATCACAACAAAATCATCCGTCAAATAAAAGCCTTGTTTCTTATAAAAATTTAATAGCCTATCATTGTTTTTAGCCCACAACATAATTGACTTTATGCCCAAAGAATCCAAATAATTATAAGAGTAACTAACCAATTCTTTTCCTATTCCAGAATTCTGTAGAGACGGACTAACTACTATTTCCTCTAGTATAGCTTGTGGCCCATTAGTCCAAGATGATATTTTTAAAATAATAAAGGCTACAATTTTTTTATTATCATCAATAAAAACAAAACTATTATCTTTACAGCTACTATATTTTTCCAATATGTATTTATTGGCATTTTTTTCTTTAAACACTTCATTGTACGGAAATCTACTATAAGCGTCTTTTAAAATATCTGCACAAGTTTGTATATCATTTTGTTCAATCTTTCTTATCATATTATTTTAACTAATATACTTATATATTATCACAACTTACTCCGAAGTGGCACTCCCACTACAAAAATAAGCTAATAATAGCTTATTTTGTTAATGCGGAGAGGGTGGGACGTGGTTGGAATGATGATTGACATCTTTTTAGCAATATGATACTATTTTAAATTAAACAAAATTATCGACCTTTAAAAAAATATATAATGGTAACTAAAAAAAGAACAAAATATGTGTTATTTACTTCGAACGCCGGGCATTATAGAATATCGCCACCTAAATTAATTATAAAAAATTCTATACTACCAAGAGTCGTGGAATTTGAAAAAAATGAATTTGAGGCTTTAACAATAAGTTTATTAATTGATGTTTATCAGGAAATTTTTCATGATTTAGGCCTTGATATAAAAATTAATAAAAAAATTATTAACCGAATTCACGTCTTAGCAAAAAAAGAATTTGAAGAAAAAATTGATAAAATTGCTAAGGGGCTATACAAACTCGGTCACATCTATTTACCGAGGAGTACTAACAAAAACTCATTCATTTCCAGCCTGGCTCACGAGATAGCTCATCTCTACTCATCGGGAAAAGCACTAATTCAAATAACCGAGAGCAAATATGAGATCGCGGTTCATGATTTATCGGGAAGTTTTGGGTTTGCTCAAAATGGTAAATTTCTTGGAATCAACGAAGGATTTACCGATATCATAGCTTCTATAGCCATAAGTAAATTGGCAACCAGGCCGTATTTCGTAAATGGTATAGCCCAAAATATTTCATATTTTAAAGAGATTGATTTGATAGAATCGATTCTTCGAAAAAAATCTCTAAAATATGAACACAACCTACTAACTCTTTGCCGCGCGTATTTTATCGGAGAAACTAACTTCCTTGAAAACATAATTTCTATCTTTAATCAAAGAATAAGACAAGAAATTACAGATTTAAAAGGAGGGCGTGAAAATACAGAAAAAATTATTCAAAAAGTAAAATGCGCAATCGTCTAAAAAAGCCAAATTAATTTGGCTTTTTTTATTTTATCGGGTTTGAATCCCCTCGTGATGTCTGTCAAAAACTGTTGCATTTATTAAATAAAATCACTAGCGGAGAGGGAGGGACGCACTTAGAATGGTAGTATGCAAAAATTACCTTATATAATTAACGATCCACTCGGACATCGTATAACCAAATCTTTTTAGGCAAAGAAAGCATATAAGCGACAACGTCTGCTAAATCGGCTGGTTCGGTAAAATCTGCGGTAGAAAAATTATCATCTGCCTTTTCAAACATTTC
>Ga0209538_1000956_pt1 | contig 15753 bp, 18 predicted proteins | sample BarGraNGADG00211_2_FD_184492 | JGI IMG/M metagenome (GOLD analysis project Ga0209538, IMG submission 184492) | Arctic peat soil microbial communities from Barrow, Alaska - Barrow Graham LP Ref core NGADG0004-211 (SPAdes) (version 2) | ecosystem: Environmental > Terrestrial > Soil > Wetlands >... | reverse complement strand
CCACGCCTCGGCCAGGGCACCTTCCGCATCGCCGTCACCAGCGCCTACGGCGCTTGCGCCGTCTCGGGAGAGCACTCGCTGCCCGCCCTCGAGGCCGCGCACGTGCGCCCCTACGCGGACGGCGGCGAGCACGCGCTCCCCAACGGCCTACTGCTCCGCGCCGACATCCACTGCCTCGTGCGACGCCGGCTACGTCACCGTCACGCCCGACTACCGTTTCCGCGTCAGCCGCGACCTCGCGGACGACTTTCACAACGGTCGCGAATACGAGCGCTTTGCCGGCCGTGCCATCACCGTGCCGCGTGTCCCGGTCGATCAGCCGAACCCGGACCTGCTCGACTGGCACGCGGCGGAGGTGTTCCGCGGTTAAGCGTCACCCACCACGGCCGATCGTCGTCCTTGTGCGGTATGGCAGCCCCAGCTACGCTCCGGGACGGCATGAACGAGACTCCTGAGCACAACGGCGGCGAGGTCGTCCTCTACAGCTCGCCCAACGGCGATGTCAGCCTCGACGTTCTCGTCGAGCACGAGTCAGTCTGGCTCACGCAGAAGCAGATGGCCGAGCTGTTCGGTCGTGAACGATCGGTGATATCCCGTCACATCCAGCGGGCGTTGGCCAACGACGAGTTGTCGCCCGAGAGCAATGTGCAGAAAGTGCACATTGCTTCTTCCGACAAGCCCTTGACTCTCTACAGCCTCGACGCCGTCATCTCCGTAGGCTACCGCGTCAACTCCGCGCGCGGCACGCAGTTCCGCATCCGGGCAACACGCACGCTGCGCGAACACCTGCTGCGCGGCTACACGCTCAACGAGCGGCATGACAATGGCGTCCACCTGACAACCGTCGTGCCGCCGGAGGTGGGGTCGTGGACGTTAGGCGTGTCAGCCATCATGTGATGACAAAAGGCACACGGAGTCGTATCATGGTGCCATGAAGCCCTTTCGGTGGGATCCAGAGAAGAACGATGCGTTGAAGGCCGATCGGGGCGTTTCGTTCGAGCTCGTCGTCGTGGCGATCGCGACAAGCGGCTTGCTCGACATCCTAGCCCACCCGAACCAAGAGAAGTACCCGCGCCAGCGTATCCTGGTCGTGGCCGCGGACAACTACGCCTACCTGGTGCCGTTCGTCGAGGATGCAGACTGCTTCTTCCTCAAGACCATCATCCCCAGTCGCAAAGCGACGCGGGACTATCTGCGAGAGGGTGACGCCGATGCCGAAGATTGACTCATACGAAGCGGAAGTTCTTGGTGCCTTTGAGAAGGGGGCGCTGAAGTCGGTCGCGACCAAGGAGGAGCTTGCCAAGCTCAAGGCGGCGGCTCGTGCCACGGCCATCAAAGATCGGCGGGTGAACATCCGTCTGTCGTCCGGCGACCTGAGCGACATCCAGGTCAAGGCACTCGAGGAGGGCGTTCCGTACCAGACTCTGATCACGAGCGTGCTCCACAAGTACGTCACTGGCCGTCTTGCGGAGCGTCCCGCGCCGAGTAGTGAGCCGGCGCCCGGCCGCACACCAAAGCGGCGCACTACATCCGCAAGCTGAGGTCGTCGAACACCGCGCGTTTCCTCAAGCCGGGCGCCAACTGGCTCACAGCATCGATAGGCTGCGACCTCCGACCATGAATGGCGCGCATCTGCGGTTGCGGGCATAGGCGCAGAACGCGAACATGTGGCTCACGCCGAAGCAGAAAGCCGAGCAGTTCGGCCGCGATCACTCAGTGGTCTCGCGCCATGTCCGGCGCGCCTTGGTGGATGACCAGTTGTCCACCGAGAGCACCATGCAGAAAATGCATATTGCCGGCTCCGCCGAGCCGGTCGTGGTGTACGACCTCGACGCCGTCATCTCTGTCGGCTACCGCGTCAACTCCACACACGGCACCCAGACAAGGTCATCAGCCAATATGGTGATAGGGTGCTGAAGGCTCGCGATGATGTCGTGTGTGGCACGACTGCGCGCCTCGGTTCCTACCGGGTCACGCGGACCGGAGAATCCTGGTTCGGCGCACCGGTTGCCACCGTTGAGAGGTTGACATGGCAGTCACTGTCTCTCTTCGCAGGGTCGTCGACGAGCTCGAGGCTCTGGTGGACGGCAGCACTTCGTATCTGAACCGGGAGACCGGCGAGTTCTACGCGCTCCGAGAGGAGGAAGCAGCCTTGGTCGAGGACGGCGCCGACCCGGAGGATCTTCCCGAATGGCAGCGTGACGAAGTGGCCATGGTCCGTGAAGTCCTCCAATCGGAGGACTGGCTCCCCCTGCCCACGAGCTTCGACATCCACGAGTGGGCCATCATGGACGAGTTCTCGCGCTCGATCGACGATGCCGACCTCCGAGGTGAATTGCTGAACGCCATTCGGGGCGCGGGAGCGTTCCGCTGCTTCAAAGATGCCATCCACCGGCACGGGATCCACGAGAGCTGGTACGGCTACAGAGCCGCGGCGCTCGGCCAAATCGCCGTCGAGTGGCTCGAAGAGCACGGAGTCTCCTACATTCGCGACGAGGGCGCCGCGCCGGCGTGCCAGCAGGCGCCGAACAAGCGGATCCGCTGGCTGGCGGGATGTTGGGACCTCGTCGAGTGCACGTTCACGGCTGCCGACGGCACTGTGCGCGCTCCTTGGGGTGCTACGCCGATCGGCGTGCTTCTGGTCACGCCGTCGGGGGAGCTCTCGGCCCACGGGGGCCGCAGAGCCCGAGCGCCTTTTGCCGGCGGGCACCCGACCTCCGGCGAGAAGCAGCAGGCCTATGACGACTACTTCAGCTACTACGGCCGCATCGTGCGCGTCGATGACGAAGCGGGCACGATGGTCACCGCCGTGGATGGCGCCACGAACCCCGACTGGATCGGCGGCGAGCAGCTCCGCTACCTCGACATCGAGGGCGACGACACCATCGTCCTTCGAACGCCTCTACTTGCCCTTGCGGGCAGCGACGTCGTCGGGCGCATGGCTTGGAGGAGGCGAGGTGGCGGCGCTGTACGCCTCGCCTCCGGCAGCGCTGCGGCCGGCGGTTGAACCCGACCCTGATCCTCCCAAGCGGAAGGGACTGACATGGCAAGACAAAGCTGGTACGGGGTCTGTGGTCTGTGCGGAGCGCGGGTGGGCAAAGCCGCCATGGGCGCGCACGTCCGCAAGTGTCTCGTGGGAGCGAGCGGCGGTGTCCGCTCGCGGGTGCTGCTCGTGAGGGCCCAGGCCGTCGGCGTGCCGATGTATTGGCTGGACGTCGCGGCCAGTCCGGACGCGAAGCTGAAAGCCCTGGACGGCCTCTTGCGCCGCGTCTGGCTCGAGTGCTGCGGACACCTCAGCGAGTTCTCCTCCGGCCCGCGTCAGGAGGTCGGCATGACCAGGACGATCGACGAGGTCCTGGGTCTGAGCGGAAGCCGTCTGGACTACGTCTACGACTTCGGTTCCAGCACCGAGCTGGTCGTGAGTCACAGCGGCGTCATCGAGGCTGCGCCCGAGCAGGGCGTTCGAGTGGTCGCCCGCAACGAGGCCCCGGCGTGGCCCTGCGACGTGTGCGGCCGGCCGGCAAGCATGGTCTGCGTGGAATGCGTCTATGACGGCGGCGGCTTCTGCTGCGAGACGCATGCGTTGGAGCACCCGTGCGGGGAGGACATGCTGGCACCGGTGGTCAACTCACCGCGCATGGGTGTGTGCGGGTATACGGGCGAGGACTGAAAAAGGCGCCGCGCCCGACCGGCGCAGCTAAGAAGATGCGCGGGCTATCTACGCAGGCGCCCCCCGATGTGCCGGATCGCGACGGGCGTGGGGTGCAGCTACGCCTCTTTCAAGCCGGGCACCAACCTCTCGTAGAAGTCCAAGGAATCCGGATTCGCCAGGGCGTCTCGGTTGGTGACCGGCCGGCCATGGACCAGGTTGGTGACCGCAGTCTCAACCTTCTTCATGTTGAACGTGTACGGGATGTCGGGCACCGCGATGACCTTTGCCGGCACGTGCCGCGGCGAGGCGTTCTCGCGGAGTGTCCGAGCGATCTTCTTGACGAGGTCGTCGGTCAACTCCCCGCCGTCGACGAGCTTCACGAAGAGGACGATGCGCTGGTCGCCCTCCCAATCTTGACCGATGGCCAGGCTGTCGGCGATCTCGGGGAGCTTCTCCACCTGGTTGTAGATCTCGGCCGTGCCGATGCGGACCCCCGAGGGCTTGAGCACCGCGTCCGAGCGCCCGAGGAAGGTGATGCCACCGGTGGTGGCGTCGAACATGACGTAGTCTCCGTGCCACCACACGCCCGGGTAGACGTCGAAGTAGGCGGCGTGGTAGCGCTTATTGCCGGGATCGTTCCAGAAATAGAGCGGCATCGGTGGGGCGGGAGCCTCACACACCAGTTCGCCCACCTGGTCGCGCAGCGGCTTGCCTGCCTCGTCGTAGCACTCGATCTTCATCCCCAGGCCCGGAGCCTGCAGTTGGCCGGCGTACACCGGCAGCGTGGGACTCCCGATGGCAAAACACCCGTTGATGTCGGTGCCCCCGGAGAGTGAGTTGAAATGCAGATCGGCCTTGATGGCGTCGTAGACGTAGGCGAAACCATCCGGCGAGAGCGCCGAGCCCGTCTGGCAGATCTCACGCAGGGCCGCAAGCTCGTAGTCCTCTTTGGGCACCATGCCTTGAGCCTTCAAGAGGCTCAGGTAGCTCGCGCTGGTGCCGAAGACTGTCACCTTGAGATCCGCGATCAGGCGCCAAAGCGCCCCCAGGTCGGGGTAGGCGGGGTTGCCGTCGAAGAGGACCACGGTGGCCCCCGTCCCCAGGGCCGATATCAGCCAGTTCCACATCATCCAGCTGGCCGTGGTGACGTAGAAGATGGTGTCGTCGCGCGTGAGATCGGCGTGCAAGACCAGCTCCTTCAGCTGGTTGATGAGGATCCCGCCGCCACTCTGCACGAGGCATTTGGGCTTGCCCGTGGTGCCCGAGGAGAACATGACCACTGCCGGGTGGTCGAAGGGCGCCTGCTCGAAGAAAAGCTCTTCGCCGGCCTGATCGGCGATGAACTCGTCCCAGCGGAGAGCGCCCCGGATGGAAGACAGGTCGGCGGCCGGGTCGCCCGCGTAGTGAGCCACCACCACCCGCTCGATGCTGGGGATGCTGCGGGTGACCGCGGCGGCGTTAGGGATGCAGTCGAACACCCGGTTCTTGTAGCGATAGCCGTCGACGGCGAACAGCACCTTCGGCTCGATCTGGCTCAGCCGATCCGCGGCCGCCTCCGGGCCGATGTCGGTGGCGCAACTCGACCACACGGCGCCCACGGCCGTAGCGGCGAGCATCGCCACCGCTGTCTCTATGAGGTTCGGTAGGTAGCCCGCCACGCGGTCGCCCGGCTTGACGCCCGCCGCCCTAAGGGCGCCGGCCACCCGAGCCACGGTCTGGTAGAGCTCGGCGTAGGTCACGCGTACCGGCGCAGCGGTCTCTCCCACGAAGATGAAGGCCACCCGATCGTCGCGATAGCGCAGAAGGTTCTCGGCGAAGTTGAGCCGCGCGCCGGGGAACCAGTTCGCTCCCGGGAACCGGGCCAGGTCGTCGATCACCGCTGTGTAGGGCGTAGAGGCCTGGATACCGAGGAAGTCCCACGCCGCCGCCCAGAAACCGGGGATGTCGTCGACCGACCAGCGGTGGAGCGCCGCGTACGATTCGAACGTCCGGCCACACTTCTTGCCGGCAAACGTGGCGAAGCGCGTCATATTGGCGCCGGCGACGCGCTCCGCCGACGGTTCCCACAGCAGTGTAGCCACAGCCCTCTCCTCCTCGTTCCAGCGGATGCGCCGTCGAGCGCGGCCGCTCGTCTATCGCACCCTGACTACTGTCCCTTGAACGATGCCTTCCGCTTGGCCACGAACGCGCCCATGCCTTCGCTCTGGTCTTCGGTGGCGAAGAGGACCGCGAACATCGAGGCCTCGTAGCGCAGGCCGTCCTCCTTGGCCATGTCGAGGCCATTGGCGATGGAGTCCTTGGCGTGAGTGACCGCGACAAGGCCGTTCTTGGCGATGGCCGCCGCCGTCTCCTTGGTCTTCGGTAGCAGATCCTCGGGTGGGAACACTTCGTTGACGATCCCCCAGGCGCAGGCCTTGTGGGCATCAATCATCTTGCCGGTCAAGATCAACTCGTTGGCCTTGTTGCGGCCGATGAGCCGCGGCAGGTTCTGGGTTCCGCCGAAGCCGGGCATGATGCCCAATGTGACTTCCGTAAGCCCCAGTTTCGCCGTTTCCGAGGCGTAGATGAAGTCGCAGGCGAGCGCCAGTTCCAGCCCGCCCCCGAGAGCGTAGCCGTTCACCGCGGCGATCACCGGCTTCTTCATGTTCTGGATGAAGAGCATGACCCGCTGCCCTCTGCGGGCGAAGGCGTGTCCCTGGACGGCGTCCATCGACTCCACCTCCTTGATATCGGCCCCGGCCACGAAGGACTCCTGGCCGGCCCCGGTGATGATCACCACCTTGACGGCCGCATCGAGCTCCAGCTCGAAGAGGGCGCACTCCAACTCCCTCACGACGTCGCGGTTGAGCGCGTTGAGGCTCTGGGGACGGTCGATGGTCACGGTAGCGATGCCGTCTGCCGTCTCGACCTTCAAGTTCTGGAATTCCACTGTGTGCCTCCAAGGTCTTGCCACAGACATGCCTGTGGCGGGCTTCAATACGTGAAGAAACCTCTCCCGGTCTTCCTCCCCAGGTACCCCGCGTTGACCGTCTTGACGAGGAGCGGACAGGGGCGGTATTTCGGGTCCTTGAAGCCGTCATAGAGGACGTTGGCGATGGCCAGCACTGTGTCGAGACCGATGAAGTCGGCGAGGGCCAAGGGCCCCATCGGCTGGTTGGTGCCGAGCCTCATCCCCTTGTCGATGTCCTCTGCCGTGGCGATGCCCTCATACAGAGCGAAGACCGCCTCGTTGATCATGGGGATGAGCACCCGGTTGATGATGAAGCCGGGGTAGTCCTGGGAGACGGCCATCTCCTTGCCCAGCTTGACCACCATGTCGGCGGTGACCTTGAAGGTCTCGTCGCTGGTAGCGTGTCCCCTGATCACCTCGACGAGCTTCATGACCGGGACCGGGTTCATGAAGTGCATGCCGATCACTTTCTCCGGACGTCCGGTGACGGCCGCGATCTTGGTGATCGGAATGGAGGAGGTGTTGGAGGCGAGGATCGCTCCCTCTTTGACCGTCGCGTCGAGATTGCGGAAGATGTCCAGCTTGAGGGGCTCATGCTCGGTGACCGCCTCAACGGCGAAGTCCGATTGGGCCAGATCGGTCATGTCTTGGGTCGCCTTGAGCCGCCCCATCGTCTCGGCGACGAGGGTTTCGGGGACGGCTCCCTTCTTCGCTTGCCGCTCCAGGTTCTGTCGTATGGTGACAAGCGCCTTCTCAAGCTGCTCCGGCACGATGTCGTACATCACCACTTCGTAGCCTTCTTGGGCGAACACGTGGGCGATGCCGTTCCCCATCTGCCCGGCGCCGAGCACGCCGATTCTCTCGATCATCCTAGGTTCCTCCTCGTGCACAGTTGCCACGAACGGTGTCTCACACGCGTTCGAAGATGGCCGCGAACGCCTCACCCCCGCCGAGGCAGAGGACGGCCAAGCCGTAGCGGCACTGCCGTCTCTGCAGCTCCCGGACGACCGTCGCCGCCAGCCTCCCGCCGCTGGCGCCGATGGGGTGGCCGAGGGCGCAGGCGCCGCCGTTAACATTGACCTTGTCGACGTCGAGGCCGAGGGACTTGATCGAGATCATCGCCACCACGGAGAAGGCCTCGTTGATCTCGAAGAGGTCGATATCGCCGATGGACAACCCCGCCTGCGCGCAGGCCTTCTCGATGGCGCCGACCGGTGCATCAGGGAAGTAGTCGGGATGGAGGCTCTCGGTGGCCGCCGCGACGAACCGGGCCTTGGGGGTCAAGCCGAACTTCTTGAGCCCCGCTTCGTCAGTGAGAAGCGCCACGGCGGCCCCGTCGCTGATGGGGGAGGCGTTGCCGGCCGTGATCGTGCCGTCTTTCTTGAACGCCGGACGCAGCTGCGTGAGCTTCGCGAGATCGATCTTGAACGGCCCCTCGTCGGTGTCGACCGTCACATCGCCTTTCTTCCCTGTCTTGACGAACGGGACGATCTCATCCCGGAAGACGCCCTCCGTCACCGCTGCCTGGGCCAGGCGGTAGGAGCGAAGGGCGAATTCGTCCTGCTCTTCGCGCGAGAAGCCGTTTCGCGCGGCGCTATCGTCGGCGATGACCCCCATGTGCTGGCCGGAGTAGGGGTCCTGTAAGCCGTCGCAGATCATGAGGTCGACGATCTCGCCGTTCCCCATCCGATAGCCGGTGCGAGCCTTCTTCAGGATGTAGGGGGCCAGCGACATGCTCTCCATTCCCCCGGCGATGACGACCTCCGAATGCCCCAGCTGGAGAGCGTCGGCACCGAGCTGGATCGCCTTCAGACCACTACCGCACACCTTGTTGACGGTGAGGGCGGCAGCCTTGTCGGGGATACCCGCAGCCCGCATCGCCTGCCGCGCCGGCGCCTGCCCGCAGCCGCCCGCCAACACGTTGCCGACGATCACTTCGTCGACCGCTTCTGGGGCGAGGTCGACCTTCTCCAGCAGTGCCTTCATCACCGCTCCCGCAAGATGCGGCGCGGGAACATCCGCCAGCGATCCTCCGAACGAACCGAACGGAGTTCGCAGGGCGTCCACCACGTACACGTTTTTCATGTTCTCCCCTCCATCAGAGGTGCGCATTTTCCGCCGAATATAGCTTCAGGCTGCGGGGGAACACAACCTGTCGCATGTGTGGACGGTGGCGCATACGGACCCCGACCGTATAGTCTTCGTCCACCGACCCGCGACCGGGACTTGGCGCGGGATGTGTCGGCGATGCTCCAAGAGCCTCCGGGCGCCGGAATCCGTCGTCGACATCGTCAAGCAGCTCTGGAGCAGAGCCGTTGCCCCGGAGGCGAGTCGCCCGAAGACCGCGGAGTCGGCGCCGACAGGGGACGAGACGCCCGCAGACGGTCGATGCCGGCCAGGCAGCCGAGACGCGCGAGGAGAGGCTCAAAGAGAAGCTTCTCCTGTTGGCAAACGCGTAGAAATGGTCGGGGCTCGAGGAATCATGACTGACGTCACCAAGGCTTTGAAGCAGCATGCTCACTCCCTGGGGGCCGACCTGGCGGGGGTGGCCGATCTGGCGATGCTTGAGGGCGTCGAGACCACTCCGCCAGATCTGCTCCAGCCCTTCATTCGGGCTGTCTCCTTGGCCGTCAAACTCCCCACAGCGGTCTTCGAGCCGCTGGTGGACCGTCCGACGCCGCTGTATGCACAGATCTATCTCAACGCCAACCTGCTGCTGGACCAGATCGCGCTGCGGCTCTGCGGCTGGCTGGAAAGGCATGGCACCAGCGCCTTTCCCATCCCCGCGTCGCAAGTGCTCGACATGGAGGACTTCACCGCGCATCTGTCCGCCAAGGCGGTCGCCAACGCGGCCTCGTGCTGCAGCGGAGCGCTGCCGCGGCGCTGTCGGGACGACGGCCGGATGTCTCCGTGGTCGCCATCAAGCGAGTTCACCAAACGAGGGCGAGGATGCTCTCGAGAGCAGAACCGGCCCTGTCACCGCAGGTAAACGATGTTTCTCGAACTGACCGAAGAGCAGCGACTGATCCAGGACACAGCCCGCGAGTTCGCCAAGGCGGAGCTGGACCCGATCGCGGCCACGCTCGACCAGGAAGGGGATCGCCCCGCCTTCTTGGCCAATCTGCGGAAGCTGGCCGAACTCGGTTTCATGGGTCTGAACGTCAAGGACGAGTATGGCGGCGCTGAGGCGGGTGTGGTGGCCTTCAGCGTGGCCATCACTGAGATCGCTCGCGCCTGCGCCTCGACGGCCGTGACCCTGTCTGTGAGCAACATGGTCTGCGAGGTGATCCAGGCGGCTGGCTCCGAGGCTCAGAAGGAGGCGTACATCCCCAAGATCTGCTCCGGTGAGTTCTCTGCGGGAGCTTTCGCTCTCACCGAGACCGGCGCCGGCTCGGATCCGTCCGGAGTGGCGACTCAGGCGGTCCTCGACGGTGATCAGTGGGTGCTGAACGGTTCCAAGATCTTCATCACCAGCGCCCCATATGCAGGCGTCTTCGTGGTCTGGGCAGTGACCGACCGGTCGGTGCCCGAGGGGAAGGGTATCAGCTGCTTCCTCGTCGAGGGCGGCACGCCGGGACTGGTCATCGGCAAGGAGGAACACAAGACCGGGCAGCACGCGTCGGCCACCAATGAGCTCCTGTTCGAGGACTGCCGTATCCCGAAAGACGCCCTGATGGGGAAGCTCAACGACGGCTTCCGCATCGCGGTGGGGGAACTGGCCGGCGGTCGCATCGGCATCGGCTCTCTCGGCCTCGGCGTGGGGCTGGCGGCGATCGACTATGCGACCCAGTATTCGACCGAGCGTGCTCAGTTCAGCCAGAAGATCTCCAACTTCCAGGCGATCCAGTGGATGATCGCGGACACGTACACCGAGCTGGAGGCGGCGCGTCTCCTGTTGATGAACGCCGCCTTCAAGAAGGAGCAGGGCAAGCCGTTCGCCAAGGAAGCCTCCATGGCGAAGATGTACGCCACCGAGGCGGCGAATCGCGCCTGTTACAAGGCGGTGCAGATCCTCGGCGGGTATGGCTACACGGTCGATTTCCCGGTCGAGCGTTACGCACGCGATGCGCGGATCACAACCATCTACGAAGGGACCAACGAGATCCAGCGGACGATCATCTCCCGCGAGATCTTGCGGAGCATCGTCTGATCAGGGAGCGTGCCGCTCAGGGGCGGCCGCCACCGGGGGGTCGGCTTTCGCGAGGCTCGGCGCTTTCGTCATCACTAACATAGCGGACGTGACGGCTGCCCGTTGTGTCGGCAATCGTCGCGAGTCCTTCGTGCTCATACGCGGCAACAAGCCCATCGCGGAGCTCCGGCCTTGCCCACCGGCAAGCGGCTCGCGGAGCTCCCTGGGCTGTTCGCGGCGCTACCGCGTCTTTCGGCTGCTGAAGCCGGGCAGTTCGCGGACGATCTCGACGCGGCACGCGAGGAACTCGCACGGATGGAGGCAAACGACCCGTGGCGGTCCTCATCGATGCCAGCATCCTGATCGAGGCCGGGAGAGTCGCCTTGACCCAGGCAGCCGCAGCCCGCAGAATCGCATGACTATGGCGACCGGCAGGGGCAAGAAGAAACGACGTAAGGGCTCGTCGCGGGCCCGCGCAGGAGCGCGGCTGGCGTCAGGCGCTCCACCCCTCGACCATCTGGTGCAGACCGTTCTGTCGGGCGGCCGGGAGATCCTTGACGAAGACGACCCGCTGCTGGCCGAGTCGTGGGCGAGCGCGATGCTCGGCGCCTTCTACAAGACGCCGCTTCCCTTTGAGGCGCGTCAGGAGCTGGAAGCGAGCATCGGGCCGGCCATCGTGCGCGGCGCCGAGCGTCGCGGCGACCGCACCGCGCTCGCCGTGCTGCGAGCCTTGGCCGCCGTCGCCGACGACAAGCTGCGGCCGGTCGTCCAGACGGCAGCCGACACGCTCGCCGCGGCCGGCGTCGCCGAACCGCCGTGGGCGGCCGCCATCGGCCACCCGGCGTTCCTCGACTGCTGGATGGCGGCAGACCCCTTCGGCGACCAGCAGGGCTACTACTTGCGGTTTCGCTACCCCGGCCGTGCGACCCATCTGCTGATAGCCCTCTACGACGAGAACCTGGGCGGGATCATCAAAGACGCGTTCGCCGGTGAGGTGGCGCGCGGGAGCGATCCGCGCCGCAGCGCCGAGTCGCAGGCCGACGTCACCGTGAGCGACGTCGATGCGGGTCTGGCCGCAGGGCGCATCGCTGACGCACTGGCCACCGGTGATGTGTTCATCGACAACGACTGGTCGCCCGAATTTCGCGAGACCCGAGCCCTGCTCGCCGCGCGCCTTACGCTCCTGCCGCCGGCTCCGCCGCTCGCGCCAGAGCCCGAGCCGCTCGACGACGAGGCGCGCGCCGCCCTCGTCGAGGAGTTCCTCGCCTCCCCGCATGCGCCGGCCGTCGGCGAGGCGCGGTCCATCGTCTATCGCTGTCTGGAGGCCCGCTGCGACTACGGCGACGGCGATCCGCTGCGTTGGAGCCCCATCGGCGTCGAGCTGTTCATGCTCGACTACCTGCCGCGCAAAGCGCTGCTGAAGGCCGCCGAAGTCGATGCGCTGCCCGAGGTCCTTACCGCCTGGGTGCGCTTCGCGCTGAGCAAGCGCGGGCTTGCCGAGCACCTCGTCGTCGAGACAGAGGATGCTGTGCGGGACCTTGCGCCCGAGTACCTCGAGGCCGTGCGCGAGCCGGCCAACTTCGGCCCCGCCAAGGCGATGCTGGGTGCGCTGGAGGCGGCGGGCATCGACCTCACCGATCAGCAGGCCATCGACGCCTGGGTTGCCGAGCTCAACGCGCGGCCGCGACACGAGCGCGACGCGATCATGCGCGTATCCCCCTTCCCCGACGACTCCGATCCTGCAACCTGAGCGGTAGGTGTGACCGCAGCCCGGAGAAGGCCTGCGCCGCTCACAAGGCCCGCGGACCACGCTGGTACCATACCGCCATGAAGGTCGTCGTCTTCGGAGCCACCGGCCGTACCGGGAGACTGCTCGTGGAGGGCGCGCTGGCCCGCAGTCACGACGTGACCGCTTTCGTGCGCGCCCCAAACAAACTCGGCGCCCTGCGGGACCGCGTCCAGGTCGTGCATGGCGACGTGCTTGACGGCGGCGCCGTCAGCGACGCCGTGGACGGTCAGGAGGCGGTCCTCGTCGCCCTTGCCGGCGGCGGCACAAAGGCCGCTGAGCAGGTCAACGCACAGGGCACCCTCAATGTGATCCGCTCGATGCAGCGCTACAGCGCGCGCCGCCTCGTCGTCCTCTCGGCGGGCGGCACCCAGCCCGGGCGCGACCCCAACCTGCCGTGGTTCTTCGAACGCATCGTCAAGCCTCTCTTCCTGAAGAATGTGCTGGCCGACCTGCGGCGCATGGAGATCAGCGTGCGCCAGAGCGAGCTGGACTGGACCCTGGTACGGGCGGCGCAGCTCGTCGACGGGCCCGCCCGAGGCGCGTACCGCGCCGAGCCCGGCTACTCCCTGCCGGGCGGCACGAAGATCGCGCGCGCCGACGTGGCCGCGTTCATGCTCGACGAGCTCGAGCGCCGCGACAACATCGCCCACGCTCTAGCGATCGCCTACTGACGGGCGGGCCGGGTGAGGCGAAGCCGCGCTCCTTGAGCCGCATCGGCACGGCCCGCTGGCTGGCGAGGAACATCTCCTTGCCCATGCCGGCGCGCAACGGTTTGTCGCGATGGTCGTCGGGGAACCCCCGTGCACAGGCCGGCATGGAGCGGCCCGCATCGAGGAGGAGACCATGAAAGACCTCAGCTGCAGCGAGATGGGCATTGAATGCGCGTTCCGCGCTGAAGGCGAGACCGCCGACGAGGTCAAGGCGAAGCTGCTCGAGCATGCTGCCGCGGAGCACGCGGACATGCTCGCCGGCATGACCGAGGCACAGAAGGCCGAGATGATGGCGACGATGGACGAGAAGATCGCCGCGCACTGAGCCGCCGCGTTGGGCGGCCGTGCCGCTCGCGACTGGTGCGCAGGGCGGGCCTCGCCCCGCTTCTACCGCCCGAGCTCATAGCGAAGCGCCGGCTCGAGCTCGGCAAAGCTGAAGCGGAATCCCCGCTGCTTGAGTTGCGCCGGCACCGCGCGCTGGCTGGCGAGGAACATCTCCTCGCCCATGCCGCCGAGGCCTTTGGCGACCGCGAAGCGGGGCGCCGCCAGCGCAGCCGGGCGGCGCAGGACGTGGCCGAGCGTCTTGGTGAACTCCAGGTTGGTGACGGGTTCGGGGGCGGTGACGTTGACCACGCCGCTCAGTTCGTCGTCGTGGAGGGCCCACTCGACGGCCGCAAGGAGGTCGTCGAGGTCGACCCAGCTCCACCACTGGTTGCCGTCGCCGAAGCGCGTGCCCAGCCCCCACTTGAAGGCGGGGAGCATCTTGGCGAGCGCCCCGCCCGCGCCGCTGAGCACGATGCCGAAGCGCGGCGTCACGACGCGCACCCCGGCGTCGGCCGCGGGCGCGGCCGCCGCTTCCCAGGCGCGGCAGACGTCGGCGAGGTAACCGTCGCCGAGCTCGGCGAACTCGGTGAGCGCCTCGCCGCCACGCGAGCCGTAGGCGCCGACCGCCGACGCGGAGACGAGCACCTGCGGCGGCGTCTTCATCTTCTGAAGGGCGCCGACGAGCGTGCCGGTCGCCTGCACGCGGCTGCTCAAGATGGCCTCCCGCCGGCCAGCGGTCCACAGCGACGAGATGCTCACGCCGGCGAGGTTCACGACGGCGTCCACGCCGGCGAGGTCGGCCGGGTCGAGACGCCCGGCAGCCGGGTCCCAGCTCACTTCGCCCGGACCGGCGGCTTCGCGCCGGACCAGCTTGACGACCTCGTGCCCGGCCGTCGTCAGGTACACGGCCAGACTGGAGCCGATCAGCCCGCTGGCGCCGCTGATCGCCACCCTGAGCCGCGGACGGTCCGCCCACACGGCGTGACGCTCGAGGTCGGCGCGCGTGCGCGCGTGGCGGAAGCGGCAGAGGCGCTCGAGCTGCTTGCGGGCCGGTCCTGCACCGATGGAATCGGTGAAGCGCCCGGCCGGCAGGCTGTACTCGATGTGGTCCAGGAGTTCGCTGGCGCCGTCGTCGACGCCGGGCAAGAAGCGATGCGTGTGCTCCCACGAGGCGAAGGGCCCCTCTACCTGACGGTCGACGAACTGCCGACCCTCCACATAGCCGCCCATCTCGGCTACCCAGCGCTTGCCGACAGGGCCCACGTAGACCTTGAAGACCACGCGGCCGCCGTCCCTCATGCCTCCCTCCTGCTCCAGGATGCGGAGTCTCTGCCACGGCGGCGCCAGGCGCTCGAATGCTCCCGGGCGGGCATGATAGGCGAACAGCTCGTCGACAGGCACGCGCATGATGCTGCGCCACTCGAAGACCGGCATGGGTTCCCTCCATCAGTCGATGCAAGGGTTCTACCCGGCGGCGGCACGGGTATCACGCTTCAGGACTCGTTGCGCAGGCAAACGGAGGAGGCTCCGAGATGAGCGCTCACAACTGCGAGGACCGCAGCATCACCGCGGAAGGCATGCGCCGCGATTTCGGCGCGCTCCACGCGGTGGACGGCGTCGATCTCGGGATCCCGGGCGGGCGCATCTGCGGTTTTCTCGGCCCCAACGGCGCCGGCAAGTCGACGCTGGTGAAGATCCGGACGACGATCCTGAACCCCACGGCCGGCCGCGCCACGGTGGCCGGCTACGACGTCCAGAAGCAGGGCGGCAAGGTGCGTGAGGCGATCGGCGCGGCGCTGCAGGACGTCGGCCTCGACCCGCTGATGACGGCTGGCTCAAGGTGGTGGCCACCATCAACCCGACGACTTACGTGTTCGACTCGATGCGCTCGCTGCTGAACACCGGCTGGGACGCGACCTCGCTGGTCGTCGGGTTCGCCGTGACCCTCGGCTTCGCCCCGCTCACCGGCGTCATGGCGCTCTGGGCGACGCGCGGGGCGACCAAAATGACGTCGTAGGCCCGCCGTGTAGACTCAAGGCATGAGACCGGCGCCCGGCACATCCTCCGCTCCTGCCGGGCGCCTCGGCCTTCTCAGGATCCGCGACTTCCGCAACGTCTTTCTGGCGCAGAGCATCTCCGTGTTCGGGGACGGCATCACGCCGGTGGCACTCACGTTCGCCGTGCTCGGCCTCACCGGCT
>Ga0209538_1000955_pt1 | contig 15772 bp, 19 predicted proteins | sample BarGraNGADG00211_2_FD_184492 | JGI IMG/M metagenome (GOLD analysis project Ga0209538, IMG submission 184492) | Arctic peat soil microbial communities from Barrow, Alaska - Barrow Graham LP Ref core NGADG0004-211 (SPAdes) (version 2) | ecosystem: Environmental > Terrestrial > Soil > Wetlands >... | reverse complement strand
AAAGATCGGTCAGGTAAAACAAGCTGTTATTCTGGTTTCATTTAAATACCAGGAAGGTGATAAAGGTAACTTCACACCCATTGTAAGGAATATATTTGTTTCTAACGTCACAAGCGAAAAGAGTGATTATGGTTTGTTTTTAGATGCATATGAAAGAAGTCCGGTTACTAACGTAAATATTGAGAATTGCAAGTTTAACGGCGTTAATAAAGATAATCTGCTCAACTTTACAAAGGATCTAACTTTCAAAGAGTTCTATGTTAACGGTAAAATAGTTAACGTTAAATAGTTTATGTTTAAATCCGGACTATGGATTAACACAATTCTTAGTCCGGATTTTTAAAAAGGTCAATAAAACTTTAAAATATTTACAGGTTTGTAATTGAAATAAACCTTTATACCCAAAATTATATCACTTTTAACACTGAATGCTTTTTAATATAATCAGGATCGATGTCTATCCCCAATCCTGGACCAATAGGAACTGTAACCACTCCATCTTCAGGGATGAGGGATGATGTTTTGCATTCAAAAGGAAAATCAAGCTTAAACGATTTGTATTCATGATAAGGTCCGGCATTAGGAATAGCAGAAATAAAATGCATCATATAAATATATCCAATGCTTGAAACATGTGGTATATGCAGTTTTCCCAATGCGTTAGCCATGCGTGCTACCTTCATAGAACGTATCATTCCACCAAAATAGAACATATCGGCCTGTACAATTTGGAGCCCTTCATTTGCCAATAGCCATCTGAAGTTATGTAGACTTGGTTCTTGTTCTCCACCTGCAATGGGTATATTTACGGCATCGGCAACTTGTTTTGTTTCTTCGTACCAATCAAAGGGCACTGGTTCCTCATAGAAATCATACTTATACTCTTCCATTATCTTACCGATTTTAATGGCTTCTTTTACATCATAAGAGCCATTTGCGTCCGCACTAATAACCATCTTATCACCAAAAGTCTTTCTAACTAAGGGTATGAGTTTTTCACTTCTTCCAATAGGGGTTTCAGGGGCGTCCATTCGGCCTCCTAGTTTGAATTTTATAGCTTTAGCTTTTGTTTTTGCTAATTCCTGTTGTAGGTGTTCAACAGTTAATTCTGCAGAAATGTAACGTTCACTATTGGCCTGATAAACGGAGATCTTATTGGTCTGCACTGTTCCTACTAATGCCCCAAGTGGCTTTTTGATCATGCGCCCCAGCATATCTAGTATAGCAAACTCAATGGTAGCCAATGGAACCCATATTGCTATACCTTGCAGCTTGTAATTGCTTTTGTAAACACATACCTGGTCGAGTAGTGATTCCAAATCACGTGCATCTTTACCTATAAAAAAATCCTGCATCCTGTTAACAAAAATGGGATATAGAGATTTCATCTGGTCGTTTTGTCCGAATGAATATCCTTCGGCGCCATCCTTTGAGCGTACATGACACAAAAAATTATCTTTGTATCTTAGCAGTTCAAGAGTTTCAATGATAACAGGCGACCCAAATAATTCACTTTTTAATATAGGTTCTTTAAGTACTTTATCAAGTTTTGCATAATTCGAATTTGTGTTCTGCACATCTATTGAAGAAGCCTTACTTGAAGAAGCCCTACTTAAAGAAGGTAGCATAGCGCCCACTCCACCCATTAAAGCAATTGATAAAAAATCACGTCTTGTAGATTCCATATTGTAAGTTTTATAGTTTTGTTAATAATTTTTAATTCATTAAAGTATCCTGTAAACGTTTTACTGTCAGAATGAAGCATTTAAGTTATCTTGATCTGATTTTGAACCTTATTCTCTTAACCGAATTATATCCCTCAACCTTAATAAACGGGCGGTGAATATCTGAGGGAAAGAATATAAAAAAAGTATTGGGACTTGATAAGTAATATTTCCCCTTTAGATCCTGAGAATAAAACTGTGAATCTCCATTATCTTTAAAAGGAATGGCAATGGGGACACCAACAATAGATGCTACACCTGTATTCTCTTTTCCCTGTATCACGTATTGAATATCACAATATTGACGGTGTGAATGCCATTTGGCTTCTTTTATCTCCGAGGAAGGATTATCCGTTATATCGGCAAACACATCTTCGCCATCAATAACATATTTACCCGGTTTAAGGCTGTCAAGGTTGTTGTTTTTCAAAAATGTAAATGCTTCATCCCACCATTTTTTATTTGCATTATATTGTTTTGCAAATTCCACTTTATCGGTAGATTCATGAGGACGTAGTTTCAACCCTTTTAGCCACTCTCCCTCATTGTACCATATTGCTGCTTTTTCAACGGCCCAGTTTGTATCGGTCTGAGCATATATTCCTGTTTCTGAAAACATAAGAGATAAAATGATGATAACTGAGATTTTCACTGAAAATAATCTGTTCATAGTGCTTGATTTTATAAATTATTGCCTTTTTTAAAATTAAAATTTGATCACCTAAATGGCTCTAATACTCTCTTTTCTTTGTTTTCCGGAATCATGTCTTCAACTTGTACTGGAATTTCCACATAACCTTGAGTAGTTACTCTTTGATAAACCTCTTCATCGAACTCCTTTTCACTCTTTGATATAATTATAGTAGCAATGCTGTTTCCAATCAAATTAGTGATTGAGCGGGCCTCAGACATGAATCTGTCTACTCCTAACAAAATTGCTACATTTTCTATAGGCATTATCTTTAAAGCAACCAGTGTTGAACTCAATACTATAAAACCGCTACCTACAATCCCTGCTGCCCCTTTTGAAGTTATCATCAAAATACCTAATGCTGTTAATTGTTGCCCTATAGTCATGTTTATCTGAAAAACCTGAGCAAGAAAAATGAGTGACATTGATAAATAGATTGCGGTACCGTCCAGATTGAACGAATAACCAGTGGGTATCACTAACCCGACTACAGATTTTGAACTTCCCAGCTTTTCCAATTTCTGCATCATACTTGGTAATACTGATTCAGATGAAGAAGTGCCAAATACAACCAATATTTCCTGTCGAATGTATTTCAGGTATTTCCACAAGCTAAACTTATAATAGTAGCAAATAAGATTCAGTATAACAAAAATGAAAAACAGACAAGTCAGATAGACCCCTATCATCAGTTTACCCATGGGTAATAAAATGGAAATCCCAAAGTTGCCTACCGTATAGGCCATTCCACCAAATGCCCCGATTGGAGCAAGTTTCATAATAAGCCCCATCATATTAAACAATACTTTGGATATGCGATCAAAAGTAGCGATTAGTGGCAAACCAATCTTATTCATTTTACTTATGCCATAACCGAACAATATTGCAAAGAATAAGATTTGGAGAATATCTCCTTTTGAAAACGATTCAAAAATGTTGCGTGGGATAATATTTGTGATAAAATCTACCCAATTAATTTTTGTGGCCAGATTATCTGCCAGCCTTTGTTTTGGAATAAGCGTAACAACGGGTTTTATTCCTTCTTCAGGTTTTAAGATATTAGCTATAACCATACCAACCATTAGGGCCAATGTTGTAACCAATTCAAAATAAAGCAAAGCTTTGCCTCCTACGCGACCCACCTTATTCATATCACCCATTTTGGCAATGCCCAAAACAACAGTACAAAAAATAACCGGTGCAATAATCATAGTGATCATATTGATAAAAGAGCTGCTTATCACTTTTGCTGTTCCCGCAAATGATGGAAAGATCAGGCCTGTCAATACACCTAAAATAATGGCAGCGATTACCTGAAAAGAAAGATTTTTGTAGATTTTTTTCATCAATTATTAATAGAAGTTTTTTTTGATGTACAATAAATAAAACAAGATTATTTGATTATTCAAAATACAACTTGAAAGAATGAAATGTATTAACTGTAGAGGTTGTATTTAATATATATCTGATAATAAACAATTATCTACGGATATATTATTTCGCCATTTTAGAAACACGTTGATTAGTGCTACTATGACGAAAAAAAAAGAGTATTGGTTTACAAGAAATCAAGTTTTACTATAAAAATTCTTTCAATGCATCTTTCAGTTTATGCATGGCTCTTACCATTTGAGTCTTTGTAGTGCTCAGCGAGATGTTGAGTTTTTTGGAGATCTGTGGATACGACAGCAGCTCATAGCGGCTCAGTATAAACACCTCGCGACACTGTTCCGGTAATTCTTCAATGGCATGATGAATTGCATGTTCCATCTGTTCCGAAAAAAGCTTATCAAAGAAAGAGTCATGATCTTCGAGTTCGAAAACCTCCAGCCGCATAGCAAGATCATCATATGATATAATGCTCAGGTTCTTTTTGTTGGCCCTGTTTCGAAGATGATCAATACACAGGTTATGTGTCATCCGATAAATGTATGACTTCAAAGAAGATTTGATTTCTAAAGTATCGCGGTTGTTCCAGATTTTCAGAAAGACATCCTGGACGATCTCCCTGGCCAGTTCAGAATCCAGGACAATACTCTTTGCATAAAGTGTGATAGGGTTAAAATATAACTGAATTAAGTATCCAAACGATTTTTGATTCGCAGATTGGATCCCCTTTATAATTTCTATTTCAATTTGATCCATTATTCAAATTGATTAAATTTTCACTTTTTATCACATTTCAAATGTAAATTATTTTCTCAGACGGAGAACACGAATCCACAATATCTTCAGTAAATATTGTGAAAACATTAACAATATAGAATTGTTGATACTTTTTCGATAAAGTTTGAACATTAACAATTTTTTACTGTTTAGATTTTGTATTTTCTTTTGCCCGTAGGGCAAAAATGTCAATAGAATTGAATTTCTCCATCCTTTTTGCCCGTAGGGCATTAACATTATAGGTTCATCCCATACGGGCAATTTTAAACAGTTTCTCAATATAATTTAAAACTAAACCCCAAAAAAAATGAAGCGTAAATCAACAGCAGTTTGGAACGGAACAGGAGCAGAAGGAAAAGGTAATTTAACTTCAACAAGTGGAGCATTAAAAAACACACCCTATTCATTTGCAGCCCGATTTGTGAGTGAAGACGGAAAAGCAGGAACCAATCCTGAAGAACTCATAGCAGCCGCACATGCCGGATGCTATGCAATGGCATTGAGTTTTGGCTTGACTGCTGCAGGATTCCCACCCACCGAATTAAATACAGAAGCCACAGTAACAGTCGAAAATGAAGGCGGTGGATTTGTAATCACCTCATCACATCTTGAACTGGTTGGCGATGTACCCGGTATCACAGAAGAGAAATTCATTGAACTTGCTAACGATGCCAAGAAGAACTGTCCGGTTTCCAAAGCGCTTGATGCTATCGACATAACACTTACAGCAAGGTTGAAATAGAAAATTTCGTTACACAATTACATTTTAATAACGTACGAATGTGATGTAGGGAGGGCCCTAGTGGCTCTCCTTCTTTATTTTCATTACAATGGAGAGCCACAAGGGCCCTCCCTACATCACCTTCGTGCAACTTGATAATATGTGCATTAAAAATCTGACACAATATCCCCATCATTTAATAACTATTTCTTCATTTCAAGGTTTAAGTGAATTAATCCTTAACTTTATTAAATAAATTCCTCTGGGATTTTTAAAATAAAACACCATGAAATACAGAAGATTAGGAAAAAGCGAAATAATGCTCCCGGCATTAGGTCTGGGATGTATGGGAATGAGTCATGCTTATGGCGAACCCGACGATGTTGAATCCATCGCAACACTTGAAAAGGCAATAGAACTTGGTATGACCTTTTGGGACACTGCCGACATCTATGGAAACGGGAAAAACGAAGAGCTGATTTCAAAGGTCTTAAAACCAAATCGGGATAATATATTTCTTGCAACCAAGTTTGGTTTTCATGTAAGTCCCGATGGAAAGTCTAACGATTTCAACGGTTCTCCTGAATATCTGAAAACTGCTGTAGAGAAGAGCCTAAAAAGGCTACAGACAGACGTCATCGACCTCTATTATGCCCATCGCATTGATCCCAATATACCCGTCGAAGAGATGGTAGGAGCCATGGCCGAACTGGTCAAAGAGGGAAAGGTCCGTTTTCTGGGGTTGTCAGAAGCCTCAGCCCGAACACTCAAAAGAGCCTGTGCAGTTCATCCGATCAGTGCCTTGCAAAGCGAGTACTCTCTTTTGACCCGTGATGTAGAAAAAGAGATTCTTCCCGCATGTAAAGATCTCGGGATAACCTTTATTCCATTCAGTCCACTGGCCCGTGGACTAATGACCAATACACTCGATTTGAACAACCTGAACGACAAAGATTTCAGGAAAGGTTTGCCACGCTATCAAGAAGAGCACGCAGAAAATAATATGAATCTTGCTGAAGGATTTGCCCTGATAGCAAAAAGTAAATCCTGTACACCATCGCAACTGGCACTGGCATGGATCCTTGCCCAGGGAGATCAGATCATCCCGATTCCCGGTACTAAACGACGGAAATATCTGGAAGAAAATGCCGGAGCTATAGAAGTTGTCTTAAACTCCAATGATCTTGCAGCCATCGAAGCCTTACTGGTAAAATATCCCAATACCGGCGACCGCTATAACGAGAGCGCCCGTAAGATGGTAGATAAAAGCTGAAAAAAATTAACTCAGCAATTTATTTTAATAACGAACGACAGTGATGTAGGGAGGGCCCTTGTGGCTCTCCATTGTAATGAAAATAAAGAAGGAGAGCCACAAGGGCCCTCCCTACATCACATTCGTTCGACATAAATGGCATCAGCAATATGTATCTGATAAAATGTTGTAATTTTGGTACAAATGAGGTCAACCATTTTATACTTTAAATACTACAAACCCGATGAAGAGAAAAAGTATTATTTATTCCCTTAAAATTATTCTGCTACTATTAATAATAAACAATATATCGGCAACCACCATAAAAGTTGAAAAACGCAAAGAAATCACCCAGTACGGCATTACCTGGACATTCGATAAACCAGCATTAACCGGCCAGTTTATCACCGGCGACTGGTGGGTGATAGGCCCTGTCACAATCATTAAAATCACCCCAGAACCCGGACCAGTCAAAACTGACGATAACAAACTCATCAATAACCGTTGGGGCGATACCAGTTTAAAGCTGGATCCCCGGATGCGCAACGGTTCGATGATAGTCCTAAGGGCCGGTTTCGATCAGGGATACGATTCCAGGAATGGCTCATACAAGGAAAGCAGTACAGTTAAACTCTCGCTTGACCTCCCAACCGACCGAACACTTGTTTCAACCATCAGCAACATGATTTTGCCTGTAGATAATTTCTGCAAAAATATCATGTGGTCTGATGAAAAACAATCACGCGTCACCCTGAAGACCGCTGCAGTATTGACCTGCCTAAAAGAAGCTCCCCCTTCAGATGCATTTCGTCCCCCTTTTGCAGGAACAGAAAAAACCATCTTCAGAGCCCGCGACATCAAATGGGATCTACTTCCCAAATTAAAACCTGCCGGTGAAGTCCCATCATGGCAAGAGTTCGAAGCCTATTTCTCGCGCTGCTGGATCGATCATCTGATGAGTTGGGAGCAACAGGAACTCGTTCCCAATGAAAACATGCCCAATTATGGCCGCGAACATGCAAGAGTCGTTTCGATTGCAAGCCTGATGGTCATGCTCGATGTCCCCAAAGAGAAGAAGGAAAAACTCGTCATCGGATTAATCCAGCACGGCATTGACCTTTACGGAACAGCCATGGTCGGCGGTTACTGGAATGAAGGCGGCGGACATTCAAGTGGTCGAAAGTGGCCTATCCTCTTTGCAAGCCTGATGTTGAATAATCCAAAACTGAGTGAACTTCCAAAGACAGCCATTTTTCAGGAAGACACCCAGACATATTACGGCAAGGGATGGTTTGGACAGACCGCTTTATATTGGATGGTACAACACCATGGCCCCAGAGAACGTTACGAAGAGAAGCAACCCGAACAATGGGAGCAATGGGACAAGACAACTGAATCATACAGAATATGTTGTAATGCAGTAGGGTGGACCGGAACAGCACTGGCGGCCCGATACATGAAAGCCATCAAGCTATGGGGACATGATGTCTATTTCGACTATGTCGATCGATGGATGCGTCCCGATGATCCTTACAAAGCAGCCAGAGGAAAACATCCACGTCCGGCCGATGAGACCAAAACCTTTGATCCATTTGTAACTGCGATGTGGCAGGCTTACAGATCATCAGTACCCGAACAGCAATATTCCGGAAACGACCTGATGTGGGTTTGGCAGGGGAGAAGCTGGGCCTGGCTTCCCAATCCGAAACAATAACCTCTTTTCGACACTCAATATATGAACAAACGCTACATTAATAGAGTTCTTTTGATTTTGATATTGGCTTTTAGTTCCTGTGCTACAATCTTTAACGCTAAAACTACCTATGTGACAGTTATCACGAGTAGTCCAAGTAAAATGATACTCGAAGGCAGGACTTTAAACTATACAGGGACTAAAAAAATCATCAATGTTGAACGGAAAAGGGAACCTCTTAATATCACCGTATTTAATGATAGTTTAACTAAGACGGTTGATATCGCATCTATGAACTCATCTGCTTATTGGTTAAATCTTTACCCGAACTTGCATTTGTGGACCGGATTTCTGATCGACGCCAAAACAAATAAAAGATATTCTTACCCCGAGACCGTCTATATAGATCTCACCAAAAATGATGGCACATACCTTACATACAAACCACTCGACAAACAATACAGCAAATATTCAAATATCTTAAAGATCTCCCCTTTAAAAATGTTTGATCTGATGAATGCATCCATTGATCTGAGCTATGAAAGACGAACCGGGAAAAGCTTATCAACACAGTTCATGGTTTCATACTTAATGTCAAATAGTGCCTGGGATTTTGGAGGAAGTTACAGGCCAAATATTAAAGGATTCAGAATTGGTGCAGAAGAGAAATATTACTTTAAGAAATCAGCCAATCTTGGATCCTATATTAGCTTTGAGGTCAATTACATGAAAAATAAATACAGGGATATAGCAACATTTGGACCTAAGTATATTCATGGCGATACAACACACATTTTCATAGAATATGCCGACTCTATTGGAATAAAAAAACAGACCTATACTTTCAATTTTAAATACGGATATCAATTCATCCTAAAGCGATTATCTATTGACTTTTCTACCGGAATTGGACTCAGATACAAAGACGTGGTACATACCGACAGGATAAATCCAAATGATGTATTAATTTCGCGAATTCAGTTTAATTTTGAAAATATTAATAATCAAAATGGAAATTACTGGACTGTAATTTTCCCGTTAAGTATTAAAATTGGTTGGACATTCTGATAAAATATCATGTCGGGTTATAGCGGACAACTGGTGTCAGCCACCATTTTATTCCAGGTTCCAATAAATTATTTAAGTGAAAAATTTAAACATTCATATGTGTTTTTTAACAAATCCATGTTAAACTTTTGTTAAAATCAACAATCAAATACCAAAGTTTTTTATTTACACCAATCCATAATTTATTTGAACTATGAAAAAGATCATTTTTGCGTTTACATTAGTTCTTTTTGCCGCAGTCACAATGGCTCAAACACCTGCTACACCCAAAACAGTTGACCCTGCAAAAGTTGAAGCCAGAAAAGAAGTTAAAACTGATTTACAGACTTTAAAGCAAGATCAGTTAGCCCTTAAGACAGCTAAGAAATCGAATGACCCCGCCGCCCTCGCCGCTGCTAAAACAACAATGCAAGCCGACAGAGCTAAATTGAAAACTGCCGTAAAACATGCTAAAGCAATAGGTGTTAAGCCTCCAAAGGGAATGGCAACAAAAATGGCTAAAAGAAGGCAAGCCCGGAAAACCACTGGCAAGTAAATTTTTCTCAGTCAACTAACTGGACTTAAATGGTGCTTTTATCTTTTATAAATAAATTTAAAGTGCCGTTTAAGAAACTGTTTAAATTTAGTTTTTTCTTTTGCCCGTAGGGCATTAATGACAATAGAATTGAAATTCACTCTCTTATTTTGCCCGTAGGGCATTAACATTTAGGGTTAATCCCCTACGGTGAAAAGATTTATATTTCAGCCCTTTCTATTGTCATTTATGTCCTACGGACAAATTTAAACAGTTTCTAAGTCCTTTTTAATTTAATAGAACATATGAATTCAAAATTTACCCTACTATTTTTACTTCTTTTATTAAGTATTCAATGTTTTAGCCAAACGACAGATCCGGTAAAAGATACCGTTCCATCGGCTTCCAGTTTAACCTTAAGTCTTAACTATTCAACAAATACCGTTTTTGTGGGTAGAAAGGATGCTGCATACAAGAGTTTTCTGAATCCGGGTTTAACATATATGAACAAAACCGGACTGTTTGTCTCTTTAAGTGGCGATTATTATCCTGAATTGAAAACCAGCAAATTTGTGGATTACAGTTATGAGGCAGGTTATCAGTTCACATTAGTCAATGAACTCACCGGAAGTGTGTATGTTTCAAGAATGCAATCTAACTCGAATAGTACCAAGGTCAATGCGGGAGTGGGGACATCGTTTGGAATATATCTCAGTTGGGACAACGATATAATTAATCTTGGAACCGGATTTGACTATTCAGCGGGTAAATTTAACGATCTGAATTTAACACCAACTTTAAGTAAGAGTATTCCTTTTATGTTCGGTACCACTTATCAGTTCGATCTGTCCATTGATCCTACCCTTACCTTTTCATTTGGTTCACAAAACTTCTACAGGTATTATCTGATTGATCGGAAATATATTAACCCGACAGTAATTTCCAGAATAAATGGACATATCAAAGAGATGAAGAAATTTCAGCTTCTGGATTATGAATTCTCAGTTCCGGTCTCGTTGTCATACAGTGACTTTACATTTACAGCGACACCCTATTATATAATACCCGTAAACCAACCTGATTTCACGAATATTCTACCACTTTTACCCGGCTATAAAGTTTCTGATAACACCTTTTACTTCCAATTTGGATTAAGCTATCAGTTTTAGAGGAAAAAGGTGGCAGGCACCATTTATTTTCATCGACAATTATTTTAACGGAATTCCAAATATAGAAACCCTTCTTTCATAAAACATTAATTTTCTGGCGGCATTTCCTTTGCTGATATATAATTTCAGCCAGTCTTGCTGCTCAGTCAAATGCGCTGTAGCATCTTCAATAGTTCTTGTAAGCTGCAATATCATATTTGCCAGATTCTGGTCAGGGTTTTTAATCTGAGACAATTGTATTTTAGCTGATCTGAATTTATTATCCGGCGTATCGAGCATGTTCAGAATTTCAGAGTCGGCTTTCTGTGGAGTGAATTGTCTGTTTTTGTAATTGATGAATTCATTGAAATCATTGATCCCCTCATTGTAATCGGCAACTGCAGAATTGTATTGGTTCATTATCTTCGTTTGCCGGTCGTTTTCAATTTCTATTTTTATGTATTGTAACCTGTCGAAAATCAGCGAGTTCTTCACCCCATTTTTCTCGATTCTGTACGCCGCTGAAATCTTTTGGTCAATATTATTCTTGTTTTCATAGACTTTCAAGGAATCAACATAACTGAAAAAGGGTTTGGATTTATTTTCCTGGGTCCTGCCTTCATAAAATTCCTGATTGGTTACCGGGTAGTTAAGAAATTGCCACAAATAGTCAAAAGGAATATGCGATTTAATGAGTACAGCCGGACTTGCCATATAGTAATCGTTGCTGATTTTCTTGAAAAACTTCCCACCATTGATGTAACCTGAACCCCAGGTCGGGTCAAATAGATACCAGGAAGAATCGACCTGGGCAGCGCACCATGCATGAGGGATATAATCCGTAAAACCGTTTTGTTTTGTATAGCCTTCAATTATAAAATTTTTAATGCCTGATTTTGAACAGATATCACTGAATAAAGCCGCGTAGTTTTCACAAATCCCCTTTCTCGTTTTAAGCGGTTTTGATATTTTGTCTTCCTTTTTTTCATAGAAGTTCATCGCGAACATATTATCAACATCATATTGAATATTTGTAGCGACCCAAACGAAAATTGCTCTTGTTTTATCTTTGTCGGTGTTGAAGTTAGCCGAAATATAGCCGGCTATTCCTGTTGTCGTATTGGTTAATGAATCAGGAAGCAACAGCGCTTTCTTGTCAATGGCATCATATATATTCACAGGTGCTTTTTGAACAATGGCAGTTTTTTGATTTTTGATTGGTTTCTGAGCAAAAATCACACCAGTGAAGAATAGCAAAATAGTTAAAAGTCTTATTTGTTTCATAGTATCATCTGAATGAAAATGGTGCCTGACACCATTTTATTCATTTATGCTTAAAAAGTTATTTCTTTTTAAAAACAGTTGAGATTATTTCTAATTCAGCGTCTTTCAATTTTGAAGTTTTCTTCAGCTTGAAAATAAAATCAGTAATCTCTTTTTCGGTTGACGGACAACCTATATTACTACCTAAATCATCCAGCAAAACTCCTTCAGCTCTGGATTTTGAATCAGTAAGCAACTTTCCGTTTTCATCAAAAATAAGCCAAAAAGGAATCCCACTTTTGTCGCCCTTATACAGTTTCAACATATCCATCGAACCCGGGTTATTCAGATTCTCTTTTTCTTTCGATTCCAGAACAACGATATGATTAATCACATAGTTTTTTTCGAACAAAGCCTTACAAGCTTCATCGTTCATTGATTTATCCATTTTTTTACACCAGCCACACCAGGAGGCATGAAACATGATAAATGCTTTTTTGTGTTCTTTCTTTGCTTGTATTATAGTCTCTTTCAGAATCTTTTCAGCCGGTTCAGGTTGGCTTTGAGCAAATGCACTACCTATTATCACAAAAGATAGAAGTAAGGAAAATAGCGTTTTCATAAGTTTTTTTTGTAAAAATAGAAATAAATGGAATGTAAATCGTGCCAGGCACCATTTAACTCTTTGATAAGGATTATCAAATAATTTTTGGTTACTGAATTATTCTTTAAATGTCACCATACATTTACCATAAATCTACTATCGGATTGGAGGCTGATGGGAAGGACCTGGGATAGTTCTTGGGGTATAGTTCGATTACTGCACCTTAAGGTGGGTAGGATCAGATACCCTTTAGCTCCCAATAAGCCCCGGGATACATCGTAGATTTATCTTAGTTTTAATATAGTTGTATGATGATTTTATTTGACTTAAATTGAGACGAAAAATGGAAGAAATGATTTGAGCTTTTTATCACTTTATTTAGAACTAATTGTGCCATCCACCATTAATTTTCAGTATCAAAAATGCTTTCTTTAGGAATCCAGCTATTGGATAAACGAATTTGGTTTATATTTGAAAAGTTATTGAATAAATAATCTTAACGAACCTTATGAACCTTTTAAAACTGAAACCATTTTTTAAAAAGAATCAACAGGTTTGCAATATATTGATCTATAACGTTTAAATATTTTTATTATTGAATATGAAAAAACTTTTATTAATGCCTTTCGCAATGATGGCAGTATTAGCTCTTCAGGGCTGTGGTAACGAAGATGAAACCAGGGTAGTCAACAAAGAAGGCGCTATTGAATCGGAACTTTCTGTGGTTCACCTGAATGACAGTCAGGACATCCTGACGACCACGCATACAATCTGGGTGGCCGGAAAAAACAGTAAATTGGTTGTGCACAAGGATACGATTCCTTCTTTAGGCATCGTAAACACCAATGCTGAAAATAATGACGGTGTCTCTGTTACTGTTCCCGTCAAAAAAGATTATGAATTCTATGTAACTGTCAAGTAGCGATGAAGAAATCCAGTTATGTCAAGTTAGTTTTACTAACGGCCGTTATTTCTGCTTGTAGTCATAAAGATCCGAAGGAGGCCAAAGTGTATATGCGGTCGGATTCAACCGCCAATTATGGCCGTGTGTATCATGCCGGAGCGGCTATGGGCTTTTTCTATGTCTTTCGTCCCTATGGTATCTATAACAATGGTTCGTACCGGAGAGCAGGTTATTTCTCGGGCAGTATTCCCGAAAGGGCCAACTATGGCACCAACAGTTTTAAAGGAACGGTGTCGCGGGGTGGCTTTGGCAGCAGTTCTTTTCATGTAGGGTCCTAAAAAAGGTTAAAGGTTAAAGGTGAAAGGTTAAAGTGAAGAGGGTTTATGCAAAGAAATGTGATATCGCCAAGAAAAGATTGGCAAAAGAAGGTTGAAGAGATTGGTTTTGAATTTCATACGTTGGAAGAAACCTATTGGGATGAGTCGGTTTGTTATTCTTTTTCAATGGATGAAGTCGAATTGATCGAAAAAGCAACTTCCGATTTATGGGATAAATGCCTTGAAGCCGTACAGTATGTGATCGATCAAAAGCTCTATTCGAAGTTTCATATCCCGGAATGGTTTGTTCCGCATATCGAGAAGAGCTGGAACGATGATGCCCCTGCCATCTATGGCCGGTTTGATTTTTGTTTCGATGGCACTTCTCTCAAGTTGCTGGAATTCAATGCAGATACCCCGACATCACTCTTCGAAGGCAGCATCGTGCAGTGGTATTGGCTTCAGGATGTATACCCCGAGGCCGATCAGTTCAACTCGATGCATGAAAAACTGGTGGATACCTGGAAATACCTGACCGAGTTTCTGCATCCGGCACCTCTTTATTTTTCGTGTGTCCGCGATATGCTCGAAGACTATACCACCACGCAATATCTGCGCGATTGTGCAACGCAAGCCGGACTGGATGCACGGTTCATCTACGTGGACGATATCGGGTACGATTCCTCCCGAAAGGAATTTGTCGATCTGGACGAGAATGTGATGTTAAATATCTTCAAGCTCTATCCTTACGAGTGGCTTGTGAATGAACCATTTGGCGCTAATTTGATCGGATCTGAAAGCCTTTGGATAGAACCTTCATGGAAGATGATCTTGTCGAACAAGGCTATCTTGCCGATCCTGTGGCAGTTGTTTCCCGATTGCCCTTATCTGTTGCCTACATATTTTGATCAATATAATCTGATCAGTTACGCAAAGAAGCCGATATTGTCGCGCGAAGGGGCCAATATTGAGCTGGTTCGCAATTATTATACCGTCGAACAAACGGATGGTGAGTATGGCGAAGAGGGATTTATTTATCAACAGTTGTGTGAGTTACCGAATTTTGACAGCAACTATCCCGTCATAGGAAGCTGGATCATAGGTCAGGAACCCGCAGGAATGGGCATCCGTGAATCCAGGAACCTGATCACCGATAACAAAAGCCGTTTTGTTCCACATCTGATTGAATAAAATTCGTTATTTTTGTTCAGTATAGCTTTTAGAAATGATCAAAAAAATATTATTCCAACAGTAGCAGGGGATAATAGTGTCAGGCACCATTTCTACAATCATCCGGTACCTGAAGTGGCTTACAGTCATTAAAAATGGTGCTTTTCCTGTCTATACAAAACATTTTTAAAAAAATGTAGTTAATAGTTAACAAATAAGTTGTTTACCTTTACTTTGTTAATCTAAAATAAGAGAACGGATAGGCTAAATAGTTTTCGTTAATGATTAAAATGATTCGCAACTGATAGAATACTTTTTTACTATCAAAAACGGAGGAAATGCTTCTTCAATTTTACTTTTTAAAGTCAAATTTGATATTATGAACAATTCCAATAAACAATCTAAGGCTGCAGTACTTCGTCAAAAGGCGGAAGATCTCCTGAAAAAAAAATCACTAAAAACAAGTTCGCCTCTTTCTGAAATAGAAACACAGAGACTAATCCACGAACTGGAGGTACACCAGATTGAATTGGTATT
>Ga0209538_1000954_pt1 | contig 15776 bp, 13 predicted proteins | sample BarGraNGADG00211_2_FD_184492 | JGI IMG/M metagenome (GOLD analysis project Ga0209538, IMG submission 184492) | Arctic peat soil microbial communities from Barrow, Alaska - Barrow Graham LP Ref core NGADG0004-211 (SPAdes) (version 2) | ecosystem: Environmental > Terrestrial > Soil > Wetlands >... | reverse complement strand
GAGGTCGACCTCCTCGACCTCGACGTCCCGCCCGAAGCCCTTCGGGAACTTGCTCATCGCCGCCTCCAGACCGTCGGCATCGCGTGGATGACGGTGAACCCGTCATCGCTGCGGTCATCGGCCACGATGACGAGCTCGATCTCAAGCCCGTCGTCATCGGTCCCGACGTAGACCGCCGCGTCCGCTTCTTCACGCACGAGCGTCGCGTTGGCCAGTGCCTGGCGGATGCGGCCTGCGTTGAGCTTGTGCTTGCGGGCCGACCGGCTGATCCGGACCTTCATGACGCACTACCAGTGTGCGCCTGAGTGATGAGATAGTGCAAGACAAAACCCCGCACGAGTGCGGTCGCCGCCAGGTCTCCGGCCATCAGCGGAACTGGCGGGCTTGTGCCGCGGCCACGGCGGCGCGCATGGGCTCGGGGAGTTCGACCACTTCGATCTCGACGCCGAGCTCGCGGATGGCTTCGCCTTGCCAGGATCGCCCCTGGAGATGGTGAACCGCCGCGGGATCCGAGACACAGAGGATTCGGCGAGGCGGCGTTGGTATCGCAGAGCCGATCCAGTGGAGTTTGAGGGAGTCGTTGACGATCTTGTACTTCTGGGCGCCCTTGGCTGGACCTTGGTGTGCGAAGCACTCGACGAGCACCGTCAGGTCGTCGTCGGCGCCGTCGACTTCCACACGGACGCCGCCTGGGCGCTCAAGCCGTCGAGGGTTGAGGACGAGCCCGAGATGCTTGCCGAGCGCGTCGAGCATCGCTCGCTCGGCCCGCCTCTGCTCAGACGAGTCTCCGGGCGGTAGTGCTCGTGCGGGGGTTGTGCCCGACTCCGCCGCGCCGCCGGGTCCTCCGTGGCTTGTCGCCTGAGCGGCATCCGTGCCCCGCAACGCGTTCACGATCTTGCCGTCAGGCCCGCTGACGCGGGTGAGCAGGCCTTCTTGGACGAGCCCGCGGCAGATCTGATTGACATGCTGACGCGGACTAACGCCTGCTCGCCGCGCGAGTTCGTCATCGTCGAGTGGGCTCGTCGATAGGCGGAGTGTCGAGAGGACCTTCTCGCGATTGGTCATGGCCGGGGAGCCTCTCGTGAAGCGCTGACAGTGGGGACCAACCCGCCCAGCGCACGCCCGGCAGCGTCGGCGGCGGCGCGTTGCTGGTCGGGGAGCAAGTGGGCGTAGGTCTCGGTCGTCGTGGTGATGGACTCGTGGCCCAGCCGCCGCTGGAGCACGAACAGGTCGGTCCCGGCGGCGATCATCCACGACGCGTGGGTGTGCCTCAGGTCATGCACCCGCGGCCGCTTGGTGAGGCGGGGTGCGTCGGGGTCGGGGGAGCCGTCGGGCCGCCGAGGGTTGCACGCGGCGTCGAGCGCCGGCGTCCACGTCGTCGTCCAGAAGCGTGAGGACGAGAGCTGGGAGCCGACGGTGTTGGTGAACAGCAGTTCGTCGGGCGCTTTGCCGGCCACGAGGGGGAGCAGCACGTCGACGAGGTCGTCCGGCAGCGAGACGGTCCGTCGCGCCCGACGCGTCTTGGGTGGGCCGACGTACCAGTGCCGGTCGGCGTCGCGCTTCCAGGCCTTGGTGACGCGCAGGGTCGCCGGCCGCGCGGCCAGGTCGACGTCGCCAGCCGTCAGCGCCGTCGCCTCGCCCCACCGCAGCCCGGTCGCCACCAGGGTGAGCACCAGCGGCTGGTAGTGCGCCGACACCTTCGACAGCAGCAGCCCGAACTCATCCCGCGTCAGCACCGTCATCTCGTCGCGCGTCGCCACCGACTTCGGCAGCTCGACGCCCACGCACGGGTTGTCCGCGCGGTACCCGAGGCGCACCGCGGTCGTCATCGCCGCGGACAGCAACCCGTGCACGTTGGCGATCGTCTTGGGGGCGAGGCCCTTCTCCGCCATCGCGCGCACCCACCCGGCGACGTGCCGGTAGGTCACAGCAGAGACCGAGAGCCCGCCGAGCACCGGGGCGATGTGCGCCCTCAGCTGCCCGCGGTAGTGCGACCGCGTGTCCGCACCGACCCCGGTCAGCAGGTCGATGTGCTCGCCGATCGCCGCCTCGACCGTCGGCCCCGGCTTCCGCACCGCCTCGGCGATCCGCGCGGCCTCGTCGGCCCGCCCGCCGGCGGCCTCGATCAGTTCGCGAGCAACCCGCGCGTCGCGCTCGTCGTCGTAGGTCAGCGACGTCTGCCGCCCGGTGTCCGGGTCGCGCCAGAGCACCGCGAACGAGCGCGTCCCATCACTGCGACGACGCTCCCGAACCGAGGCCATACGACGAAAGGTAGCCCTCCGCGTCAACGGATGGCTACCTTCCTGTCAACATGAACTGCGTTTCCGCAGGTCAGAGGGGTGGAGGTGGCGGGAATCGAACCCGCGTCCGACAGCAGTAAACCAGGGCTTCTCCGGGTGCAGCCTGCTATGAGTTTCTCGGCCCCAGCGATCACGCAGGCATGTCGCTGACGGGCTCAGTCACCTAGATGTCCCCGCGGCCCCGGTGACGGGGGCTACGAGCAGTGGCTCTCTTGATGACGCCAGGAACCGGGACGAGAGCATTCCCGGGCTGACGGACTACGCAGCTCGCTTAAGCAGCGAGGGCGAAGTCGGTGCGATTGGAATCGGCACCTATTGGTTTGCTGGGAGCGTTGACGAGATAACCCAGCATCCTCGGCCCGCTTCTCCTGGATTGACGACCATCGTCGAAACCGATCACCCCCTGTGCAGTTGTCAAGCACCCACCGGCGCGACGTCGCGGCGTCGCCCCGCGGGGCACCGTCCAGCGTACGTCACAACCACCGCGAGCTCCCACGCATTCCCGCCCGACGACGTCGCGCCGGCCGCGTCACGAGCCGCGTCAGGGGCTCGGGCTGGTCAGGAGCTCAGCCGGCAGCTCGACGGTCAGGGCCAGCAGCCGCCACTGCTCGTCGATCCACCGCCCGGGCACCTCGTCCGCGCCCCAGGCACTCAGCACCTGGTAGTAGCCGAGCCGCGCGAGCTCGGTGTCCCCGCGGAAGAAGACGACCTCGGCATCGGGGTTGGCCAGGTCGTACGCCCAACCGCCGGTGTCGATGAACCGTGCCTCGTCGACCGCCCGCACCAGAGGGGCGAGCTCGCCCGCATCCGTGATCGCCCCGACCGCCCACGCGGACTCACCGAAGCCCGTGTCCAGCCGGTCGGTCTCGGCGACCTTGTCCGCGCCGGGGTCCCACGCCGCGACCCCGCGGACCTCGACCCGGTCGGCGTCCGCCACGTCCAGCCCGGCCGGTGCACCCAGACCGTCCTCGACGCCGCAGGCAGCCAGGAGCAGGGCCCGCGCAACGGCCGCGCCGCCGCCGACGATCCGCACCCCGCGGACGCCGACGCTCACCAGGTGCCCCCACCTCCGCCACCGCCGCCACCGCCGCCGAACCCGCCGCCGCCGAACCCGGACCCGCCGGACGCGCCGGGCGCCGGCATCGACAGCGCGGTGTCGGCCGCGGACGTGAAGCCGGCCAGGTCGTTGCCGAGCGTCCCGGCCATCGCCCAGAACGCCACGCCGTAGTACGGCCCGACGTACCAGGTGGGCTCGGCGAGCGCCCGGCCCTGCGCCGCCAGCTGGGCGAACAGGTTGGCCCACCGCTCGGTCAGCCCGAACGCCACCGCGTAGGGCAGGTACCGGCTGAACAGGTCCTCGCCCTCCTCGAAGCGCAGCTGGTTGGCCTCGGCGGTGGCCAGGTACAGCCTGAACCCCTCGGCCTGCGCGAGCACCGCCGACCCGGCAGCGGTGCGTGCCGGGGCCATCGCCGTCATCGTCAGCATGACGATCCCCAGCAGCGCGACCGGCACGCCCACCAGGGCCCACCGCGTCCAGACGGCCAGCAGCACCGTCAGCGCGATGCCGCCGAGCAGCAGCAGCACCGCGCGGCCCGCCCAGGAGTTCCGCGCCGCCTTGGGGTTGCCGCGGAACCAGCCGCGCGCCGTCACCTCGTCGTAGAGCGCGTCCTGCACCTTGGCCATGGACGCGGCGAACGTCGTCTTGAGGTCGGAGAGCGCAACGGACGGCCGGCCCTCGAAGATCTCGTCCAGCAGCAGGTTCTCGAAGGGCAGCAGGTCCCCGCGAGGCTTGTCGGACTGGTCAAGCCGCCAGTCGCCGACGCCGCGTCCGTCGGGTGGCGCCAGCCGCACGATCCGCAGGTACTGGCGTACGGCCAGGTCGATGATCGTTGCCGTCACGTCGTGCGGGTCGGCCTTCTCGTCGACCAGGGTGCCGAGCTGTCCGGCCCGGAGCCCAGCGGGTGGCGCGAACTGCACAGCGACCGGGGCCCGGCGTCGGGCACCGACATCCGCAACGCCCTCGCCGGCCGGGGTGAGACCCGGCGTCAGGCCCAGGTACTGCTCGTCCCGGCCGATCCGCCGGGCCCGGCGCACCAGCAGCGCCCCGCCACCAAGGGCCACCAGAGCGGCCAGCCCGCCCGTCGCCGGGGTCACCGAGAACGCCCGTTCGGCCGCCCAGCGGTCCTGCAGGATCGGCTCGACGCCACCGAACGTCCCCGGCGGGTAGGCCACTGCGATCGTCAGCGGCGAGTAGGGCGAGACCGCGCTGTGCGTGAAGATCGCCGAAGGGCCGGTGATGGCGGCGCTGTCGCACGGTGCGTCGGTGCCCCACTGGACGTAGCACGCCGCCCGCCGCGCGTCCGCGGGCCCGTTGACCGTCACGGTGATGTCGCGCACCGGGATGTCCCAGCTGGTGATCAGGTTCTGGTACAGCTCGTCGTTCTTCAGAGCTCCGGTCGGCCACGGGTACGACGCGGAGTTGACCCAGCCCTGCACGTCGAACGTGATCGTGTACTGGTGCACGCCGGTGACCGTGGCGTTCTCGTCGCCGATCTTGAACGCCGTCTCGGTGGACCGCCCCTCGGGCGTCTCGGTCGCGACGGCGGCCGGCGCGTCAGGGCTGGACGCGCGCAGGTCGCTGATCCGGTAGACGCGGTCCTGCTCGTCGTCGAACCGCTGCTTGACCACGTATGTCAGGTACGGCCCGTGGTTGGGCCGCAGCCCGAAGTCGACAGTCAGGTCAAGGCGCACGTGCGCGACGCCGTCGGAGTCCAGGTCGATGGTCATGTCGTACTTCGTGATGACGTCCTCGGGGTCGGACGCCGACGCGGGCCCGGCACCCAGCAGGGCCGCACCCGCCAGCACCGCACCGACGACGACGCCGCGCAGCACCCGTCCGCCCCGGACAGCCCGCCCGCCCCGGCCGGCCGGCCGGCTCATGGCTGCCGCCGCAGGCTCATCGCGGCCTGGGCCTCCCGGTCGGCCTGCTGCTCGCGCAGGGTGTTCCGCTTGTCGTACTCCTTCTTGCCGCGGGCCAGGGCGATCTCCACCTTGGCCCGGCCGTCGACGAAGTACAGGGACAGCGGCACGATCGTCACGCCTTTTGCCTGGGTCTCGTGCTCGAGCTCGGCGATCTCCCGCCGGTGCAGCAGCAGCTTGCGCTTGCGGCGCGGGGCGTGGTTGGTCCAGGTGCCCTCGGTGTACTCGGGGATGTGCACGCCCTCGAGCCACGCCTCACCGTGGTCCACCGTCGCGTACCCGTCCACCAGGGAGGCCCGCCCGGCGCGCAGCGCCTTGACCTCCGTGCCGGTCAGGACCAGACCGGCCTCGAAGGTGTCGTCGATGTGGTAGTCGTGGCGAGCCTTGCGGTTGCTCGCCACGAGCTTGCGCCCGCTCTCCCGTGCCATGTGCCCAGGCTAGGGGAGCGACGTCGGGCACCGGGCACGCATCTGCCCGCCGCCGCCGCTGCGGCTGCCGCTACTTGGCGATCAGGGGCCAGGGGTCGACGGTGCCGCCATTGACGTACACCTCGAAGTGCAGGTGGCAGCCGGCCGAGGTCCCGGTGTTCCCGGAGTACCCGAGCAGCGCGCCTTGGGACACGTTCTCCCCCCGGCTCACCGCGAAGCTCGACATGTGGTTGTAGCTCGAGATCAGCGAGTCACCGTTCCAGTACCCGTGGTTGACCATCACCTGGTTGCCGTAGCCGGCCCGGGCCTTGGCCCACTGCACGGTCCCGCCCATGCCGGCGTAGATCGGCGTGCCGCAGTAGGTGCGCAGGTCGACGCCGGCATGTAGGCGCCAGATGTGCAGGATCGGGTGGAACCGCATGCCGTAGTCGGAGGTCTTGTAGATCGGGTTGATCGACGTCGGGTTGATGAACGGCTGGGACGCCGTGGAACCGATCGGGTTCTGTCCCGCGGCCGCTCGCGCGGCCTCCTGCTGACGGACGATCTCGGCGAGGTCCGCTGCCAGCTGCGCCTGCTGGGCCTCGTACTCGGCCTGCTTGGCCAGCTGCTCTTGGCGCTTGGACTCGATGAAGGCGGTCTTCTCCACGGACTGGGCGAGCAGCACGTCGAGCTCGGCGCGGCGGTCGGCGGCCCGCTGGCGTGCGGCGTCGGCCTCGACCACCTTGGCGTCCGCCTCGACCTTGAGGGCGTCGATCCGCTCACGCACGGCCACCAGGCGCACCTGGCGGTTGCGGTTGACGCCGTTGATCTGGTCGAGCTCGCGCAGGGACTGGGTCTGGGTGCGCAGGGCGGTGTCGGCCAGGGCGGACTGCGCGACGAAGTCCTCCATGCTCTTCGCATCCAGGACTGCCGTGAACGACGTCGCGCCCATGTCGCCCCGGTAGGCCTCGCGCGCCATCCGCCCGATCGCCACCTGGATCTCCTCGGCGCGAGCGGTGTCCGCCGCGATCTGCGCGGTGATGGCCTGCTCCTCCGCCTGCGCGGCGGCGAGGCGTTCGGCGATGATCGCGGCCTCCCGCTGCAGGCGGGCCAGGTCTTCCTCGGCGACGCGCAGCTGCTCCTGCGCGATCGGGATGACGGCCTTGATGCCTTCGAGCTCCACGTACGCCGCGGCGAGGTCCGCCTCGGTGCCCGCCAGCTCGTCCTGGAGCTGGGCGAGGGCGGCGTCGGTTGCGGCCTGCTGCGCCTCGGTGCGCGCGCGCTGGTCGTCCAGGTCGTCCGCGCTGGCGGGCAGCCCGGCCGCGAGCCCGAGGGTGGCTGCGAGGACCGTCGCCAGGAGGCCGACCAGACCGGTCCGGGACGGCGTGCGCTGCTGCGTCATCGTCATCGCCCTCACACCCTCGTGTATCGGCTCAGTGTGACCACGCTTGATACCGCGGCCAGCCCGATTGCCACGGCCACCAGAGCCGGGGCCACCGTCCAAACGGCATCGGTCCCGATGAAGGCGACGAAGCGCACCGACTGCGCCAGCCAGTCCTGGACCAGGTACTTCACCCCGAACCACAGACCCGCTACCGAAAGACCGGCACCGAGGGTTGCTGCGATCGCGCCCTCCAGCATGAACGGCAGCTGGATGAACAGGTTCGACGAGCCGACCAGGCGCATGATCTCGGTCTCCTGCCGCCGGCTCATCGCCGACAGCCGGATGGTCGTGGTGATCAGCAGCACCGCGGCGAGCAGCATCACGGCGGCCAGCCCGGCGGCGAGCATGCTGCTCCGGTTGAGCAGCAGGATCAGCGGTTCGATCAGCGCGCGCTGGTCCTGGACGCTCTCCACCCCGGTGTAGCCGGAGAACATCTCGGAGACCACCTGGTACTGCTCGGGATCCACCAGAGCGACCCGGAAGGACGCCTGCATCTGGTCCGCGGTCACGCCCTGCGCCCACCACTCGTCGGCGAAGCGCTCACGGAATGAGGTGTAGGCCTGGTCCTTCGTCTCGAAGTACACCTGCTTGACGAGGTCGTTGTTCGCCGGCGACTCAAGCTCGGCGCGGATCCCGTCGATCTGCTCCTGGGTCGCCTCACCGCCGGCGCAGTTGGTCACCTCGGAGTCCGACGGGCACAGGAAGATCGAGACCTCGACCCTGTCGTACCAGTCGTCCTTCATCTCGTTGACCTGCAGCTGGAGCAGACCGGCCGCGCCGACGAAGGTCAGGGACACGAAGGTCACCAGGATCACGGAGATCGCCATCGACAGGTTGCGGCGCAGGCCGTGGCCGATCTCGGACAGGATGAACTGCAGTCTCATGGCGCCCCCTCAGCGATCTGATCCGTAGACGCCACGGGACTGGTCGCGCACCATCTGGCCGGAGTCCAGCTCGACGACACGCTTGCGCATCTGGTCGACGATCTCGTCGTCGTGGGTGGCCATCACCACTGTTGTGCCGGTCCGGTTGATCCGGTCCAGCAGGCGCATGATGCCGACCGACGTCGTCGGGTCGAGGTTCCCGGTCGGCTCGTCCGCCAGCAGGATCGATGGCCGGTTGACGAACGCCCGCGCGATCGCCACCCGCTGCTGCTCACCACCGGACAGCTCGTGCGGCAGGCGCTTCTCCTTGCCGCCCAGCCCTACCAGCTCCAGGGTGGCCGGCACGGTGGTGAGGATGTGGTGCCGGGGCTTGCCGATCACCTGCAGGGCGAACGCCACGTTCTCGAAGACGGTCTTGGTCGGCAGCAGCCGGAAGTCCTGGAACACCACGCCGATCTGGCGCCGCAGGTGCGGCACCTTCCAGGTGGACAGGGTGGACAGGTCACGGCCGGCGATGTAGATGCGCCCCGCAGTGGGGCGCTCCTCGCGCAGCACCAGGCGCAGGAAGGTCGACTTGCCGGAGCCGGAGGCGCCCACCATGAAGACGAACTCCCCGCGCTCGATCTCCAGGTCGACGGCGTCCAGCGCCGGTCGGGCGCCTCGGGCGTAGACCTTGGTGACGTCCTCGAAACGGATCAAGAGGTCCTCACGGCTCGGACGACGGCGCCAACAAGGCACCGGGGGCACTCCTGCCCCTTCGCGAGCCTAGGCACGCCGGGCAGGACCCTTGCCCGGGACACGCCGCGCACCCCCGCCTTGACCTGCGGCGACGTCGGGCGAAGGAGGCATACCCGGGCGAATTGGCTGCCCTGCGGGCGGTCGTCCGCACCCGGCATCGGCGGCACCGGGTGATACCTGTGGGCGTGCCTACCGCTGGTCTCACCGGCGGGTAAGTTATACCCCGCGAAAAGGATTCGTCGTCCGCCGAAGTAAGTCCCGTGCAGGCGACGCGTCCGCCACACATACTCATCCAGGGGACCCCGGTCCGGGTGCCCGGTCACAGTCAGATCGAGAGGAACGTCGCCCCATGGCGCTCAACATCATCGGCGATCCGATGCCCAACATGCCGTGGCAGGAGAAGCCGGCCGGTCACCCAGGCGTCCTGTGGCGCGACGACCGCAACCCGATCATCAGGTGGGACCCCACACCGAGCACCGCGCGCATCTTCAACAGCGCCGTCGTGCCGTGGGGCGACGAGTTCATCGGCGTCTTCCGCGCCGATCACAAGGACATCTTCCCGCACCTGCATGTCGGCCGGTCCAAGAACGCGATCGACTGGGAGTTCGAGGACGACGACATCAAGTTCGTCGACGAGGACGGCAAGCCGTTCCAGCCGCGCTACGCCTACGACCCGCGCGTGGTCAAGATCGAGGACACCTACTACGTGACGTGGTGCACGGACTTCGGTGGCCCGGCCCTTGGCCTCGCACGCACCACCGACTTCGAGACGTTCATCCGGATGGAGAACATCTGCACCCCGTACAACCGGAACGGGGTGCTCTTCCCGCGGAAGATCGACGGGGACTACGTCCTGCTCACCCGCCCGTCCGACGCCGGCCACACGGCCTTCGGTGACATCTTCCTTTCCCGGTCGAAGGACCTGGTGCACTGGGGCCGTCACCGCCGCGTGATGTCGTCCGGCCCGGTCTGGTGGGAGGCCACCAAGATCGGTGCGGGAGCCCCGCCGATCGAGACGTCCGAGGGCTGGCTGCTCTTCTACCACGGCGTGCAGAACACCTGTAACGGCTACGTCTACAGCTTCGGTGCGGTGATCCTTGACCTGGTGAACCCGGACCGCGTGCTGTACCGGACCCACAGCTACCTGCACACCCCGCAGCGGGACTACGAGACCAACGGCTTCGTGCCCAACGTCACGTTCCCGTGCTCCACGCTGCACGACCCGGAGTCGGGTCGGTTGGCCGTCTACTACGGCTCCGCGGACACGTACACCGCCGTGGTGTACGGCTACATCCAGGAGATCATCGAGCAGATCAAGGCCGACTCCGAGCTCGTCCCCGGTGACGGCGAGGAGTTCCGCGGCTAGGACCTAGCCCGGACCGGACGTACCGGGACCCGGGTCACGCCACGCCGGCGTGACCCGGGTCCCGTCGTCTGCGGCGAGCCGCGCCGTCGGCCGACGCGACGTCAGGCGACCGGTGCCCGCCGACGCCAGCGGATGCCGGCCTCGATGAACGCGTCGATGTCGCCGTCGAACACCGCCGCCGGGTTGCCCACCTCGTACTCGGTCCGTAGGTCCTTGACCATCTGGTAGGGCTGCAGCACGTAGGAGCGCATCTGGTCGCCCCAGCTGGCCTTGATGTCGCCGGCCAGCTCCTTCTGGGTCGCCTTCTCCTCTGCCTGACGCTGCAGGAGCAACCGGGACTGCAGCACCCGCAGGGCGGCCGCTCGGTTCTGGATCTGGCTCTTCTCGTTCTGCATGGACACCACGATGCCGGTGGGGATGTGGGTCAGGCGCACGGCCGAGTCGGTGGTGTTGACCGACTGCCCGCCGGGCCCGGACGAGCGGAAGACGTCCACCTTGATCTCGTTCTCCGGGATGTCGATGTGATCCGTGCCCTCGATCAAGGGCACCACCTCGACGGCAGCGAACGACGTCTGGCGCCGCCCCTGGTTGTCGAACGGGGAGATCCGGACCAGCCGGTGCGTGCCGGCCTCGACGGACAGGGTCCCGAACGCGTACGGCATCTTGACCTCGAAGGTCGCGGACTTGATGCCAGCCTCCTCCGCGTACGAGATGTCCAGCACGGTCGTGGGGTAGCCGTGCCGCTCGGCCCACCGCAGGTACATCCGCAGCAGCATCTCGGCGAAGTCGGCGGCGTCCACCCCGCCTGCGCCGGACCGGATGGACACGACGGCCTCGCGGTGGTCGTACTCACCGGCAAGGAGCGTGCGCACCTCGAGGCTGCCCAGGTCGCGGCGGAGCGTGACGAGCTCGGCCTCGGCATCGATCAGGGTGGCGGCGTGCTCCGGGTCGGACTCGTCGGCGTCCATGGCCATCTCGACCAGGGTGTCGAGGTCGTCGAGCCGCTGCTGGAGGTTCTCCAGGCGTTCGAGCTCGTTCTGCGCGTGGGAGAGCCTCGAGGTGACCTGCTGGGCGGCGTCGGGGTCGTCCCAGAGGTCCTGTGCGGACGCCTGCTCGGACAGCTTCGCGATCCGGGCGCGCAGGGCGTCCGGGTCGGTCACGGCGCGGATGGTGCCGAGCGTGCTGCGCAGGGCGCTGATCTCGGTCGGGAAGTCGGTGGCCACAACGGTCCAGGCTACCGGTCACCCCGACTGCGGGCGCTGGAGCACGTTTCGCTCGGATCGGTGCGCGAAACGCGCCGATCCGAGCGAAACGTGCGAGACGGGGGAGGGGCGGCTCCGACCGGGCGGCTGCCCGGTGCCGCCGCGCAGGCATCGGGTCCAGCCACCTAAGATCGATACGACCGTTCAGCCGAGAACCCCCGAGTGAGGACGCCTCGATGCCCGCTGCCACCCATGTCCCCGGCACAACGCTGCCCGCCCTCGAGCCGATCTCCGGCTGGACCCTGCAGGCCGTCGCCGGCCCCGTCCCGCCCGAGATCGCGGGGCGCACGGTGCCCGCGACGGTGCCGGGGAGCGCGCACACCGACCTGCTCGACGCCGGACTGATCCCGGACCCGTACCTGGACACGAACGAGACGGACCTGATCTGGGCGCATCGCACCGACTGGCGCTACACCTCGACCTTCGCCGCCGCGCCGGCGGCCGACGGTGAGCGGGTCGACCTCGTCATGCAGGGCCTCGACACCGTTGCGACGGTCACCCTTAACGGCCAGGTGGTCGCGTCGACCGCCAACCAGCACCGTTCTTACCGTGTGGACGTCGGCCGCCTGCTCGCCGACGGCGAGAACACCCTCACCGTCGACTTCGGGTCCGCCCTCGAGTACGCCGAGGCGGCCCGCGAGACGATCTGGCGCCCGCACACCGGCAACCTCCAGCCGTTCAACATGATCCGCAAGATGGCATGCTCCTTCGGCTGGGACTGGGGTCCCGACCTGCAGACAGCCGGCATCTGGAAGCCGATCGGCCTCGAGCGTTGGCGCACGGCCCGCCTGGCCCAGGTGCGCCCGCTGGTCACCGTTGTGGGCGGCCCGGACGGCACGCACGTCGGCCGGGTCACCGTGCACGTCGCGGTCGAGCGCGCCGACGCCGACGCCGAGCTCACCCTGCGTGCGACGGTCACCGGCGCGCCCGGTACCGCCCGCGGCGCCCACGTCACCGTTGCACCCGGGGCGACGGACGTCGTCGTCGTCGTTGACGTCCCGGACGCCGACCTGTGGTGGCCGCGCGGCTACGGCGCCCAGCCGCTCTACGACCTGTCCGTGACCCTTGAGGGCCCCGGCGGCGCGTTGGGTCAGGTGGAGCGCACCATCGGGTTCCGGACCGTCGAGCTCGACACCACGCCGGACGCGGTCGGCACGCCGTTCACCCTGAAGGTGAACGGGGTGCCGGTGTACGCCAGAGGTGCGAACTGGATCCCTGACGACCACTTCCTGACCCGGGTCGACCGCGCTCGCTACGCGCGGCGCATCGAGCAGGCGACCGGCGCGAACCTCAACCTGTTGCGGGTCTGGGGTGGCGGCATCTATGAGAACGAGGACTTCTACGACCTGTGCGACGCCGCCGGGGTGATGGTGTGGCAGGACTTCCTGTTCGCCTGCGCCGCCTACCCGGAGGAGGAGCCCATCCGGGGCGAGGTCGAGGCCGAGGCCCGCGAGAACGTCGTGCGGCTGGTGACCCATCCCTCGCTGGTGATCTGGAACGGTGCCAACGAGAACATGTGGCAGGCCGGGGGCTGGGAGTGGCCCGACGCCAAGGTGCTCGACTGGGGCCTCGGCTACTACACCGAGCTGCTGCCGCGGATCGTTGCAGAGCTGGACCCGACCCGGCCCTACTCGACGAACAGCCCCTACAGCCCGGGTTTCACGATCGAGGAGAAGGCGCCGAACGACCCCGACCACGGCACCCACCACCAGTGGGACTGCTGGAACGCCAGGGACTACACGCACTACCGCGACGACGTGCCGCGGTTCTGCTCGGAGTTCGGCTGGCAGGGGCCTGCCACCTGGGCGACGCTGACTCGTGCCGTGCCGGCCGAGGCGCTGCACAAGGAGTCGGCGGCCTTCCTGCTGCACCAGAAGGCCACCGACGGCAACGTCAAGCTCGACCGTGGCCTGGCGCCGCACCTGCCGATCCCGGCCGACTTCGAGGACTGGCACTGGGCCACCCAGCTCAACCAGGCCCGTGCCGTGCGGTACGGCGTTGAGCACCACCGGTCGTGGTGGCCGCGCAATGCCGGGAGCGTCGTCTGGCAGCTCAACGACTGCTGGCCGGTGACCTCCTGGGCGGCGGTGGACGGCGACGAGCGGCTCAAGCCGCTCTGGTACGCCCTGCGGGACGCCTTCGCCGACCGGATCCTGACGGTGCAGCCGCGCGACGGCAGGTTGGTCGTCGCGGCGGTCAACGACACCGACGACGCATGGACCGGCACGCTCCTCGCCCGGCGGACCACGCTGGACGGTGAGGTGCTCGCGCAGGCCCGGCTGGCGATCGACGTTCCGCCGCGGGAGGTGGGCCTGCTGGCCCTGCCCGACGACGTGCTCGCCGTCGAGGACGCCCGCCGCGAGGTTCTCCTGGTCTCCGGGGTAGCCCGTCCGGGTGAGTCCGGGGCAGGTGAAATCGTCGGCCTGCACACCTGGGCGGAGGACAAGGAGATGGCCTATCAGGCCGCCCCGTTCGAGGCCTCCGTCACCCGCGTCGATGGCGGCTACACGGTGCAGGTCACCGCCCGTTCGCTGGTGCGCGACCTGGCCCTGCTGGTGGACAAGCTGGACCCCGACGCGCAGGTGGACGCGCAGGTCGTGACCGTTCCGGCGGGGGAGCTGGCCACCTTCCGGGTGCGCTCGGCGATGCAGCTGGACGAGGCCGCGCTGGTCGGGCCGCGGGTGCTCCGAAGCGTCAACGCGCTGGTGGCAGGTGGTTTCGTGGCGGGCCGCGGCCGGCAATGACGGCCCGATTTGCCGTCACCCGATCGTGACCAAAGCGTGATCGCTCGTGGTGTCTGTCCCGGATTGGCCCCGGCTACATTGGGCTGGCGTTCCAACGTGGGAGCGCACCCACAGCCACCAAAGGGGATATGGCATGAAGTGGTCTCGATCCCGCACCGTGAAGGTCTTCGCGGTCGGAGCAACAGCTGCACTGCTCCTCACGGCTTGTAGTGGCAAGGCCGACACCCCCGGCACCAACCCCACCGATTCGGCCGCTCCGGCCGAGCCGGTCGAGCTGAGCATCGCCTACTGGGGCGACTTCGGTCTGACGGACCTGGTTCCGAAGTACGAAGCAGAGAACCCGGGCGTGACCATCAAGCTCCTCGAGGGTGAGTACAACGCCCAGCACGAGGCTCTCCAGCAGCAACTGATCGCCGGTTCGGGCGCGCCCGACATCGCCGCGATCGACGAGGGCTTCATCGTCCAGTTCAAGGGCCAGGGTGACAAGTTCACCAACCTCCTTGACCTCGGCGCAGCCGACTACGAGTCGAAGTACCTGCCCTGGAAGTGGCAGCAGAGCCTGAGCGCTGACGGCGCGGTCCAGATCGGTCTGGGCACGGACGTCGGTGGCCTGGCCATGTGCTACCGCCGCGACCTCTTCGAGGCTGCCGGCCTCGACCCCGACCGCACAGCAGTTGGCGCGTCGTGGCCGACCTGGGATGACTTCATCTCCGTTGGCGAGACATACGTCGCAGCGAGTGGCAAGAAGTTCATCGACAACGCGACGAACGTCTTCAACCCGATCCTCGGCCAGCAGGAAATCGGCTTCTTCAACACCGACGAGCAGCTCGTGATGGACGGTGGCCCGAAGGTTGCCTTCGAGACCACCCAGGCGATCATCGCTGCCGGTCTGTCCGCGAACGTCGCGGCCTGGTCGGCTGAGTGGGACGCTGCCTTCACCAATGGTGACTTCGCCGTTCTCGCCTGCCCGGCGTGGATGACCGGTCACATCCGCGACGTCGCCCCCGACCTCGCCGGCAAGTGGGACATCGCTGCGATGCCCGGCGGCGGCGGTAACTGGGGCGGCTCGTTCCTGACCATCCCGGCACAGGGTGCGCACCAGGACGCGGCGTGGAAGCTGCTCGAGTGGCTGGTTCAGCCTGAGCAGCAGCTCGCGGTCTTCGAGGCTGTCGGCAACCTGCCGTCGCAGCCTGCTCTGTACGAAGACCCGCGGATCATCGACCGCAAGGACGCCTTCTTCAACGACGCCCCCACCGTTGTGATCTTCTCCGACATGGCGAAGGCACTCACTCCTCAGTACCTCGGTCTGAAGAGCGGTCCGGTCCGCGTCGCGGTTGAGAACGTGATCAACGACATCCAGGGCGGCGGGCAGCCGAACGACGCCACCGCATGGGCACGGGCTATCAGCGAGGCCGAGACGGCCGCAGCAGGCTGATGAACCCCGTGCGTCTCTGACGCACAGCATGCTGGGCGGGAGCGGGTTCTACACCTACTCCCGCCCAGCGGCACGTACTGTTCACCCGTCTCGACCCGTCTCGACCCGCCACCGGCCTGCCCGTCCGGTCCACCAGGAGGTTCCATGTCCGCCCTCAGCGGCGCAGGAGCGACGAGAGTCGCACCACGTCCCATGGGTGAGAACAGCTTGATGAAGC
>Ga0209538_1000953_pt1 | contig 15782 bp, 8 predicted proteins | sample BarGraNGADG00211_2_FD_184492 | JGI IMG/M metagenome (GOLD analysis project Ga0209538, IMG submission 184492) | Arctic peat soil microbial communities from Barrow, Alaska - Barrow Graham LP Ref core NGADG0004-211 (SPAdes) (version 2) | ecosystem: Environmental > Terrestrial > Soil > Wetlands >... | reverse complement strand
CGCGAATTCACGGCCGGTTCGAGCCGGCGCCAGCTTTTGGACTGCGCCAGCCCTCTGGCGCTTTGGGAATGACGCTGCTGACCTGTCCCTTAGTCCACGCGCACCGCTACGCAAATTAAGAGCTTTGCAAGTGCCGGAGAAAACCTTAGGTTCCTGGCGTTTCGACCCTGAAACCGGGTTGAAACTCCGATTGTTCCATGGCCTTAATTGTACAGAAATACGGCGGCACCTCGGTAGGCGACACCGAGCGCATTAAGAACGTGGCCGTCCGCGTGGCTAAATATCGCGCCCAGGGCGACCAACTGGTGGTGGTGGTCTCCGCCATGAGCGGTGTCACCGACAGCCTCATCAAGCTGGCCAAGGAAATCATGCCCTTGCCCAGCGAACGGGAAATGGACATGCTCCTGGCTACCGGCGAGCAAACCACCATCGCGCTCACCGCTATCGCCTTGCAGGCCCTGGATATTCCTGCCATCTCCCTGACCGGCGCCCAGGCGGGCATTGTGACCGATGGCATGCACAGCAAGGCTAAAATCCAAAACATCACCCCCAAAAAAATCCACGATTTGCTCAACGCTGGCAACGTGGTCATCGTCGCCGGCTTCCAGGGTCAAACCCCGGAAGGCCAGATTACCACGCTCGGGCGTGGCGGCTCCGATTTGACGGCCATCGCACTGGCCGCCGCCCTGAAGGCCGATCTGTGTCAGATTTATACGGACGTGGATGGCGTTTACACCGCCGATCCACGCATTGTGCCCGGCGCGCACAAGTTGAATGAAATTGCTTACGACGAAATGCTGGAACTAGCCAGCCTCGGCGCCAAGGTCATGCAGTCGCGGTCGGTCGAATTCGCCAAGAAATTCGGCGTCGTGTTCGAAGTACGCTCCAGCCTCAACGACAACCCCGGAACCCTTGTGAAAGAAGAAACCCAAAGCATGGAAGACGTCGTCGTGCGCGGCGTCTCGCTCGATAAAAACCAGGCCAAAATCACTCTGCTCGCCGTGCCCGATCAGCCGGGCGTCGCCGCCAAGATCTTCAAGTCGCTGGCCGAGGTGGCGATCAGCGTGGACATGATCGTGCAGAACATCAGCCATGGCGCCGGCAAGCCGGCCACCGATTTGTCCTTTACCATCGAAAAGGCCGACCTCCTGAAAGCCCGGAAGACCATCGACAAACTGCAACCTGAGATTGGTTTCAACGGCACCACCGTGTCCGAGCAGATTGCCAAGCTGTCGATCGTGGGCGTGGGCATGCGCAGCCATTCCGGCATCGCTGCCCGGATGTTCCAAACCCTGGCCGAATCCGGCATCAACATCGAAATGATCTCCACGAGCGAAATCAAAATTTCCGTGGTGCTCGATCTGGCCAAGGGCGAACAGGCCATGAAAGCCGTTCACGCCTCTTTTCTCAGCAAATAGCGCTTGCAGATGCGGCGAGGTGTGGTTCAATAGCTTCGTCGATCGCGCCTGTGGTGGAATTGGCAGACACGCTACTTTGAGGTGGTAGTGGAGCAATCCGTGCAGGTTCAAGTCCTGTCAGGCGCACCATTTTTCCTTCTGCTGGAATGGGTCAACCGCGCCCGGTTTGATCCGACATCAACATGAAAAACTCTCCGAAAGCCGTTTGGCTTGCGACTTGGTTTGCGAGCTGGCTGACGGCTGCCTCCGCTCTGGAACTCGACTCGCCCAATGGAAGTCTGGCAGTGACTTTCGAATTGAAAGATTTCGGCGCCACCAAGGCTTGCCCGGTATATCGTGTCGCTTACCAAGGCAGGACCGTCATAGCCGATTCGCGTCTCGGGCTGGAACTGGCGGGCGCGCCTTTGAACGCGGGACTCCGCATCGTCCGGCAAACCGCCAGCCAGCAGGACATGACCTGGAAACCGGTCTGTGCCGAGCGCGAAACGATCCGCGATCGCTACCGCCAGGTCGTGGTCGATTTGCAGGAGACCAAGGCGCCGCAGCGGTTCCTGCAATTGACCTTCCGAGCTTACGACGAGGGCGTGGCTTTTTGTTATACCTTGCCGGAGCAGAAAGCGGTGAAGAACTTCATTATCGCGATGGAAAACACCCAGTTCGCCTTCACCGGCGACCACACCGCTTGGGCCGTGTACTCCGCCCAAGGCAACTATCTGGACAGTGAGGTCCCGCTCAGCCAGATCAAGCCGGGCGTGGAGCGACCCCTCACCGTCCGCGTAGCCGACGACGTGTATGTTTCGGTCACGGAAGCGCGGCTGGTGGATTACGCGCGCATGAAACTTCGCCCCGCCCAAGATCAGCCCCACACGATGGAGGTTTTCCTCGACGCCGAACGCGGAAAATACGGCGCCGTCACCGGAACGGCGCCCTTCACTTCGCCGTGGCGCGTGATCATGGCCGCCAACAGCCCCGGCAAGTTGCTCGAGCAAAACTACCTGATCTTGAACCTTAACGATCCCTGCGCCCTCAAAGACACGTCCTGGATCAAACCCGGCAAGGTTATCCGCGAAACGTCGTTGACAACCGCAGGCGGCAAGGCCTGCGTGGATTTCGCCGTGCAGCAAGGCCTGCAATACCTCGAATATGATGCCGGTTGGTATGGTCCCGAGAATGATCCGAAGTCGGATGCCCGCGAGGTTCATCTGGATCCCAAACGCAATCCCGATCCGGCCTCGTTGAACATCCATGAGGTGATCGCCTATGCCAGCTCCAAAGGCATCGGCGTGATTCTCTACGTGAACCACCTGGCGCTCGAACGGCAGTTGGATGAAATCCTGCCGCTTTATCGAAAGTGGGGTGTCCAAGGCGTGAAGTACGGCTTTGTCAATGTGGGCAGCCAACACTGGACCCAGTGGTTGCACGCGGCCATCCGCAAAGCCGCCGAGCACCAGCTCATGGTGGACATTCACGACGAGTTCCGCAGCACCGGTTACCAGCGGACCTACCCGAACCTGATGACCGTCGAAGGCATCCTCGGCAACGAAGGCTTCCCCACGCCGGTCCATAACGCCACGCTGCCCTTCACCCGTTTCCTTACCGGGCCGGGTGATTACACCTTCTGTTGGTCAAGCGGGCGGCTCCAGCCAACCCATGCCCACCAACTCGCCATCTCCACCATCTTCTTTAGTCCCTGGCAATTCCTCTACTGGTATGACCGTCCCTCAATGGTTAAGGGGGAAAAGGCCCTCGACTACTGGAAACACCTCCCAACGGTCTGGGATGAAACTCGCGTGTTGAAAGGTGAGATTGGCAAATACGCTTCGGTCGCTCGACGCCAGGGCCGGGAATGGTACCTCGGCACCATCAATACCACCGGCCGCGGACCCCTGAAAATTCCGCTGAGCTTCCTCGACGCCGGCACGCCCTACACCGCCATGATTTACTCGGACTCAAACCCCGGCAATCCGGAATCCAAGGATGTGAAGGTGGAGACGATGACGGTGAACGCCACCACCCTCCTGAAGGCCAACATGCCCTTCAATGGCGGTCAGGCGGCGCGCATCGTGCCCGCGGAAACGAAGTAGAGCCGCGCTTCCCGCCGCCCGGGCGAGCTGGGCTGGGTTTTCCGCCCTTGTCTTTCCAACTTGAACATCCTATTGTTTGCCTCATGCGCTCCCCATTCATTTTTTCTCTTTTACTGGCTTCGACGCTGGCCGCCGCCGCCGCCGCTGGCCGCCGTTCAACCAATGTTATCGAGATCCCCCACACTCAATTCGTCCTCCCCAACGGTCTTACGCTGATTGTGCACGAGGACCACAAGGCGGCAATCGTGGCCGTGAACATCTGGTATCACGTCGGCTCCAAGAACGAAAAGACCGGCAAAACCGGCTTCGCCCACCTCTTTGAACACCTCATGTTCAACGGCAGCGAAAATTTTGACGACGACTATTTCAAGGCGATGGAAAAGGTGGGCGCGACCGATCTCAATGGCACCACCAGCGAAGACCGGACTAATTACTTCGAAAACGCCCCCAAGGACGCGCTCGATTTCCTGCTCTGGATGGAATCGGACCGCATGGGCCATCTGTCCGGCGCCATCTCGCAGGCCAAACTCGACGAGCAGCGCGGCGTGGTGCAAAACGAAAAACGCCAGGGCGAAAACCAGCCGTACGCCATCGCCTACGAGTTGATCACCAAAAACACCTGGCCCGCCGGGCATCCCTACTCGTGGCCGGTGATCGGTTCCATGGAGGATTTAAACGCCGCCACGCTCGATGATGTGAAAGAGTGGTTCCGGAAGTATTACGGCCCGGCCAACGCCACCCTCGTCGTGGCCGGCGACGTCAATCCCCAGGAAGTGCTCGAAAAAGTGAAAACGTATTTCGGCGACATCCCGTCGGGTCCACCCGTCGCCAAACACCAGGCCTTCGCCGTCAAACGCACCGGCACTCACCGCATGACGGCGCAGGACCGCGTTCCACAATCCCGCCTTTACATGGTCTGGAACGTTCCCCAATACGGCACCCCCGAGGGCAACTACCTCAACCTCGTCAGCGATGTGCTCGCCAGCGGTAAATCCTCCCGCCTGTACAAGCGCCTCGTCTATCAGGACCAGATCGCCACCGACGTGAGCGCGTCGATGGACCTGAGCGAAATCGCCGGCCAGTTCTGGATCGTCGCCACCGCTAAACCCGGCGGCGACCTGGCCAAGGTTGAAAAGGCCATCCAGGAGGAAATGGCCCGCTTTCTCAAAAGCGGCCCCACGAAGGATGAACTGGTCCGCGCTCAAACCCAGTTCGAGGCGGGATTCATCCGCGGCAGCGAACGCATTGGCGGCTTCGGCGGCAAATCCGACACTCTCGCCCATAATTTTGTCTTTACCGGCAACGCGGATTACTTCCAAACCACGCTCCAGGAAACCCGCGAGGCCACGCCGAAGAACCTCCTCGACGCCGCGCGGACCTGGCTCTCGGACGGTGTCTTCCTGCTCGAGATCCACCCGTTTGGCAACTATACCACCAACGTCAGCAGCGTGGATCGCTCCAAGCTGCCCGTGCCGGCGATCAAGCCCGAGGTCCGATTCCCCGCCATCCAGCGCACCAACCTGGCCAACGGACTTAAGCTTGTCTTTGCCGAACGCCACGCCATCCCGGTTGTGAATTTCAACCTGCTGCTCGACGCTGGTTATGCCGCCGACCAATTCGCCGCGCCCGGCACGGCCAAGCTCGCCATGGACCTGCTCGATGAAGGCACCAAAACCCGCACCGCTCTACAAATCAGCGATGAGTTGGAGCGGCTGGGCGCCAATCTCGGCGCGGGGTGCAACCTCGACACCGCGATGGTATCGCTCTCGGCGTTGAAGAAGAATCTGGATGCTTCGCTGCAACTGTATGCGGACGTCATCCTGAATCCATCATTCCCGGAGGCCGAATTCCAGCGTCTCCAAAAGCAGCGTCTCGCCGGCATCCAGCGCGAAAAGACCGAGCCAATGAGCATGGCGCTGCGGGTGTTGCCGCAGCTCATTTACGGCCGCGAACACGCCTATGGCAATCCGTTCACCGGTTCCGGTACCGAGGCTAGCGTTGCTAAAATCACCGACGCCGACCTAAAGAAATTCCACGAAACCTGGTTCAAGCCGGACAATGCCACGCTGGTGGTGGTGGGCGATACCACCCTCGCCGAGCTTCTGCCCCAACTGGAAAAACTCTTTCAGGCCTGGAAACCCGGACCCGTGCCGAAGAAAACCATCGCTCCAGTTGCCCACCGCGCCAAAACCGCTGTCTATCTCATCGACCGCCCCGGCTCCCAACAGTCGGTCATTTATGCCGGCCAGGTCGCCCCGCCGAAGAACAATCCCGAGGAAATCGCCATCGAAACCATGAACAACATTCTGGGGGGCACCTTCACCTCCCGCGTGAACATGAACCTGCGCGAAGACAAACATTGGTCTTACGGCGCCCACTCCTCGCTGGTGGATGCCCGAGGTCAGCGTCCCTTCTTCGCCTTCGCGCCGGTGCAAGGCGATAAGACCAAGGAAGCCATGCTGGAAATGGCCAAGGAATTCCGCGGCATCACCAGCGATCGAACCCCCACCGACGCTGAACTCGCCAAGGCCATCACCAATCAGACGCTGGAACTCCCCGGCACCTGGGAAACCATGGGCCGCGTCGGCGACGCCCTGGCGGAAATCGTCCGCTTCGGCCTGCCGGACGACTATTTCCTTACCTATCCGGACAAAGTCCAGGCGCTCACCCAAGCCGACCTGGCCAAGGCGGCCAAGACGGTCGTCCATCCGGACAACCTCATCTGGGTGGTGGTTGGCGACCGCGCCAAAATCGAGTCCAGCATCCGCGAATTGAATTTCGGCGACCTGCAGATCATCGATGCCGACGGCAATCCGGCCGGGAAGTAGGTTCAATAAGGAAAGAGGTTCGCCTAGCGGGGAACAGACGTTGGCAACGCTGAGGCATGGGTGGTATTTTTCTGTCCATGAGCTTGCCTGATGAATTTTCCACGTAGATCGCCGATCGGTTGGATGTAGAAAGCGGCGGTTGCCCAATTCGTTTGGCTTTCCACAGAACTACAAGTAGGATTTGACGCATATGGATGCTGCGCCCTTGTTGGCCAGGGTGGCCGGAGCCTTGTCGAAATGCAGATTGGAAGCTGTGTTAATTGGGAATGCGGCGGCCGCGCTGCACGGCGCTCCAGTGACCACCCTCGACTTCGATTTTCTATTCCGTAAAACTCCCGCCAATCTAAAGAAACTCAAAGCTTTTGGAAACTCGTTGGACGCCATTATTTTGCGCCCGTATTATCCAAGGTCAGGCCTGTATCGGGTGGTGAATGACGATCTGGGGCTGCAAGTGGATTTTATGTCGGCCATTCATGGGATTCGTTCGCTGGCCAGCCTTCGTTCTCGTGCTGAATCCCTTGACTTGGGTGGTTGCAGTTTACTGGTAGCCAGCCTTGAAGATGTGATTGCCAGCAAGAAAGCGGCCGGACGAGCGCGGGACTTGGCGGTTTTGGAACTGCTGGAAAAAACCTGGCATGAAAAAACGAGGCTCCATAGATAAGCGGCTATTGGCGTTGAAAAAGGAAAGCGACCGGGCCGTGCGTGATCAAATTCGACGGCTTTTAGTCCTGCCCATGAATCGGCGCACCCATTTCCTCCGGGTACGCCGTCCGGGCGGAGGCTCGCACCTGTAGAGTTTGCTTCGGCAAATCTCGTAAAAATGTCTCGCAGATTTTTAACCGCGGATCACGCCGATAAACGCGGATAATGAGGGTCCACAAAGCCCATTTTGATCCGCGTAAATCCGCGTAATCCGCGGTCTAAATTTCAAATATCTTTGGTTAGCCTTTAGGAAAAACGGAGAAATTTGGCCTCACAGGTCGATGAAAATGAGTGAAAGTAAAACTGTTGAAGAAGCAAAATGAACGGCTAATTTTAATGATATAGTTAATCATATAGCAAGCAGGGGCAGCGTCTGGCCTGATTCCTCCGCTACCGTTTCGCTTGCTGATTTCGGATCGCTCGGTAAATCCGCAACCGGCCGTATTCGATCTGTCCGCCCAACGCCTCAAGCGATTCCCCCAGGTTCGCGAAACCGTTTTTGGCAAACAAAGGGGCGACTTTCTCCAATTCTTCCGCGCTGAAAAAACGGTCCAGTTCCAGGCGTTCGCCAGCCTCGATGGCGCCCGCCAGGTGGCCGTAGATGGTTCCCGGCACAAAACCCCGTTGCCGGGCAATTTCCTTCACCGATTGTCCCGCGCGAAACCGTCGCATTGTCTCCCGCATCGAGTCGTTCACACCCGACGAACGCGCCGGGTTCACGACCGACCAATCCTCGGCAAACACCTGGCGCGGATTCGTGCGCAGATGCCCGGCAATGGCGTCCAGAAACACCGCGCCAAACTCGCGGAGTTTGTTCTCCCCCACCCCGCTGATGCGCGCAAAACCGCTCTCGTCCTGGGGATAATTCCTCGCCATTTGCCGCAGCGACACGTCGGAAAAAATGATATACGGCGGCACGCCCCGCTCGTCGGCCAATTGCTTGCGCAACTGGCGCAACTGTTCGAACAACACCTCGTCACAGGTGATCTCGCCGGCGCGTTGGAATTTGGCCTCGGGCAGGGCCAGGGGTTGGGTCAGCGTGATCGACTGCCGCTGCTTCAAAACGGCCAGGCCTTCAGGCGTCAACTCCAGCACGCTGAATTTCTCGGCCGTCTGCCGCAAATAACCCAGCCGGACCAACTCGCGGCCGATCACCGCCCATTCGGACCGGTGGTGTTGCTTGCCAATCCCGTAGGTGGACAACTGCTCATGTCCCCACCGCCGAATCTTCTCGGTGTCGGCGCCGGTGAGCACTTCGACAATATGATTCAATCCCACCCCAAAACCGCATCGCTCGCGGACGCGATACACGCAGGAGAGAAATTTCTGCGCCTCGACGGTGCCGTCGTAGGTGGCACGGGGCGCCAGGCAATTGTCGCATCCGCCGCAATGGGTTTCGGGATACGTTTCGCCAAAGTAATCGAGCAACGCGGCCCGCCGGCATTCGGAGATTTCGGCGTAATGCACCATCTGCTGCAATTGCTCGCGGGCAATCTGTTGCTCGCGCGGATCCGGTTTTTCGTTGATGAACTGTTGGTGCTTGACCACGTCCCCCGCGCTGAACAGGAGCACGCATTCACTGGGCAAGCCGTCCCGGCCCGCGCGACCGGTTTCCTGATAGTAGCTCTCGACATTCTTGGGCAAATCGCAGTGAATGACAAAACGGACATTGGACTTGTTGATCCCCATGCCGAAGGCAATGGTCGCGCACATCACCCGCACCTCGTCGCGCAGGAAAAGCTCTTGGTTACGGCTGCGTTCCCCGGTCGTCAGCCCGGCATGATACGGCAGCGCCTTCACCCCCGCCTCCGCCAACCGCCCCGCCATGCTTTCCGTCGTCTTGCGCGCCTGGCAATAAACGATGCCGCTGTCGCGCGGATGCGCGCGCACGTAAGCCAGCACCTGCTCGGCGGCCTTGGCCTTCGGCAGCACGCGATAGGTTAGATTCGGCCGGTTGAAACTGGCGACATAGAAACCGGGTGAACGCAGGTGAAGCTGTTTGAGAATATCCTGGCGAACGCGTTCGGTGGCCGTCGCGGTCAGCGCCATGAATGGCACTTGAGGAAACACCTCCCGCAATCGGACAAGCTGCCGGTATTCGGGCCGGAAATCGTGTCCCCATTCGCTGATGCAATGCGCTTCGTCGATGGCGAACAAGTTCACCTGCCACCCCTGCAAATCCGCCAGGCAACCGTCCAGCATCAAGCGTTCCGGCGCCAAATAAAGCAGGCGGTATTGGCCCTGGTGCAAACCCCGCAGCCGCGCGCGGGCTTCCGTCGTGTTCAACGATGAATTTAAAAAGGTCGCGGCCACGCCGCTGGCTTGCAGCGCATCCACCTGGTCTTTCATCAGGGCGATCAGCGGCGACACCACCACCGTGAGACCGGGCCGGGCCAGGGCCGGCAATTGATAACAAAGCGATTTGCCGCCGCCGGTGGGCAGCAGGGCCAAAACATCGCGGCCAGCCAGGGCATCGCGGATGATCTGCTCCTGCAGCGGGCGGAAGGAGGCAAAACCGAAATGCTGTTTCAGCAGCGCCAACAGATTGGGCACATCCTGTTTCATAACTCTCGAATAGCCCCGGCATCATGCCTGAAACCGGATCGAGGCCGCAACTGTTTTACCACCTCATACATGACGTCACCCGAATCCTGGGCCAGGCGAAAGCACAAAGGTTGCAGCGGGTTGGGTGGCCAGCGGTTGTAGGGCAGGCTTTCCAGCCTGCCAGTTGACGGGACTTTCCAGTCCCGTGTTGCCGCCTTTCCCACTGGCAACTGGAAAGTCGCCAGAACCGTGTCAACCGTACCACCCAGCAATCACAACCGCTTCCGGCGTCGCATTTCTTCCCTAGGGGGAACGGCTGTGCCCGGGGAAAGTCTTGGCGGTGACCCGCGTTATCCGGGGGGTGAAAGGAACTCGCGATGCTAAACTGGAACGACTCAAGCAGCAATGGATAAAAACCTACGACGTGGCATGATAAGCTCCCGAACGATCCGTCTAGGAAATCTGTCAGACCGCCCGGACGACCCCTTTTACGCCATCGGACGGATGCACCGGAGCGGCGTCTCGGCAGAGCGCCGCCATCTTCCGTCTTCACCCGCAGATCGAAGGACGCCCGTCACGACCTTCGATCAGCGGCGGTTTCCCAACCGCCGCTACGTGGCCACCCGGCCATCAAAGCGCACTCGGCGTGGCCAGGGTGTTCGGTGGCGGCAAGCTTGAATATTTTTGCGCTTGTAGCCGAATCCAGGAATGCCATCCTTTTTCGAACAGGGCCAATCCCCCCTGCCAGTGTTGCTCCAGGTAATTCACGAACGTCTCATTGGGATTCCGGCTCTCCGCCATCACCTGAGAGTCCACCAGCGACGTCAGAAACGGCACGGTCTGCCGGTGGGAGAGAAAGAAATGGAATAAGGAATAACTCATCCGGTAGCCTTGGCTGGTATTTCCATCGCAGAGCCGGCCCCACTCGGCGTAGTTGTCTGCCTTCAGGAATGTGCGCAAGGGCGGCAGTTTTCCATCGTCCAGCAGTTTCCGGAGCGACTGCCACATCTCCATCGCTTCTAGCTGATCGATTTCGTTTCGGGCGGTGGACGGAACCCCCAGCAGTTCGGCGCTGCCTTCTTTGAACCAGAGCGGAGGATTGACCAGATAAGCTTGGCTGACCGCATGCGTTGTTTCGTGCAGTAAGACCGCCACAAGACGTCGGGTGGTTTCCTGCCGCCAGGTCGTGACTTCCGTGGCGGCCGAGATGATGGTTAGCTCGGAATTCCGCTGGCGCAGCAGCGTCCTTGGTTTGCGGTTGCGGGCAAAACCGCTAGTGCCCGTGCTACTTCCGCGTTGTTTCGCCAAGACGTTGTATTCTTCGCGCGTGCTGCAAACATGATAGGTAATCGTAAAATCAGCCGGCAAGGATTTTCGAAACAGCGTCTGATGACAACGGATGATCCGTGGCAACTCGCGATTGATCATTTGAACGACTGTCGTGGGCAAGGGGCACCCGGTGCCTTCATAACGGATCGTCAATGCCGATGCTCCAGCGGGGAACAGACCCATGATTATGATGACCGCGCAAACCGCCCACCCTTGGGCGTGGTCGATCATTCGATGGGTATTTGGTTTGGACTCCATCGCGGATAAAGAGAATGGCTCCTCGTCGGCGTTCACGCTCGAACCCTGCACCTGACCTTTTCCGGTGTCAAGGGCCAGTCGTCGGCTTTTCGCTGGCTCTTGGCGAGGCTTTTTACGCCCAGAATGCTTCAGACCGAGCCGGAGCCACACCCATTAATTGCCAATGGGTAGCAGAGGTCAGTCCGTCAGTCCGAGCCAACGTGGAAACGAATTGACGAGGAGCGAGATCAAGAGGAGGATGGGCCTATTATACCAATACGAATTGAATATGAGGAGGCTGCGTATCATGTCATGGCGCGGGGCAACCCTGGCCAGGCGATGTAGGCTGATGACCAAGGTGTGAACAATTGGTAAAAATCTACGAAGTGGCATGATATGCTCCAGAACGATCCGCCTATGAAATCTGGCAACCTGGCCGGACCCCTGCTATAGCTTTCAAAGATGACCAACAACCGCCCAGCGATCCCAGTTGCGATTCGCCGTGAAGTTCTTTTCGAGGCGCGACACCACTGCGCGGTTTGCTGTAATCCTCTGCCGCTTGAGCAAGCCCACGTTATCCCCTGGAACGAAAGTCATGAGCACAGCGTGGCGAACTTGATTGCCTTGTGCGCGAACTGCCACAGCCGCGCCGACGGAGAAAAGTGGGGCGTGAAAGTGCTCCAGCAATACAAGAACAACCCCTGCATTCTCGCACGCAAAAGCAATGCGCCTGACGGCTCAGCCGCCCATCTGGTCCAACTCGTGGAAATGTTGGTGCAAAAGAGGTTTGAGGAGATGGCTCTCCGGTCTCCAGAACTGGGCTCTTCGGTTGCCGCGTACACCGAGACGCCCGGAAAGGTGAAGGTCATTTCGGTCGAGCCTGCAAATAGCAGTCGTGTTGTCCTCAGCCTTCCGCGAGAGGCGGCTCAGAAACTTCTGGCCGGTTTCCAGCGCCGAGACCCGCTGCTGCTGGCTTTCTTAGATGACTTTGCGGTGCTTGCGGTTCGTTCCCTCGATCAATCAAGCACCCCGAGGCAGGCAGCCACATCAGCCTCCACGGCGCTCTCTACGGACCTAACATTCATCACGAACGAACCCGGCAAGAGCCTGTGCGGCCGCTTCGGCGTCTTGCTCGGCGACGACACGCGCTTCTTTGATTGTCTCGTCGGCTACTTTTTCATCAGCGGTTTCCACAAACTTCATCCGGCGCTCACGAAGACGGAGAAGATTCGGATTCTCATCGGCATCAAGACCGACGGGGCAACTTACGAATCGATCCAAACGGCGAAAGAACAGCAGGAGTTTGTTTTGGAATCTCACGCCCAAGTGAGGGAACGAGTGCCGGGCGAAGTCTTGGGCGAACTCCAAAAATCTGGCGACAGTTCAGATATTGAAGATGGCGTTCGCAAGTTCGTGGAGTGGATTAAATCCGGCAAGTTGGAAGTCCGCGCTTATCCGTCGGAGCGGCTGCACGCCAAGCTCTACCTCATGACGTTCCACGAGGGCGACCGCGACAAGGGCCGCGTTATCACCGGTTCGAGCAATTTCACCGAAGCGGGATTGCAGGATAATCTCGAATTCAACGTCGAACTGAAGAACCGCTCCGACTACGACTTCGCGCTCCAGAAGTTCAACGAGCTTTGGGCCAAGTCCGTGGACGTGACCAAGGATTACGTCACGACCATCGAAGTCAAATCGCCGTTCGCGCAGTTCACGCCCTACGAACTCTACCTGAAGTTCCTCTACGAGTATTTCCGGGGCGAACTCAATTTGCCCGACGAAATCGAGGACATGTATTTGCCGACGGGCTTCAAGAAACTGAAATACCAGGAAGAGGCCGTGCTGAACGCGCGCAAAGTTCTCGATGAATACGGCGGCGCGTTTCTGTCCGACGTGGTTGGCTTGGGGAAAACTTTCATGTCCGCGTTGCTCGCGAAGCAGTTGAACGAACCTTGCCTCGTCATCGCCCCGCCGCACTTGCTCGATGAACACAATCCCGGCTCATGGCCGAACGTATTCCGCGAGTTCGGCGTTCGCGGCTTTCTGTGCGAATCCATCGGCAAGCTGGAATCGCTGCTGGATCGCGACCTTCAGAAATTCACCACCGTCTTCATTGACGAGTCGCACCGATTCCGCACCGAGGACACGCAAAGCTACGAAATGCTCGCGCAGATTTGTCGCGGCAAGCGCGTCGTGCTCGTTTCGGCCACGCCGCTCAACAACACGCCGCAGGACATTTTGAGCCAGATCAAGCTGTTCCAGCCCGGCAAGAACAGCACCATCCCGAACGTCCGCAACCTCGAAGCTTTTTTCGGCGCGCTCCGTCGCCGGCTCGAAGGACTCGACCGCCAGCGCGACCGCGAGGTCTATTTCCGAACGGTTAAGGAAAACGCGCGCCAGACCCGCGAGAAGATCCTCAAGTTCCTGATGATCCGCCGCACCCGCACCGAGATTGACAAATACTATGGCGAAGACTTGAAGCGACAGGGCTTGAAGTTTCCCGAAGTCGCCGACCCCGAACCGCTCTTCTACAAGTTCAACCAGGTCGAGAACGAGGTTTTCAACGAAACCATCCGTTCGCTGACGCACGACCTCAAATACGCCCGTTACAAGCCGCTTGCGAAAGGTTATTACGAAGGCGAACGCACCGGGCAGGAAATTCAAAGTCAGGTCAACCTTGCCAAGTTCATGAAAATCCTCACGGTGAAGCGGCTCGAAAGCAGTTTCACCGCGTTCCTGTCCACGCTCGGACGCTTCATCCACACCTACGAGCGCGTCATTGCGGAGTTCCACAAGGGCCACGTTTTCATCAGCAAGAAATACATCGGAAAGATTTTCGAACTGCTTGAATCGGACGATCAGGAGGGCATTGACCGGCTCTTGGAAGAGGAGAAGGCTGAAAAACTTTCCGCCAAAGATTTTCTGCCGACGTTCATCACCGACCTCGAAAACGATTTGAAGGCCCTGAAAGCCATCCGCGGCCACTGGAAGAAAATCACGCGCGACCCCAAATGGGAATCGTTCCGCGACATCCTGAAAAAAACTGCACTGCTCAAAACCGGCAAGCTCATCATCTTTACCGAGTCGAAGGAAACCGCCGATTATCTCGCTGAAAAAATCCGCGCCGAAGTCGAACCCAAAGTCCTGCTCTTCACCGGCGGGTCACTCAAAAGTGTCCGCGAGGAAGTCATCGCCAACTTCGACGCCAAGGCATTTCGCCCCAAGGACGATTATCGCATCCTGGTTGCTACCGAAGTCCTCACCGAAGGCGTGAACCTCCACCGCTCCAACGTCGTCATCAATTACGACATCCCATGGAATCCCACGCGCCTCATTCAGCGGGTCGGGCGCGTCAACCGCGTGGACACCAAGTTCGACAAGATTTACACCTATAACTTTTTCCCGACGGAAGAAGGCAACGACCTCATCAAACTCCGCGAAGCTGCCGAAGCGAAAATCCATGCTTTCATCCAAATGCTCGGCGCGGACGCCCGCCTGTTGACCGAGGGCGAGGAAATCGTCTCCCATGACCTTTTCGCCAAGTGGAATTCCAAAAAGACCATCACCGGCGAGGACGGGGACGAGGAAACCGAACTCAAGTTCCTCACCGAAATCCGCACCGTCCGCGACAAACAGCCCGAAATCTTCGAGCGCATCAAGCGCCTGCCGAAGAAAGCCCGCTCCACGCGGACGCTTCCGGCTTCTCTCCCTCGCCCCGCGACGCAAGAGCGGGGAGAGGGCCGGGGTGAGGGGCTGGTTCAAAACTTTCCCGCAATGCTCACCTACTTCCGGCAGGGCAAGCTCGACAAATGCTTCCTCGGTACTTCCGGCAACCAACCGACCGCCGAACTGGACTTCATGTCCGCCGCTAAAATATTGAAACCAACCGACACCAAAGAAACGCGCCAACCCATCCCGCGGGAGTTTTACGACTTGCTCGACCGGAACAAGGCCGCGTTCGTTACCGCCACCACCGCCGAAGCCGAGCAAGCCGAGTCAACGCATCGCGGCGACCGCAATGCCGCCTACATCTTAAAACGCCTCAAACCCAAAGAGATTCGCCGTTGCCAGCAGTTCACGGAAGACGATGAGGAATTTATCGGCAAAGTCATTCGGCTGGTGGAAGACGGCTCGCTGCCGAAACGCACGGCCAAGGAACTCGCAGCAAAATTGAAGGATGAAATTCAGCCGCTCAAAGTCCTTGCGATTCTGCGCCATGACATCAAACGCGAACTTTTCCAGGTCAGTCCGGCCTCGCACGCGAGTCAGGCGCAGGCGCCGCGCGAAGTCATCCTCTCCTCGTGGTTGACCTCGAAACATCAAATTTGATGTTGCTCATTTATGGAGTTCACGGTAGAGTTTTTCATCAGTGCCAGCGGACGCTCGCCCGTGCAGGAGTTCCTTGACGAACTCAAGCAAAGCGACCCCGGCGACCACGCGGCGGTGCTTCGTGGTCTGGCGAAGCTGCGGAATCGCCAGTATCACCGCGAGCCGCTATTTGAAACATGAAAAAGACCAACTTTGACCTTTATCTGGAAGAACAACTGAAAGACCCCGTCTTTGCCGAGCGATTTGAAAGAGCGGGCGAGGCATGGGACGTGGCCTTGCAGCTTGCGGCGCTGCGCGAAAAGGCCGGTCTC
>Ga0209538_1000951_pt1 | contig 15798 bp, 14 predicted proteins | sample BarGraNGADG00211_2_FD_184492 | JGI IMG/M metagenome (GOLD analysis project Ga0209538, IMG submission 184492) | Arctic peat soil microbial communities from Barrow, Alaska - Barrow Graham LP Ref core NGADG0004-211 (SPAdes) (version 2) | ecosystem: Environmental > Terrestrial > Soil > Wetlands >... | reverse complement strand
CAATGTTTTTTTCAATCCATATTAATCAATACTCAATTACCACAATAGAATCCTAATTTTTCAATCTAATGTATTGAAAATATTAATTTTTTATTAATTAATTAAAAGTGAATTTTATTTTGTTTTTTAAGCCATTTTATTTTTAATTTTGAAATTTGAAATTATCAGTATAGAAAATTTGAAAAGTAAATAAATGAAGAAATTAGTTTACAGAAGTATTTTACCATTGTTGATTCTTTTTGCCTTTTCTTCATTCGGTCAGACAACGAAAAAAGTAGATCAGAAATATGTGGGTATTTATAAAACGGAGGACCCCAAAAGCTGTCCTATTGCGTTAACCATTACTTCAAAGAATGATGGTTATCATTATACGATTAAAATTAAAAGCAAGGTTCTTGAAGGTCGTTTAAAGATTTCAAAAATAAAAGATGAGGTTTATCTTTCTTTCGTAGGACTAATTGCGAAAAAACCTAAATATGAAGTTGAAGGACAATACATTGATAATAACGTTGTGATTCAAAATGAAGGAAATGCTATGAATAAATTTACGATTTTTGGTGCATGTGATGATAAATACATAGAACTGAATAAAGTAGAGAAAAATTGAAAGAACTATTTAAACTCAAATTCGAACTGCCCTTACTTAAGTGATTAGAACATTAAACTTAAATTCTAATAATTATTAATCAGATCTTTTAAGATCGCTAAATTTTCAAAATGAGAACACTAAAATTAGGTCTTTTTCTCCTGTTCGTAATTAGTATGACAGGAATTCAGGCACAGGATTGCAGGAATATGATGCTGACATCAGGCTCTTATTCAGAAACAGTTAATTTCCAAAATGTCATAAGGCGTGATCTGGGTGGAAACTATACAATGGCTGACTGGAATGATTTAAAAAGAATTCCGAATATAGACGTTTGGATTTCATGTATGCAATTACGTAGAGAACAATCATTTATGGTTACACGCAACGGTAATCCAATTTTTTCCGGGAAAAGACAGTACAATGTTCAATATTTTCCGACAGGCAGGATACCGGCAGGGTTTTTAATTCATGATAAAATTGATAATAAACTATTCCTTGGTTCCTGGTATGGTTTGAATACAAATATTCTTGCAGTCAGACAGGATGGACCGGGTAATGATGTTCGCAGAAACGATGGTAGGGGTAATGATGATCAGAGAAATAATGTTGGCAGAAATGAAGTTGGCAGAAATGAAGTTGGCCGAAATGAAGTTGGCAGAAATGTGGGTCAGGACTTTGCTGATTTCAAAATTACTTTTAACAGTTTTACTGAAAAACAAGACCTGGTACAAGCTGCCAGAAGAGAGTTTCAAGGAAGATGTGCAATTGCTGACTGGAATGATTTAAAATCAATTCCTAATATCGACCGTTGGATTTTGAGAATGGATTTGCAAAGAGACCAGACATTCTTTGTGACCAGAAATGGTAAGATGATATTTGCCGGTAACAGACAGTTCTTTGTTCTTTATTCTCCATCAGGTCGTATTCCATCAGGCTTTATTGCTCACGACCGGATCGATAACAAACTTTTCCTCGGCTCATGGTTTGGCGAAAGAAGACAAATACTTGTAAAGGAATTTCGTAACAGGTAGATCGTAAGGGGTGTATTGATCTATTGGTGCGGGTTTCAAATCCGCACCAGCTTGTTTCGATCATTAAAACTAAAATCAAACGGATAGATGTAAAACATAGTGGTTCTGTTTTACTGACATCCGAAATATTCGCAAATCTATAGAACCCATAAACTTTAAAAAACAAGTAGAATAATGAAAAATCAAGTAAGAATTTTGTTTGCAGTAGTGCTTTGCCTGTTCATTTGTCAAACCAATGTTGAAGGCCAGATTTTCAAGAAAGCCCTGGGCAAGGTAAAAGGGGCAGTTGGAAGTGTTGTTGGCAGCAAGACCGGTGGTGCAGTAGATGTTCCAAAAGGTCCGGCAAAACCTGCTGCTCCGGGAGTGAAAAACGCAGTTTCCGATGTCAGATCCTATACCGGTTTGACCAAAGAAGCATTCCAGGCAAAAATCAAGAGTCAGGGTTATGTAGCAGGTACAGATGATCTTGGGATGGGCTTGACAGGCGAAATCTATAAATCAAAAGCAACTGGTTACTATCTGGCTGTAAATTATGGTACAAGAGGTGGTTCCACATTTGTTATGGATATTTCCAAAGCGAAAAATACTAAAAACCCTGTTCTTCCAACTATTAAAAAAACCTTTTTGGACTATGGAAAACAGTGTACCGATCTGAAAGCTGAATTTACTGAAGGTTATATAAAGGGAGTTGCTGGATCAAATGCCAATGTTAAAGCCAAAAATTCAGCTGATTGGACAGCAAAATATCTGCCTGCATTTGATAAATTTGTCGGTGCAAAAGAGATGGGTATGGCTGATCAGGGATATCGCGAGGCTTGTTACACTTATTCCATTACTTACTCTTATGTTATGGGATCAGCTAATGTAGTTGTTCGGGTCATTGATCTTACACTCGAAAGTATGAATGGATAATTTCTAATAAGACATATTTCTTCCATTTAATAAATCAAAAACCGGGTTAGTCATTAAAGGTTAACCCGGTTTTTGTTATTATTCAATATATTTTAATGCTCTGTTGTCACAGCTTTTACATCCAATGCATCGCGGAGGGCATTTCCCAGTAACATGAAGGCGAGAACCATAAGCATGATGGCAACCCCCGGTAGTATGGCGAGATAGGCATAATCGAGGATGATATAGCCATAGTTTTCTTTGATCATGCTGCCCCAGGATGGAGTAGGGGGTTGGACGCCAATTCCAAGGAAGCTCAGTCCTGCTTCTAAAAGTATGGCAGAGGCAAAGTTGGCAGCAGAAATGACAATCACGGGTCCCATCACATTGGGAAGGACATGTCGGAAGATGATACGCCGGTTGCGATAACCCAGTGCCCTGGCTGCTTCGATGAATTCTTTCTCCCGGATGCTCAGGACCTGCCCACGCACTACACGGGCTACTTCGACCCACATGGTGAGTCCGACGGCAATAAAGACTTGCCAGAACCCTTTTCCAAGTACAAATGTAATGGCGATGACAAGCAGGAGCGTTGGTACAGACCAAACTACATTGATCAGCCAGACGATGAGTTGGTCTATTTTGCCTCCATAGTATCCTGCAATGGCGCCAAGAGTGATTCCTATCAGAAGAGAAATGGCTATTGCAATGAATCCTACAGAAAGACTGACGCGTGTGCCAATCATCAGCTGACTCAACATATCGCGCCCATATCGATCGGTGCCAAAAGGAAAGCGTCGGATGGTGAGGTTTTCGCTGATTACTTTTTGTTTTAATACTTCTAAGCTTATTGTGCTGATTTTTCCGTCGAATTCTTTGTAGGTGATCTGGTTTCCATTTTGCCATACAGGTAGTTTGCCGGTCGAGTCCATCGCCAGTGCAAAGGCGATATCTGCAAGGGGAAATTGTTTCTGTACGGGTAAATCGTTTTTGATATCTGAATATTCTGTGATGATCAGGTTGGCTCCTTCAATTTTATATGAGGAATATGGGATTTCTTCAAAGTTTGAGGGCGCTCCAAAGAGCATACGGTTGAAAATATTTGTCTCTTTAGGTGGTGCATTGTTTCGTAACTTCAGCATGTTCACCTTGAATCCGGGCTTGCGGGTGGCAAGTTCTAGAAACTGCAGGTTGACGTCGGGGGTAGGATCGGGGGTGATCAGATAACCCAACAGGGCTACAAGAGATGCAAAAACAATGATAAACATAGATGCCAGCGCCGAATTATTGCGCAGTAATCTTTTGATCGCCAACCTTGAAAGTGGCGATGAGGAGTATTCTTTTCGTTTGTTACGAAAAAACATAGGTAGAAATATCAAAGATTATAATTGTCCCAAAAGATTGATCTTTCAAAAGTACAACGATTTTCAATGCCAATGAGAGATTGACATTGACTAAAATAATTGCAAGTTTATTTGGCTGTTTTTAAATTTTATCATACTTTTGCAACATCAAACATGGTGAGAGTAGCTCAGTCGGTTAGAGCGCCAGATTGTGGTTCTGGAGGTCGCGGGTTCGAGACCCGTTTTTCACCCGGAGTATAAAACGGCCAGCATTTATTTGCAGGCCGTTTTTTTATTGTGCCTTCCAGTTGAAATTGACTTCTTTACCCATTAGTTTCCATTTCGTAGGTTGAATGGTTTCAAACCAGTCGAGTGGTTCTGCCAAAGGTTGCTTTTTTGATGCATTGTAGAGCGCATAAGCAATTTCATTTTCCTGTTCAGGGGTCACAGATCCTTTCTTAAATGAGATGAATAATGGGGTTCCTGATTGTGAAACGAGTTGTAACCATTGACGGTTGAGAGTCCATGGAATAACATCTTTTTTTGATTCTCCTACACAATCGGCATCGGCTGCAAAGAAGGCGTCGTTTTGAGGACCACGGAATGCCAGAGAATTTACTCCCATTTTTACTACCCTTGTCCAATCATTTCCACTGGTGTCGTCTCCAATGCGGCTGATCTCAAAGATTCCGGCTGCCAGGTGTCCGATGGTATTGCATCCTATGATCAATGCGTCGCCGCCACCTTCGCGGATACTTCTGTAGTGGTCAGTGATGATTTCGGCTGTTGTTCTGGTACGATCTGAAAAGGCCCATGTAGCGGTATCTGATGCTCCGCCACTCTTTCCCCATGATCCTGAGATGTCTCTTGTCGAATAGTCGTGTTTGATCAGTTCATAGCCCCAGCTTCTGAGATTCTTCATGATGCGGATTACATATTGTCTGACTTCGGGTTTGGAAATGTCGAGTATTTTTGAGTTGTTTTTCAAACGCCATGATACGGGATGGTCTTCCTGGGCAGTTAGAAGATGCACCCAGATCCCCGGACGTACATTCATTTGCTTGATGTCTTTTGCAAGCTGACTCATCGAAGGAAACTTGGCATTACTATTATCCCATGGACCTCCGTGCCCTGTGCCACCTCCTTTTACCTGCCAGCCATCATCAATCACCATGAATGGACGATTAGGCCCCTTGGGTGCTAAACGGGCAACAAATGCCGCATAGTAACGGACATTTTCAGCGCTATTATTGCCATAGTCGCAATACCAGTCATTGAATCCATAAACGGGTTGTTTGGACAATACCGGGTTTGGAGACATTTGTTTGCAAAACAGACGTGTGGCTGTGAATGGGGTTTCTCCGTTTAATCCTTTACGGCATACTATTGTGCAAACATTGAGTTTTCGGTTTCCAAGTTCTACACTTACACCACCGGATCTGACATCTGCACGCAATATGACCTGATGTGAAGTCATTCTCCAGCTGCACATAGCGTTTGGAGAGGTCTTCACACCATAACCATGTGTGACTTCTTTATTGCTGGTCATGAAATACCAAGGCATGACGCGGTTGGTGTCGAGGGGAAGCCATTGAAGGTTACCATAAGCACGTTCCCAGGCATCACACAGATAGAGCAGATCACTGGCAGGAGTGACATTCCATTTTATATAGAGGTTTTTGATTGGTGTTGAAGTGGCTGCCAGTTCTATTTCAAGATTATTGTTTTTTATGATCGTTTTAACTTCAATTCCATCTCCACTCCATTTTGCGTTTTTATAAGTAAGTTGGAAAGTAGAATTTGATGTCTGAACTGTGACCACATCAGGAATTTTATTTAAACGCATAAAAAGGGGCGCTTTATTCTGACTCAGGCCTATAAAGGATGATAAAATGAATAAAAGTATCAGGATAATTTGATTTCTCATGGTGGTTTTTAGTATTTGAAAATTTAAATGTAGATATTATTGGTTGATTTTTAAACAATTTGGGCCATTTAATGGTTTAATCATTATAAATTAGCATAATTGAGCAATAATTTTTTAAAAATAAAATAAATTTTAGAAACACTTGCAATTATGATAATTAAATGTATATCTTTGCACGAATTAATAATTACATTATGAACAACGGAATCGTAAAATTCTTTAATGACACGAAGGGATTCGGATTTATTAAAGACAAAAAATCAGAAAAAGAATATTTTGTACATGTATCAGGACTCATTGACGAGGTAAGAGAAAATGACGAAGTAACTTTTGATCTTCAAGAAGGAAAAAAAGGCCTTAATGCTGTAAACGTTAGAAGAGTCTAATATCTAACTTTGCACAGATATTTATGATTTTAAGCTTTACCTTATAGGTAAAGCTTTTTTCTTGTCATGTTTTTTGTGGAATTCTTTTAAAAATAGAGTGGTCGGGTGATGATTTTACCTTGGCTAAATTCAAGGGTGGGGAATGGGATTTTGATGAAACTCAATGCATTTAAAATTCCATGGAGTGTTTTGGAACGGGTTTTAATTCGACTGAGATCTATATCGCCTGAAAGATAAAATTGTCGATAGCGTTTAAAGGATGGAATGGCTTGTCCGTTATAAAAGGATGAATTGTAGGAAGCCCCTGTCATTCCTTCTGCACCATAACCCACTGCCAGATTGATCCAGGCCGGGAATTTACTCTCTTTCTTTAAAAAAGATTTGATGTTGGCAGAGAGCCAGTAGGTCTGACCGTTATAGTCTTTTACCCATTCCTGTCCGAGATTTCTACCCAACAGATCAGGACGGTATTGGGGATATTTTGTTTGATGGAATGACCATTTTAATTGGATCCGTTGTTCTTTCCATGCCAGTTGCTGACCCACAAACAGTCCGGCTCCCAATGTATTGGCAGTCATGTCCCCTGTGGAAAAGCCCCATTGAGAAGAGAACCCATCGAGGATTTCAATGACGGTGAGATATCCGATTCCCATCACACCCCCATAAAGAATTGATTTTTTTTCCGATAACCCAGTCCAGCGTAATGTGTTGTAGCTTAGCTTGCTGATATAATATGATGTCGTGAAATGACCCGTTTTATCCATTTGCAGGTATTCATTGTTATCGTTGAAAAAATGAAAATGGGTCTGTGGATAATTTTTGTACCAGAAATTATATAGTGTTGCCATACTTCCGGTATAGAGAATGGTCCCGGATATGATGACAGGGGTCAATCGTTTATGGTTGATTGAGTCGGTTTGTTGTGTGGCCACTACATTTTTTGTTTTTAGAGTGTCGTTAGATGGAAGTGTGGCAACCTGACCTTTGAGTAAATCGGGGGTTAACAATGACAGTATTAAAAACAGAAAGATGTAGCGTAATGTCATGAGGGTGTTTTTATTAATGAATTAAAACCTTATTTATCGAGATATTGGGCAATAATCTTTTGGGTTTGGGCAAGCTTTTGGTCCAGTAAAGTCTGATTAGTAGCCTCGGCAATGAAACGAAGGTATGGTTCTGTATTGGAAGGACGGATGTTGAACCACCAGTCGGGAAAATCAACACGGTAACCATCAAAATCATAATTACTTACCGGTTTCTCATCACTCAGAAAGTATGCACGTACTGCATCCATGGCTTCCTGTTTTTTGGTGATGCGGTAGTTGATCTCTCCTGTATTGGCCCAGGTCCCGGCAATTTTTTCGATCAGCTGGCTGACAGTTATGTTTTTTTCTTTGAAACGGGCGAAGACATCTAACAGAATCATTGCTGCAATAAATCCTGAATCAGAGAAAAAGAATTGACTGAAGTAGTAATGTCCGGCCAACTCGCCTCCATAGAGTCCATTAATTTCACGCAGTTTTGGTGCCGCAAAAGCTCTGCCTACACGCCACATATAAGTTGTATATCCAAGTGTTTCAAGGTATTCTTTGACTGCTCTTGAAGTACGGATGTCGTGCAGGACAATCCTTCCTTCACCGGGGCCAAAATAGTGGGCTATTGCGGCAATCAAAAGATCTGGTGAAATGAATTTACCGTTCTCATCTGTAAACATGACCCGGTCTGCATCTCCATCAAAGATGACACCGACATCGAGTTTTTCCTGTCGGACAAGTTCCTGGATCTGAACGATATTCTCGGGTTCGAGTGGATTGGGTTCGTGGTTTGGAAATGTTCCATCGGGCAGGTCGTTGATATAGATGGGTACTTCACCCAATACCATACGGACAAAATATCCAGAACTTCCATTTGAACAATCAACTCCGATATTCAGATTGGAGAAACTGCATTTGAAGGAATTCAGAAAGGGGAAATAGCTGTTCTGGAGCTGTTTGGAATAGGGTACTACTGATCCTCTTTCGGGTTGAATGATAACCTCATCGTTGGATACCATTTGTTCCAGCAAGTCTAACCCGGTATCAAAACCAACAGGCATGGCATTTGCTCTTGTGATTTTGAGTCCGTTGTATTTACCGGGGTTGTGTGAGGCGGTGATCATTACAGATGCTTCGAATTCAAAACGAGCTGTACCGTAATAGACCATCGGGGTGGTGCACAGACCGGCATTGTAAACGGTTGCTCCTGCATCATTGATACCATCGCACAGTGCGGTGAATAGGGCAGGGGATGAGACACGCATGTCGCGGCCTACAAGGATTTTATTAGTATTGAGTAGTGTTGGCAGGAAGTATCCAATCTTGTAAACAATGTTGTCGGTTAGGTCTTTATCGTAGACTCCCCGGATATCGTAAGCTTTGAAAATAGACATGTAGATTTTATTTTTTAATGTTTCTGGCATCGAGGGCTTTCTGGTAACGGATTGCGTTGAGATGATGGGCTTCGGGGGTGCTGGCAAAGTTGTGATAACCCGAAAAGTCTTCTTTGGCGCAAAAATAGATAAAGTCGTGATGTTTGTAATTCAATACAGCATCAATAGACTTGCTGTCAGGCAGATAGATCGGTCCTGGAGGTAATCCTTTGAATTTATAGGTGTTGTAAGGTGAGTTGATGTTCTTGTGAATATTGAGTACACGGCGAATGGTGAAGTCGTTCCAGGCAAAAACGAGTGTTGGATCAGCCTGAAGCAACATCCCTTTCCGGAGACGGTTGAGATAAACCCCTGCTATTATTGGTTTCTCGTCATTTTTATTTGATTCTTTCTCAACGATCGAAGCCAGAATGATGACCTGGTTTGGTTTCAGATTGATGGCTCCAGCTTTATCGAGTCGCTCCTGATCCCAGAAATTTTTGTTTTCCTGAGCCATCCTTTTGAAAAATTCATCTGTAGTAGTATTCCACCATAACTGATAGGTGTTGGGTATGAAGAGTGTCAATGCATTTTCGGTGTTCAGACCATAATTCTGCATAAATGTTTTGTTGTTCAGATGATCTAAAATGGAGATCGAGTCGGCTTCGAGTTGTTTTGAAATGCGGCTTGCAAACTCTTGTTTTGTGCGGATATTGTTGAATACAAGGATTACCGGATCCTGGATTCCTGATCTCAACATCTGGATGAGTTTGTAATTTCCCATTCCGGGCTTCAGTAGATATTTACCGGGTTTTACATGTTTTGCATAGTTCATTCTTCCGGCTACAAACTTGAAAGTGAACATTGATTTGATCAGTCCTTCGGATTCGAGCGATGTCAGTACCTGATCGTAGGTTGAGCCGGTATGGATGTAAAGTGCTGATTTATGAGAAACAGAGGTATTTGAGGCGTATAAGAAGTAGTAGAATAAAAGGGCTGCTATAACAGCACATGTTATTAAAAAAAGAAATATGTTTCTAACCAGTTTGTTTTTTGACTTTGCCATTTTGTTTGTGTGTTTTTAATGGAATGGTTCTGTTGCAAAAATAAATAATTATGTCACCCCTACGGGGCTTTCTAAATATTGTTTGATGTTTGTTACAATCATGACGTCCCTCCGGAACTGCAAAAAACATGACTTCTACCCGGGATCAGGGAAAGAATTTTATTGATAATCTTTATTGATCAACTGGAGAAAATGTGCATCGAACCACCGGTTTCCCCTGCGTACCCATTCTTTTCGGATGCCGGTGATTTCGAATCCTATATTTTTAAAGAGAGCAAGACTGATCTTGTTGTCGTCGGTCACTTCACAGAAGAGTTGTTTGAAATGCATAAAACGAAATGCATAGTCAATCAATAAATCAAGCGCATCGGTTGCATACCCCTTTTGACGTGCACTTTTGTGAACCATGATTCCAACACCTGCCCTCATATGGAAGGGTTCGAAACTGTATAGATCTACCATTCCGACTGTTATAGGTGTCTTTGAAGTGGTCTCGATCATAAAGCGTAACTGACCATTAGTGTAGATATCGAGATGAGATGATTCAATGTATTGTTCCAGTACAAAACGAGAAAATGGAGCTGTAGTACAACTGATGTTCCACATTTCCTGATCGTTCTCCCAATTGTACAGGATGTCGATATCTTTTTTCTCCAATGCCCTTAGTCTGACTTTCATATTCTTATGTCGTGTTGGATAGTCTGCAAGTCGAACTGACCGGAATAGACCAGCCGGGCAGGACCTGTCAAAATTACATTTGTGAAAGTGTCCCCATCTTTGTCGAAGCTCACATGCAGGTTGCCTCCAAGGGCTTTTACATCAAATGAATTTTTTCCTGTACGAATTGATGCCGCCATTGCTGAGGCAGTGACTCCGGTTCCACATGCAAGGGTTTCGCCTTCGACACCCTTCTCGTAAGTGCGAACAGCGATCCCAAATGCGGTTATCTGGACAAAGTTAACATTGGTGCCTATGGGCTCGAATTGTGGATTGTAGCGGATATTTCGACCTGTATTTATCACATCAGCGGTCTCAATATCATCGACAAAAAGGGCATAATGTGGTGTACCTGTGTTAATAGAAACATGGTCGTCAGATACAAAATCAGGTGTCGCATCAATCATGCTGATGGCTACCTGTGAAACAGCATCTTCTATCCATAGTATTTCTGCTGAGTGTTTTCCGTCGTCGGCCAGGAAGCTTCCTTTTATCCCGATGGCATTCATTTTATGCGCAAATGCAGAGAGACAACGGGCTCCATTTCCGCACATGGTAGCGCGGCTACCATCTGAATTGTAATAGACCATCTGGAAATCGTGTTCAGGATGATTACGGAGTGATAATAAACCGTCGGCACCTATCCCGAATCGCCGATCGCATAAGGCAGTGATTTGTTCTTCGGTGAGTTGAATCCAATCGGTACGTTCATCAATAATTACGAAATCGTTTCCGCAACCTTCATATTTATAGAACTGGTAAACCATATGTTTTCAATTTTAATCTTTGGACAAAATGATTCGTAACCTATCATCATTCAATCGAAATAATGACAAAAGTAACGTTTTTTACTTGACATAATGTTGAAATTTATTCTTAACCTTTTTTAACATAAGTGCCTAAAATACTGTAATCCTTTAATCGTTTTATAGTTAAATAATACAATGAAAAAACAAGGGTATTGTCATAATTTCAAAAGGCATAATTCTTGTGTTTGTGAAAACAAATAATTAACTCGATTGTTAAACTTAAAAATCTAAGAAAATGAAACGGTTACTGGGAACAATTGCAGTAGCGTTCGTCGGTGGAATGCTGGCTCTTGGGGCACATTCAATTCTGACTAAAGGAAATCAGGAAATTTATAGTCCGGGTTATCAACTCCCTGCTAATTTTGCATCATATAGCGAGGGGGTATCGCCTGTTATTGGCCCTGATTTAACGGTTGCTGCACAAATGGCTGTACACGCAGTTGTACACATTAATACCGAATATCAGCGTAAACCAAGCTACTATGACTATTTTAATGACTTGAGAGACTTTTTTGGAAGTCAGCAACAATCTGAAAAATTGATGGGATCAGGGTCTGGAGTTATAGTATCAGAAGATGGTTACATTATTACAAACAACCATGTGGTTGAAGAAGCTACATCAATTAAAATAACACTGGATAATAAAAGGACTTATGATGCTAAAGTGATAGGAACTGATCCAAAAACAGATTTAGCACTTATCAGAATTGATGTGAAAGGTCTTCCAACTATTTCTTTTGGAAATTCAGATCAATTGAGATTAGGCGAATGGGTGCTTGCAGTTGGAAATCCTTTTAATTTAAATTCTACAGTTACGGCAGGTATTGTCAGCGCAATGGCCCGGAATATAAATATAATTAATGGTGCAGACGGGTCTGGTATTGAATCTTTTATTCAAACTGATGCTGTTGTAAACAAAGGAAACAGCGGTGGCGCCCTGGTTAATCAAAATGGCGAACTGGTAGGTATAAATGCTGCAATCGCTTCACCAAATGGACTTTATGCCGGTTATTCTTTTGCAATACCTGTTAATCTGGTCAAAAAGGTATACAAAGATTTAAAAGAGACAGGTAAAGTACACCGAGGATTTATGGGAGTTCGGTTTCAGGAAATTGACAATCAATTTGCTGTAGATAACAATTTAAAGGGTACTGAAGGCGTTTATGTAGCACAGGTGATCGCTAATAGTGCAGCCGAAAAAGCTGGAATAAAGGCAAAAGATATTCTTGTGGCTATCGAAAACATGCCTGTAAATGGAGCTTCACAAGCTCAGGAAGTCATTGCTGCAAAAAATCCCGGAGATAAAATAAAAATTTCTTTGGTAAGAGACAATAAACCGATAGAGTTATACGTTGTGCTGAAGGAACAAGCGAGTCCAGAAATAGCAGCCAGTAAATCGAACTCAGTAGCGCTCGAACAACTTGGAGCTACATTCACTCCTGTTCCAAATAATTTAAGAGCCAAATTAGGCCTTAGATCAGGGTTACAGGTTGAAGAACTAAAAGATGGACTATTGTCAAATGCAGGTATTAAGAAAGGTTTTATTATTACTCAAGTAGATAAAAAGCCCGTTCGTAGTGTTGAAGAATTAATGAGTTTATTGCAGAATACCGATGGCGGCATTTTAATAGAAGGGATTTATCCTAACGGAATGCGTGCTTATTATGGATTTGGATTATAAATAGAATACTTAATTACATCTTACCGATGAACTTGAAACATTGTGATAATGTTTCTTTGCCTCCGGAAGTAAGATGACACTGATAAATTGAAAGGAAAAAATGAGGCAACTAAAAATTTCTAAGTCGATCACGAATCGTGAAACGGCGTCGCTCGACAAATACCTCCAGGATATTGGTAAGGAGGAAATGATCAATGCTGAGGAAGAGGTACAACTTGCTCAACGCATTAAAGCTGGTGATCAGGCGGCGTTGGAAAAACTCGTGAGAGCTAATCTTCGTTTTGTGGTTTCGGTTGCTAAACAGTATCAGAATCAGGGTTTGAGTCTTCCTGACCTTATCAACGAGGGAAACCTTGGATTGATCAAGGCAGCTCAGCGTTTTGATGAAACAAGGGGGTTTAAATTTATCTCTTATGCTGTATGGTGGATTCGACAGTCAATTCTCCAGGCTTTAGCTGAACAATCACGTATTGTTCGTCTTCCGCTGAATCAGGTTGGCTCACTTAACAAAATCAAAAAGGAGTCGTCACGTTTGGAACAAAAGTTTGAACGTCCTCCTTCACCACAGGAAATTGCTGAAGCGCTTGAGATTCCCGAGCATAAAATTGATGCCGCTCTTAAGATTTCCACACGTTACGTTTCGATGGACGCACCTATTTCTGAAGATGACGACACAAAGTTTATTGATGTATTTGTGAATGATGATACATCAAATACGGATGAAGGTCTGATGCGTGAATCGCTTGCTAAGGAAATTGAACGCTCATTGGCAACCCTTACAGAAAAAGAACGTGATGTCATTAATCTCTATTATGGGATTGGAATGCCACATGGTCTTACGCTTGAAGAAATCGGATCGAAATTTGATCTCACCCGTGAACGTGTTCGACAGATCAAAGAAAAAGCGATCAGAAGACTAAAGCATACGTCCCGTAGTAAATTATTAAAAGCATATTTGGGACAATAATAATGTTTAATAAAATAAATAAGAAAGAATGCAGGACATCCTGCATTCTTTTTTTATTTATCTTTGCTTCCCAGTGTATAAAGGCATTATATACTGGAATTGGTCTGTAATTCATGCCCTTTCCTTTTTCCGGACAAGCCGGAGTGCCCTGAGACCTTCTGTTTTTACTGATATTTCAACATCATAATTCGTGGTAAAGTAATTTATCACGGCAAATTTTATTTTATGAATACTACAAGGTATATTTTCGTATTGGGAGGAGTTGCTTCTTCACTTGGGAAAGGAATTATTTCTGCCTCACTGGCAAAGCTGCTTCAAGCCCGTGGTTTTACAGTAACCATCCAAAAGTTGGATCCTTATATTAATGTTGATCCCGGTACGTTAAATCCTTATGAACATGGCGAATGTTATGTTACAGAAGATGGAGCTGAAACAGATCTTGATCTTGGTCATTATGAGCGTTTCCTGAATGTCCCCACATCGCAGGCCAATAATGTAACAACAGGGCGCATCTATCAAAATGTTATACAAAAAGAACGTCGTGGAGATTACCTGGGTGAAACTGTTCAGGTTATTCCTCATATAACAGATGAAATTAAATATAGCATCCAGCTTCTGGGTAACGATGGAAACTTTGATTTTGTCATTACAGAGGTGGGAGGAACAGTAGGTGATATTGAATCATTACCCTATATTGAAGCAGTTCGGCAAATGCGTTGGGAGTTGGGACACAATGTAGTTACAATCCATCTTACCCTTATCCCTTATCTGAAAGCTGCAGGGGAATTGAAAACAAAACCAACTCAACACTCTGTCAGGGCTTTGTTGGAGTCGGGTGTACAAGCCGATATTATTGTTTGCCGGACAGAAAGACACATAACCGATGGTATGCGAAGTAAGATAGCACTGTTTTGTAATGTGGAACAAAAAGCTGTTATCGAATCGATTGATGCTGAGTCTATTTACGATGTGCCTTTGTTGATGATGGAAGAAAAGCTGGATGAGGTGGTACTTGAGAAGTTGGGAATGCCTATGGGCAATATACCAGATATGAAACGCTGGAATGAATTTCTTTTCCGTCTGAAAAATCCTATTGAAGAAGTTACTATCGGTTTGGTTGGGAAATATGTTGAACTGAAAGATGCCTATAAGTCGATTAATGAAGCATTTGTGCATGCCGGTACAACACATCAGTGTAAGGTATATGTGAGACTGATCCACTCTGAATATGTCAATGAACAAAATGTTGCTGAAAAACTTTCCGATCTGGATGGTATTTTAGTCGCTCCAGGTTTTGGAGAACGCGGTATAGAAGGGAAAATTGTTTCTATTCAATATGCCCGCGAAAACAAGATTCCTTTCCTTGGGATCTGTCTGGGTATGCAGTGTGCAATGGTGGAGTTTGGAAGAAATGTATTAGGTTATAAAGATGCTCACTCTACGGAAATGAACCCCAAGACGAGCTATCCGGTTATTGATATTATGGCCTCACAGAAAAAAATTACTTCAAAGGGGGGGACTATGCGTCTGGGTGTTTATCCTTGTACACTCCGAGAAAGAACTAAGGTCTACGCTGCATACAATAAAATAGATATTAAAGAACGTCATCGTCACCGGTATGAGTTTAATAACAAATATCTGGAGGCATATGAAAATGCCGGTATGATGGCGGTAGGTATTAATCCTAAAGATAACCTTGTCGAGGTTGTAGAACTTATTGGCCATCCTTGGTTTGTCGGTGTACAATTTCACCCTGAATATAAAAGTACTGTGGCGAATCCACATCCTTTGTTCGAAGGATTGGTGAAAGCAGCCATCGATTATAAGCAAAAAGCTATTTAAAGCGTCGATTTCTGCTTGTAATTTCATACAATGCTGTTACGGAGGGCGTAACAGCATTGTTTTTTAAAATTAACAACCTTTTTGCATTCACCCAAAAAGAGTATCTTTGTAGCGTTTTTAAAAAATCACATACATTCAATGG
>Ga0209538_1000946_pt1 | contig 15842 bp, 2 predicted proteins | sample BarGraNGADG00211_2_FD_184492 | JGI IMG/M metagenome (GOLD analysis project Ga0209538, IMG submission 184492) | Arctic peat soil microbial communities from Barrow, Alaska - Barrow Graham LP Ref core NGADG0004-211 (SPAdes) (version 2) | ecosystem: Environmental > Terrestrial > Soil > Wetlands >... | reverse complement strand
CGATCTATAATCCCGGAGGTAATCCGGTAACATTTACTGATCAGACTAATGCCGGCACATGGGATTGGTTATGGAAGTTTGGAGATGGAGCAACTTCTGCTGACCAGAATCCGGTACATAATTATACTAATGTTGGTAATTTCAATGTAACTCTTATTGTAAGCAATAACAACTGTTCAGATAGCATTATGCATCAGGTATTTGTAACACCGATACCACCGGTTGCTGACTTTGACTCGATACCATCGGGTTGCGAACCGTTGTATGTTGAAATTAATAACACATCATTGAATACTGAAACACCTGGTACTTCTTTCAGGTGGGACTTTGGCGATGGAAATTTTTCAACGGCGAAGAATCCTGCACACAACTGGGCTGATCCTGGCTCCTACCGCGTTGAGTTAACTGTCGCGGGTCCGGGTGGAACATCTACTAAATCGCAAGTTGTCCATGTATATCGTTCACCCATTGCATCCTTAGAGCTGGCACCCTCCTATGTCTTTGTCAATGATGAGAGTGTAAGATTCTTCAACCTCAGCCAGGGTGCCGATAATTATCTTTGGGAGTTTGGTGACGGAGATACCTCCAAGTTGAAGGAGCCGTTCCATAAGTACATGGAAGCAGGGATTTTCGACGTTACCCTCTGGGCATATTCGAATAATGGCTGCATTGATAAGTATGTTCTTTCGCCCGGGGTTACTGTTGAGCATGCCGGAGTATTAAGGTTCTCGACGGTATTTACCCCAAACAAGGATGGTCCGATTGAACGTACCGATCTGCCCACCGGAGGTATTGAGATTGACCAGTTCTTCTTCCCGCCGATCAGGGAGAAAGTGATCAACTACAAGCTTCAGATCTTTAACAGGTGGGGTGTACTGATCTTTGAAAGTCACGATATCAATATCCCATGGAACGGTTATTACAAAGGCACACTTTGCGTCCAGGGAGTTTATGTCTGGTATGTTGAAGGTAAATATGCCAATGGTAAGCCGTTCAGGAAGGCAGGGGATGTGACACTGTTACATTAGGCTGAAGGCAGAGGGCTTAAGGCAGAAGGTGTTTTTTTTCGCTCTCCTCCTTCCGCCTTCTGCTTTTATTTCATTCATTAATCATGAGTTGGGAAATTATTAATAAATTTAGGTTGGATTGTTTATTGTCTTACTTAAATCGCTGCACCATGAGTCATTTTGAAGAATTAAAAGTTTGGCAAAAGGCCGTTGACCTTTCTGTGAAGATTTATGAAATCACTAAAAAAGATCCTTTTAACAAAGACTATGGACTAAGGGACCAAATGAGAAGATCTTCCGTAAGTATCTCAAGTAATATTGCTGAGGGAGACCAATTGGATTCTGATAAATCTTCTATCAGACATTTCAGAATAGCAAAAGGATCTTCAGCTGAATTATTTACCCAATCAATCATTTCAAACAGAATTGGGTATTTAGAAAAACAAGATTTTGAATATTTAAAGAAGGAATGCCAGGAAATTTTATCAATGCTGTCTGGCCTCATAAAGCACAGAAATATAGCAATATAGATTTCAATTCTTCCCCTTCCGCCTTCTGCCTTCCGCCTATTTCAATTAGTTCGGAATTTACTTAAGTTTCCCTTATTTCCCCCATTTACAAAGATTGCTGTACGAAAAAACATGCAACCTTTTTTCTTGAATTTTAGTCTTACTTTAGCCGAAATGGCAGCATTTTATATTGCACCTAATACAACCTGACATGAAGACGTCAACTTTGCCTGAAATCAAAAAAACCGAAATATGAAACTTATTAAAGTTTTACTTTTATCTGGTCTTTTTTTATCATTTATTAATTCTTCTGCCTCAGCCCTATGTACTGTTACCGGAGTTTCCGGTTCAGGGTTTTTATTTGCAGGGCAGTGTGCGCCTGTAACTACGGGAATCTATTATGATTTTACTTTTGATGTCAAACCCACTCCTACAACATTTAGAGTTATTTATTTTTGGGGCGACGGGTTAAGTGAAAGTACTTATCCTACTGTGCAATCAAAGGTTGTTTATACTCCTGCTCCTGTTACTGTATATTTTGTCCACGCTGAATTATGGCATACCTATCCTGCAGCTGGGAATTGCGAATATTATCCATATATGATACTGGTTGATAATGGAAGCCAATGTTCGGATTCACGCCAAACACAGATTGTTGCAAACTGGCAACAGGATGATATCGCTGCAGCGAGTGGTGTAATTGCTTTGAATCCCACCCCCAGGAAAGATGTTTGTGTAGGATTGCCATTGGTGGATTTCCAGTTTACAGACGCATCAAGATTTTCATGTAATCTGCAGCAATATCCATCTGCCCAAAAACCCAATCATACAGCACGCTATGAACAATTTGTTTATGGAACAGGTCCTGTTGCCGGGAGAGGTATTCCAAATCTTTCTATAAAAGTAGGAACGGCACAAACTATAGTACAACTGACTGATGTAAATGGGAATCCTATACCAGGTCCATGGAATGTCAATCCGACAACCGGGGGACTTGTGGCTCCATATAATACACAAAGTGGTTTTTTTGAAGGTCCTATTGTACAGATTCCATTAAACGCAGTTACTGGTACATATTCGTTAAATAATTCATACCCTATATCATTCAACGGTGTCGGCGATGCTTTTCAGGATCAGTTCCAGGTTACTATCAGGAACTGGAATGTCTGTAATCCATGGAACGGCAGTATAACTAATCCCAATGTATCAGGCCCTGAGCCAATTGCAAATAGTGCAACGGCACTGATTTATATAATCAATGGTCCTTTGGCAAATGCCGGTGCAGATGATGCCATTTGCGCAGGTTCCTCATACAACATGAATGGCTCTGTTACCAATGCCACATCTTCATCGTGGACAAGAACCGATGGAACCTTTACAGGTTTCACAAATAGGACAAGTCCCAATGGAGCTGTTTTTACCCCAACTGCTGCCGACAGAACAGCTGGGTCTGTTAACCTGATTCTTCATGCTTATGCTTTAGGTGGTTGTACCGAACATACTGATATTATGAAGCTGACTATTGACCCTATTCCTACAGCTCCAACAATTAGTCTGACCGGGGGGCCTAATGGTTTTTGTGATAATAATTCAACAAGTCTGACTCTTACATCAACTGTATCACCTAACTCCACTTATTTATGGACCCCGACCAGTAACAATAATCAGTCAATTACATTAAATGATTATACCCAATCAGGAAATTATACTGTAACAGTTTACGGTACCACTGCAAATGCATGTCCAAGAACTTCTGCTTCTTTTGCTGTTACCATAGGTCAGCCGGCAATAGTAGATGCAGGTCCGGCAACAGCAACAATCTGTTCAACTCCTGCATATAATACAGCAGGATCTTACGGAGGCAGCGCCACGACAGTAACCTGGTCTACAAATGGAAATGGTGTTTTTGGGGATGTTAACGATCCGACCACAACATATACCCCCGGTTCGACAGAAATTGCTTCCGGGGCTGTAGTCCTGACCCTTTTGACAAATGACCCTGCCGGATTATGTCCTGCTGTATCTGATTTCATAACTCTTACTGTTATAACTTCACCGCAAATAAATGCCGGGGCCGACGCTGCGATATGCCAGGGCTCAACATATAAGGTGACAGACGCTGCTGCAACAAATTATAATACAATTGCCTGGACCGAGAATGGTGCCGGTTCCCTTTCAGGTGCAGGAACTCTTACTCCTACTTATACACCCGCAGCGGGGGATTATGGCAATTCCGTAACACTCACACTGACAGCCACTGGTAATGGGCCATGTGCAACTGTAATTGATACCAAAGTTCTCTATATTGACAGGACCCCTGGAGCAACAGTGGGTGCTGCCCAGAATATCTGCGGTACTTTAGCTGCTTTAGGAACACTTTCCGGAAATAACGGAGGAAGTGACCTGTCAAATGGAGCCACAGGGATCTGGAGATTCACAGATACCTGGATGGAAAATTTTACAGGGCTTAATGGTCAGGGAATTGATGTAGGTCCCACATCCTGGTCAAGAGCAGTAAATTTTACAGGAGCAGGTTGGCAATCGCAAGTTGTTGCATCAGAAAGATATCGGGTAACAAATAATCAGACTGTCTGGACAACAGGAACTATAAATATTAGTGGTCAGGCCAACATAGGTATTTTTATTGATTTTTCCAGTTACGCCACAGGAAATGGATTTGAGGCTACAGATCTTATTCAGGCACGTTATATTCTGGATGGAGTACCTACCCTTTTTTATTCGACAACCGGAGCTGTTGACGTTACAACAGGGGCGGCATCAGTACCCTTAAAATCATTTCAGGCTACTGCTTCTTCAATTAATGGAACAAACCTGGTAATTCAGATCACTCTGAGAACGAATCAGAATGATGAGATTTATGAGTTTGATAATATTACAGTCAGAAAAGACGGATCTACCGTTATAAATAACCCAACCAGTGCAAATACCACAGTAACAAATCTGGCCCAGGGTGCGAATTCATTTACATGGACTGTTTCGAGTGCTCACGGGGGCTGTTCACCTGCATCTGCAAACCTGACAATTAATCGCGACAATCCGCCCGCAGCTGCTAATGCCGGTGCCGATCAGTCTCTTTGCGAAATAAATAATACAACTCTTGCCGGGAATGTTGTTACGAACGGAGGAACCGGTTTATGGACACACACCTCCGGTCCGGCAGGTTATACCATAACTACGCCATCAGCATATAATTCCACTGTCACAAACCTGGCTTTCGGGACACATGTATTCAGATGGACAATAACCGGAGCACTTGGAACATGTACCTCTTCTGATAATGTTACTATTGCACGGTATCCTGATCCTCTTGACAGGAGCGGAAATGTGACTATTCTAAAAACCCCGGTATGTTATAATACCCCCGGGCAGTTACGGATTACAAATACAGAAGCCGATGTGCGGTATTATCTCCGCACAGGCGGAGCTGACGGTTCATATGTTCAGGGTAACGGGGGAACAATTACTCTCACAACACCTAACCTCACTGCCGCAACAAATTACCAGATACATGCAATTAAAGATGTGACCGGTTGTAACATAATTTTCGGGTCTTATACAATAAATGTGAATCCTCAGTTCACTCTTGCCCAGCTTGTGGACGATCAGAATATTTGCTCGGGAGACCCTGCAACCATATCAGTTACACTAACCGGTGGAACCGGGCCGTATACTGTAACTATTAATAACGGAATAGGAGTACTAAATAACTATGTTAGCGGAACACCTGTTACGACTCCAAACCTGGTAGCAACCACAATATATACAATTACCTCGGTTACAGATGCTAACACCTGCACTCCTGCCAGCCTCGGGACTCCAATCACTGTTACAGTCGGTTCAACACCTTCGAATGCAACATTTACCGGTAATGGTCCTCTGTGTTATAATACTGCAGGTACTCTGACATCTGTTATTACAGGAGGATCGCCTCCATATGTACTGACAATTACAGGTTACAGCGGAACAACTTTTACCAGTCCTACTGTTAATGCAAGTATTCCATTGGGAGTGCAGGCTCCGGGAACTTATAACTATTCGCTGACATCAGTTGTTGATGCCTGTGGTAATCCATTACTCAGCGGACTGCCAAAGAACTACTCTCTTACTGTTTATAATAACCTGACAGCCGGCTCGGTTGGCACAGCTCAGACGATATGTTACAATACCACGCCTTCAGGATTAACTGAATTAACAGCTCCGGCAGGAGGAACATTAACCTATACTTACCAGTGGCAGAGCAGTCCGGACAACAGTACCTGGACTGACATAGCAACCGGGGGTACTGCAGCAACTTATAATCCCGGCACTCTTACTTCAAATACCTATTACAGGAGAAATGTAACAAGCGGGACATGCGGAACAGTAAGCAGTGCTTCGGTACTGATAACGGTAATGCCAAATCTGACACCTGGATCGGTTGGTGCAGCACAGACAATATGTTATAATGCCACGGCTGCATTATTGACTGAATTAACCGCTCCGGCAGGTGCAACAGGAACATATGCTTTTCAATGGCAAAGCAGTCCGGATAACCTTACATGGACTGATGTGGCTTCGGGAGGTACCTCATCAACTTACTCTCCGGGTGCTTTGACAGCATCCATATATTTCAGAAGAAATGTGACAAGCGGGACATGTACTACCGTTAGCAGTGCCCCTGTACTCATCACAGTTTATGGCAATCTCACTCCGGGTTCTGTTGGAACAGCCCAGACGATTTGTTATAGTACCACACCGTCAGGCTTAACTGTTGTATCAGCTCCGGCAGGAGGTACCGGGACATATGCATACCAATGGCAGAGCAGTCCTGATAACAGCACCTGGACTAACGTAGCTTCCGGAGGCACCGCAGCAACTTATTCACCGGGAACTCTTACATCAACCACCTATTACAGGAGAAATGTAACCAGCGGAACATGCGGAACAGTAAGCACCACCCCGGTTCTCATAACTGTCAATGCCATACTTACTGCAGGATCTATAGCGACCGATCAGACAATATGTTATAATACAACACCGGCAGGTTTAACTGAAACAACGGTTGCGACCGGCGGTCCCGGTGCATATACCTACCAGTGGGAGAGCAGTCCCAACAACAGTACATGGACCAATGTAGCGGCCGGAGGCACCTCAGCTGCTTACGCTCCGGGAGCACTTACTGCAACCACGTATTTCCGTAGAAATGTAACCAGCGGCTCATGCGGAACCCTAAGCAGTAACTCTGTTCTTATAACAGTTAATCCTGTTTTTACAGCAGGATCGGTTGGCACAGCTCAGACGATATGTTATAATACCACACCGGCAGGTATAACTGAATTAACTGCACCTGCAGGCGGAACGGGAACCTATTCCTTCCAGTGGCAGAGCAGCCCCAACAACAGTACATGGACTGACATACCTACCGGAGGGACCCTTGCTACCTATTCTCCGGGTGCTTTAACGGCAACCACTTATTTCAGGAGAAATGTAACCAGCGGTACATGCGGAACATTAAGCAGTGCCTCAGTCCTTATAACAGTTTATGCAGACCTTACAGCCGGAACGGTTGGGAATTCTCAGACAATATGTTATAATGCTACTGCAGCAGGTCTGATACAACTGACAGCGGCAACAGGCGGAACCGGAACATACACATATCAGTGGCAATCAAGTCCGGATAACAGTATCTGGACAAATGTTGCCTCAGGAGGGACAGCAGGGATCTATTCTCCCGGAGCTCTTACAACCACAACCTATTTCAGGAGAAATGTAATAAGCGGTACATGCGGAACAGTAAGCAGTTCACCTGTTTTAATCACTGTCCATCCTGTCCTTTCGGGCGGTACGATTGGCAGTGATGAAACCATCTGTTTTGGAGGAGATGTAACTGCCTTCACAAATATAGCTGCAGCAAGCGGCGGGGCAGGTGCCTTTACTTATACCTGGCAGTACACTACAAATATGGCAGCTGTACTAGGTGATGCAAACTGGACAAATATCCCTTTAAGCAACAGTACAACATGGGATTACGGAACCCTTACAGCAACAACACGATTTGTCAGGAGGGCTATTGAAGGAACCTGCTCAGCAACTCAATACAGTAATATTGTGACAGTAACAGTGCGGCCCGCATTAAGCGGTGGCACAATAGGAAATAACCAAACCATATGTTATGGTACCGATGTGGCTGCCTTCATAAATACAGCTGCAGCCAGCGGTGGAGCCGGAACATTTACATACACCTGGCAATACACTACTAATATGGCCGCAATTGCCGGTGATGCAAACTGGACTGATATTCCATTATCGAATTCACTGACAATAGATTATGGAACCCTCACAACGCCTACACGATTTGTAAGAAGAGCAGTGGATCTTTCATGCCCGGCTCCGGTCTATTCAAATCCGATAACAATAAATATCAATCCTCTGCCGTCAACTTCAGATATTTCAGGGCCTATAATTGTTTGCGAAGGCGCTGTTAATCAGGTATATTCTGTTGTAAATACTCCGGGTTCGACATATCACTGGACGCTTCCGGCATCCTTAACAAGAATAACACCAGACGGGCTCTATTATATTATAGTTGATGCAGGTCCGGGAGTGCCTCTTCCTACAGATGAAATTACTGTTACCGAAACATTTCCGACACCAACATTTTGTGTTGGTCCGACAAAACATCTTCCGGTTGTTGTTCAGCCAACAATACCGGGTGTTAATATTACAGGACCCGGTCAGGTATGTATTGGAGCGGCCAATGTTATCTACTCGGTGCCATCACATGCAGGATCGATATATTCGTGGGTTGTTCCGGCCGGAGCTTCCATAATGACCAATCCGGCTTTAAACCAGATTGAGGTTACATTCAATATGGCTCTTACAGGAACAATATCGGTAATGGAGACAACCGGGGCAATGTGTACAACTATTCACAATCCGAAAACTGTTGTTATAAATCCGCTGCCGACAATTTATAATCTAACATCTCCGGTGGCATATTGTGCCACTGATCTTGGAGTTACACTAAATCTTTCCGGTTCTCAGGCGAGTGTCCCATTGGTAGTGGATTATGAGTACCAGTTATATAAAAACGGTGTTGCAGACGGAGCTTCTGTCTCCGGAACAGGTTCAGCAGTAACATGGACAAATAAAACTGTGGGTTCGTATTATGTTGTAGCAACTAACGTTACAACGGGCTGCGTTCAGCAAATGAGTGGAACACCTTCCCCTGTGATAAACCTCATAACAGCGGGAAGTATAGGTACAAGCAATACTATCTGCGAGGGAACCTCACCGGCACCTTTCACCAGTGTTGCAGCTGCAACCGGCGCAGGATCAATTACCTACCAGTGGCAGGTAAGCACCGACAACGGGGCAACATATGCCAATATTCCAGGTGCCACTTCGGCCGTTTATACAGCAGGCATACTAAACCAGGACACTTATTATATAAGGATCGGTTATTCCACTTTGGGAACCAGTGTCTGCGCGGCTCAAACTGCTCCGGTAATTGTAACAGTAAACAATTTCGATCCGGGTATTATCTCTGCAGCGCAGACAATCTGCGAAGGCCTTGCACCTGCAATGCTTACCGGCACAGCTCCTTCGGGAGATCCGGGAGCCATCACTTACCAGTGGAGAAGCAGTACTGATGGTATCACTTACAATAATATCCTTGGTGCAAACAGCGATAGCTATACTTCACCATCACTTACCCAGGATACCTGGTTAATACGGTCAGTTACCTCCACATTGAATGGCAGGGCATGTACAAAAGAGACCAATGCAGTTAAAGTTATGGTTGTAAATTTTGCACCGGGTTCAATTGGGTTGGATCAGACAATATGCGAAGGAACTACTCCTGCGCCATTCTCAGGAGTGGCTGCAAGTGGAGACGGATCGTTCCTGTACCAGTGGCAAAGCAGTCCTGATAACAGCAGCTGGACAGATATTGGCACGGCAACAGGAATAAATTATACAGTTACAGTTCCGCTGATTGCTGATACTTATTACAGGAGAAGAGTAACCCCAACATTGAATGCATTATGTATACAGTATACAAATACAATACTTGTAACGGTAAATAACTTTGATCCGGGAACTATTTCAGCACCTCAGACAATCTGTGAGGGCACAGCACCGGCACCATTTACAGATGTTGCTGCCTCGGGAGATAATTCAGTATATTCATACCTGTGGCAGAACAGCACAAATGGATCCACATGGGTGAATATCCCGGGTGCTACAAATCAGTTATATACTTCATCTGCCTTGGCTCAGGACACATGGTTCAGAAGACAGGCTACCTCATTGCTTAACGGTGACGCATGTACAAAATATACACCGGTAATCCTTGTAACCGTTAACAATATTACAGCTGGCGCCATAAGCGGTGCAGAGACTTTATGCGAAGGGATGAATGCAACCGGTTTAACATCGGCAGGGACTTTTACGGATGGGACACCTGCCTTACAGTGGCAGTCAAGTCCAGACAACGCAACATGGACCAGTATACCGGGAGCAAATCTTGCCACATATTCACCATTGGCGCTTGCAGCGGATACCTGGTACAAGCTTGTCGTTACCTCGACTATAGGTGCGAATATATGTACAGATGAGACAAATGTAATTAAGATAACAGTTAATAACCTTGATCCGGGTGCTCTTGGAACAGATCAGACGATTTGTGAAAATACATCACCGGCACCGTTAACGAGTATGTCACCTTTAGGAGATGGAGTCATTACCTATAAGTGGTACAGCAGCGTTGACGGGACTAACTTCAATCTGATTGCAACAGCGATAAGCGAGACTTATAGTCCGGGTCTGTTATTAGCTGACACATGGTACCGCAGGGATGTCACTTCGACATTAAACGGGAGGGTATGTACAAAACTGACCAATGTGATAAGGATTACAGTAAATAACTTTACCCCCGGTACTATTGCAGGCGATCAGACAATATGCGACGGGCAGACACCTGCTGCCTTTACAGCCACAGTGCCGCCAACATTTGATGCCGGAGCAATAATCTCCTATCAGTGGAAAGAGAGTACGGATGGAGTGTCTTTTACAGATATAAACCTGGCCAACGGTCCGACTTATGCTCCCGGAATACTTACACAGGACATGTGGTACAGGAGAGCTGTGACTTCGGACTTAAATGGCAAAATATGTACTGAAGAGACCAATACCTTAAAAGTTACAGTTATCAACTTTAGTGAAGGTTCGATAGGAGGTGATCAGACAATCTGTGAAGGCACTACCCCTACAACATTTACCAGCATTCCATCAAGTGGCGACGGAGTCAGAACATATCTGTGGCAGAGCAGTCCGGATAACACCACTTGGTCTGACATTGGAACAGCAACAGGAGCGACCTATACAGTGACGGTTCCCCTTATAGCAGATACATATTACAGACGAAGAGTTACAGCAACTATTGGAAGCACATCGTGTATACAATATACCAATTCAGTACTTGTCACAGTAAACAATTTTATTCCGGGTTCAATAGCAGCAGATCAGACAATCTGCGAGGGAAGCACTCCTGCAGCATTCACAAGCGTACCACCAACCGGAGATGGCACCTTTACATACCAGTGGCAGAGCAGTATTGACGGAGTATCCTTCTCGAATATTACAGGAGCCACAGCAGACAACTATACTGCTGGAGCCCTGCTACAGGATACCTGGTACAGACTTTCAGTAACTTCTACACTCAATGGAAACTCATGTACGAAGATGACTAACATAGTGAAAGTTACAGTTGTCAATTTCAATGCAGGTACCATATCTGCAGCTCAGACAATATGTGATGGCACTACTCCGGTAGCATTTACAAGTGTATTGCCGACTGGTGATGGAGTATTTACATACCAGTGGCAGGATAGCCCGGACGGAATAACCTTCACAACTATTGGAGGAGCAACCGCAGCGACTTATGCCCCGGGAGTTCTGGCATCCGATACCTGGTACATACGCGTTGTTACCTCAACACTTAACGCAGTACCATGTGTGAAAGAGACGAATGTCATCAGGATAACGGTTAACAACTTCATCCCCGGATCGATAAGCGCCAATGAGACAATATGCGACGGCAGCTTCCCGGTTGGATTTACAAGTGTTACTCCTACCGGTGATGGAGTGTTCACCTACCAGTGGCAGAGCAGTATTAACGGAACTGTATTCAGCGATATCGCAGGAACGATCTTTGAGACATATAACTCAATAGCCTTAACACAGGATACCTGGTTCAAGCGCAAAGTAACTTCAACGATAGGTCTTAACTCATGTATTAAAGAGACCAATATCATCCTTGTCACGGTCAATAACTTTGTTCCCGGATCAATCTCAGCGGCTCAGACGATTTGTGAAGGAGGGATGCCGGCTGCATTCGCAAGCGTGACACCAACTGGCGATGGTATCTTTGGTTACCAGTGGAGAAGCAGTCTCGATGGTCTGAACTTCACTGATATTGCCGGAGCAACCTTGGAAACTTATACTGCCGGAGCACTTTTGCAGGATACTTGGTACAAGAGGGTAGTTACATCCACATTGAACGGAGTGACCTGCACAAAGGAAACCAATAGTGTAAGGATAACAGTGAATAATGTCCAGGGAGGCACGATCATATCAGACCAGACTATCTGTTCAGGTAGTGATCCTGTATCATTCATGAGCATAGTTAACGGTAGCGGCGACGGAGTACTAGCTTTCCAATGGCAGGTAAGTACCGACGGTGCTACATTCACTGATATAGCAGGGGCAAATGCACCGAATTATGATGCCGCAGCACTTACCTCTGACAGGTGGTACAAACGTATTACCAAATCAGTTTTGAATACAGTAGAGTGTACGAAGGAAACAAATGTTGTGAAAGTTACGATAAATGCAGTGACCGGAGGAACAATTACTTCCGCACAGACAATCTGTTATGGTAATGTTCCACTTGCAATTACAAGTACTGATGACGGAACCGGTTCAGGTGTGGTAACTTATCAGTGGCAGCAGAGCGATAATAATGTTACCTGGATAAATATCCCCGGTGCAACCACATTTGGGTATGCTCCCGGTGCTCTGCTTTCAGATAAATATTACAAGAGGGTTATTATAAGTATCCTGAATGGTATTGTATGTACTTCTGAAAGTAATGCGATAAAAATGACAATCAACCCGTTACCGGTAGCCCTGCTTTCCGGAGGGGAAACAATCTGTCCAGCCCAGACTTCAAATCTTGTAGTCACAATGCCGGTTGGTTTAGGCTCGTTTGAGGTTGAAATTGATGATGGTTCTCTGGGATTTACAGTTGTCGGTTATATAAGCGGAGCAAATATTCCTGTTACACCTGCAGTTACAACTACTTACAATTTGAAGAGAGTAAAAGATTCCAATGGCTGTGAAGTATTATTCCCGTCAGCAAATCTGAACGGAACTGCTACTGTGGTTGTCAGCATAGCTCCTTCAATAGCAAGCTTCACACCTTCACCGGCTGTTTGCGAATTCACACTGGCAACATATAAGGTTACAGCTAATGGTACTAACCTGGCCTATCAGTGGCAGGTTAACACCGGATCGGGTTTTACTGATGTTGCAGACGGAGGAACATACTTCGGTGCTACAACACCAGCACTGCAGATCTTCAATTCTGTAAGGACAATGAACGGATATATTTATCATGTTAAGGTTTCAGGTTGCGGAACTGATGTATTTTCAGCCGATGCAACATTTACGGTAAATACAGCACCGGAGTTTACAAAGCATCCTTCAGATTCGACAGTTTGTTTCGGAAATAATGCCACAATGGAGGCTGATGCAACAGGAACGTCTGTAACATGGCAGTGGTATGTTAATAAGGGTGCAGGATTTGTAGTGGTTCAGCCCGATGCAAACTTCAGCGGAGAAACGACAAAAACACTTACAATAACAAATGCACCCGGGACATTCAATAACTGGATCTTCAGGGCCAAAGCCACCGGAACTTGCGGAGTACCTGCTTTCACCAACTTTGCAAGATTATCAGTGACAAATCCACCAGTACCAGGGCTTCCGTCGGCTCCAAAAGTGATCTGCGAAAACGGCAGTACCTCATTCCTTGGAAATGGTTCGGGTTACATAGGATTGAAATGGCAGGTAAGTACAGATGGAGGAGGTTCATGGTCTGATATCAGTAATATTGATCCTCTATATTTAGGAGCAAGTACAAACCAACTTTCAATAGTAAATGCACCGGTCACACTTAATGGCAACCAGTACCATCTGTCACTTATTGGATCCTGTAAAACGGTCAATACCAATGATGTCTTACTTACTGTTAATCCTAACCCGGTTGTCAGCTTTGCAGCGGATATTAACGCATGCGGAGGTGTTCCGGTTGTGCTCAATGGTAATCCTACGGGTGGTTCAGGTGTATATACCCAGCATCGTTGGACAGGAGATGTTGGTCCGCTGAATAATTATACAATTCAGTCGCCAACCTTCAACTCGCTGATATCGGGTACTTATAATCTTAATTACAGAGTAACCGACAGCAAAGGCTGTACAGCAAACAGTGATCTGGCAGTAATAGTTGACAGTCCTTCGGCCGAATTCACCCAGAGTATCGATAACGGGTGTACCCCACTTAATGTCACCTTCACCAAGGATATGACAGGTATTTCGAAATTCTGGTGGGACTTCAACGACAGTTCACCGATAGATTCGGTAAATGCCAACCCGGTACATCTGTTTACAAATACCAATGCATCAACAATCGGGTATTACAATGTCAAACTGACAGTACGTTCTCCGGGAGGATGTCTTGATTCATATACCTCAATGATAACAGTATACCCGGCAATTGATGCGGCATTCACAGCAAGTACAAACGTTATCTGCAGCGGAAATTCAATTACTTTCACCTCATTACCTGGTGCGAGCAGATACGATTGGGAATATGGGGATGGAGTAAACATTCGCGCAACGAATTCAACAAGTCATCTGTACACTAACTTTACTGCAGCACCTGTTATCCTGCAGGTTAAACTTACGACGACCTCCTTCTATGGCTGTACGGATGATACAACAATCAACATAACGGTTATGCCGATACCGCTTCCACAGTTTACTGCCATACCTGTAACACAGGTCTTTAATGCCGCAGGTAACCCGGTAACATTTACTAATACCACAAATGACGGTACATGGAGCTGGTTATGGAAATTTGGAGACGGAGTCACTTCAACAACTCAGAATCCGACACACACTTATACTGATATTGGTGATTTTGAAGTCTGGCTGGTTGTGAACAATGCAAACTGTTCCGACAGTATTAAGCACACGGTCAGCGTATTGCCAAAAGCACCAGTAGCAGAATTTGATTCTATACCATCGGGTTGTGAACCATTGAATATCAGTATAGATAACACATCATTAAATACTGAAATTCCAGGTACAACCTACAGATGGGACTTTGGTGACGGAAGTATCTCAACAGCGAAAAATCCGACATATACCTACTTTGATCCGGGTATTTACCGTGTTGAGTTGACAGTTACCGGTCCGGGAGGCACATCGACCAAATCGCAGGTTGTCAATTCATATCCCTCACCGAAAGCCTACTTTGAAGTATCACCGGTGGTCGTCTTTGTGAATGATGAAAAGGTGAGAATGTTTAACCTCAGTCAGGGAGCAGATTCATATCTCTGGGAGTTTGGTGATGGAGATACATCCAAGGTGAAGGAGCCGTTCCATAAGTATATGGAAGAAGGAGTATATGACATCACACTATGGGCATATTCTAATAATGGTTGCAGTGATAAGTTCATATTGTCGCCGGGAGTGACCGTTGAGCCTGCAGGAGAGGTAAGGTTCTCTACAGTCTTCACACCTAATCTGGATGGTCCGATTGATCGTACTGATCTTCCGACCGGAGGTATTGAGATTGACCAGTTCTTCTTCCCTCCAATCAGGGAGAAAGTAATTGACTACAAACTGCAGATCTTCAACAGACTGGGTGTATTGATCTTTGAAAGCCGCAACATCAATATTCCGTGGAACGGCTATTACAAAGGGAAGCTTTGCGCCCAGGGAGTCTATGTTTGGTATGTCGAAGGCAAGTATGCTAACGGTCAGCCGTTCAAGAAGGTGGGAGATGTGACCCTTCTCCACTAAGAATAATTAAACTTAAGAAGTGAAGCCCGTAAGTTCTACGGGCTTTTCTTTGTGCGCCGTGCATGGCGAATAACTTGACGGTGAAAGTCCGTTATGGGGGATTGTAGTATCCAACCATTAGCCAATAGCAAGGGTGTCCATCGTGAGGTGGAATCTGAAGGAAGCTGGAGGCAAA
>Ga0209538_1000945_pt1 | contig 15843 bp, 9 predicted proteins | sample BarGraNGADG00211_2_FD_184492 | JGI IMG/M metagenome (GOLD analysis project Ga0209538, IMG submission 184492) | Arctic peat soil microbial communities from Barrow, Alaska - Barrow Graham LP Ref core NGADG0004-211 (SPAdes) (version 2) | ecosystem: Environmental > Terrestrial > Soil > Wetlands >... | reverse complement strand
CTGCGGATCATGGGCGAATTGCACCCACTTGCCCGACCCACGCACGGCGACTGCCTTAAGGTTCTTTGAGCCCATCACCGCGCCCATACCTGAGCGGCCGTTAAAATGGCGCAACTCGTTGGTCAGCGCGGCAAAGCGCACCAGGTTCTCGCCGCCCAACCCGATCTGCAACACGCGCACCAGCTTATCCTCAACCTCAGCCCGGATCGTGGCCTGAGCCTCTTCGGGATCGCGTTCCCACAGGTGGCCGGCCGGGCGGATCTCGGCCTTATCGTCCTTGACCCATAAGTAGACCGGCTGTTCGGCGCGCCCCGTGATAACGATCGCTTCCCAGCCCGCCATTTTGAGCTCAGGTCCCCAGAACCCGCCGGCCTCCGACTCGCCGTAAGTGCCGGTGAGCGGCGAGCGCGCGGCCGCGCTGAAGCGTGTGGCTGTCGAAAAGGGCGCGCCGGTCAGCAAGCCATTGGCGAGGATCAGCATGTTGCCCGGGCCTAGCGGATCGATGCCGGGCGGGAGATGGCGCAGCAAAAGATAGGTGGCCAGCGCCCGCCCGCCCGGGTACAGCCGGTATGTTTCCTCGTCGATCTCCTCGACCCAGGTCTTGCTCTCGGTCAAGTCAACACGCAGGATCTTACCCGTACTGCCGTAGCCTGCGCCCACAGAACTGTTCATCAGACACCTCTAAACACGCATTTATCGAGCCAAACAAGGCTCTCATGCCAGAGCGGGTATGGTCGCGTTAGCCCAGGGCATCACGCCGATCCGGGCCCTGACAGGCAGAGCGCGCAGGGCTCGTTCGAGAACCTGCTGCAACTGCGCTTGTACGGGGAATCCCGCCTGGTCAACGATCGGACCCAGTAATAGGCGGCGGGCTCGTGCATCAAAATGCCGTTTGCTATAATAACACTCCTTTTACGCCTGGCATAGCAGGTGTTTGATGTAACGGTCCGGATCGTGCCGGCCGCAGTTACCTTCCCAACCCGGTCAGCAAGATCGCTGCCAGGCTGAAAACGGCCAGGGTCGTCGCTACGACCACGCCCAACGCGAACGGCTTGATCCCGGTGCGGCGAACGGCGCCGGCGTCGGTGCCCAGGCCGATGGCCGAAAGCGCCATCAGGATGGCAAAAGTGGCGATCTGGTCCACAAGACTGAGCAAGTGCGCCGCAGTCGTCAGCGTGCCCGGATTGGCCACATTCTGCGGCAGCACGCCCAGCCAGACGCCCAGCGTGCGCAACAGCGTCAGAGCGAGGAAACCGAGCACAAACCAGGGCACCACCTTGCTGAAGCTGTAACGGGTCGCCGCGCCGGCCCCACGCCGGTTCTGTGAGCGGGCGTAGACCGTGCCGATGACGATCATGATTGGCACCATCAGAGTGTTACGCGTCAGCTTGACGATGGTGGCGATGTCGCGGGCCTTGTCGCTGAACGCCGCGCCCGCTGCCACCACCTGGGAGGTATCGTTGACTGCCGTGCCGACCCAGAGCCCGAAGGTGTGGTCGGTCAGCCCCACAAAGTAGCCGATGACCGGGTACAGCAGCACAGCCAGCGTGCCAAAGAAGGTGATCGTGGCCACCGCCATGCTGATGTCTTCATCCCGCGCCTCGATCATCGGCGCCGTGGCTACGATGGCGGTGTTGCCACAGATCGCGGTGCCCACTCCCAGCAGGGTCGCCAGGCGGGGTGGGATCTTGAGCAGCCTGCCGCCCAAATAGGCCAGGGTCAGGGCCAACGCCATGCAGGCCACGATCAGGAGCAGCGACGACAACCCGGTGGCCACGACGTCCTGCAAACTCAGGCGCAGACCCAGCAGGATGATACCCAGACGCAGGACGCGCTGCAATGCGAACTTCACCCCCGGCTCGAAACGGGCCGAGTAGCCGATCGCGTTGCGGATGTGCAGCCCCAATGCCACGGCGATGAACACTTCGCTGACCGCACGCGCCATCGAGGCGTTGGGTATCAGGCTGTGCAGATAGCGCGCGACCACGGCGACGGCGACCACCAGGTAGAGGCCGGGCAGATAGGCGCTGGTCCGCTGCCAGACTGTCTTGCGCGCGGCAGGCATTGCGCTCAGGCCGGTGCTACTCACCGCAACCCCGCACTTCCACAACCGGCGTCGGCGTGGAGTGGGCCCACACCAACGGATCGAGGCGTTTTACTTTAGGGAGCATGCTTCCTCTCCAGTGTGCGGAATTCGATAAACATCGGGATCAGGGTGATGATCTCCGGCAGCATCATCGTACCCAAAAGCACGCAGAACAACAAATCGCCTCCCGGTCAGCGCTGCCGTGCGAAGGAGTAGGCCACTAGCCCATAGTCAAGAAAATGGCCGGCGCTCTCAAGACGCGGTATAATATCGAGCCGCATCGGAAGTACGGCACCCACCAGCGAGGGAGGATAGACATGATCGCGCAGCCATCCGTCAAGCCCTGGACAACCGTTCCCCTGACCCCGGAAGAACGCGCCGATTTCCGCCGGCTCTTTGAGCAGAGACTGCAGAAAGTTGAGGCCAAAACCGCCGGCGTTTTTGCCTTCAAGGACGTCAAGGAGCCGCCGTTCATCGTCAACAGCGCCATGTACTGGATTTTCGGTCTGGACCCCGACACGCTGCCGGACGACTACGTGCAGGACCCGGCGGTCATGACCACCTTCCAGGAACGGACCTATTACGACCAGGTCAAAGAGATCGACGACGATTTCGTGCCCTACCTGATGCCCTGGTTCGGCACGATCGTCACCGCATCCGCGCTCGGCTGCCGGATAGAGTACTTCCCGAAGCAGGACCCTGCCGCCAACCCGCGCTATTACCCCGTGCAGAACGCGGACGACGTCAGGCGGCTGCAGATCCCGGACCCCGAGAAGGACGGCCTCATGCCGCAGGTGCTCGACTATCTGCGCTACATGAAGGCCAACAGTTTCCTGCCGGTGGGAATTACCGACTTCCAGGGGCCACTCACCACAGCCAACCAGTTGATGGGTTACGACAAGCTTATCTACCTGATGTATGACGATCCCAGGGCGATGCACGAGTTGATGGAAAAGGTCACCGAGACCCTGATCATGTGGGTCAAGCGCCAGAAAGGGGTCATCGGCGAGCCGCTGAATGAATGCATCGGCGACCAGCAGGTCTATACAGGAAAGAACGCCGGCGTCTGGTTCTCGGACGATGATGCCGTGCTGATGTCAGCCCGGGCCTACCGGGATTTCGTGGTCCCCTATAATTCACGCATCCTGGAAGCCTTCGGCGGGGGCTGCATTCATTACTGCGGCAACGCGACCCACCACGCAGACAGCTTCCTGAACACGCGCGGCCTGCGCGCGCTTAATATCTACAACCTCTACAACATCCGCTCCGTTGTGGAGCTGCAGAAGAAGCTGCAAGACCGGATCGTTCTTTTTGTGTGCGACTTCACTCCGCTGGAGTTTAAAGATTACTTTGCTGAATTGCTGTCCTCCCTATCTCAGCGCGGCATAGTGATCTGCTCCCAGTATTCACCGGTGGTTGCGTTGCTGAAAGGCAGCAAGTATGACGGCATGCGCCGGGATTTGCGCTCGGGGCGACGGGCAGTATACGATTACCTGCGCCGCTGGTTTGACACCCACCGCCAGGAATAAGCCGTTCATCCGACCAGCGACCGGCATTAACCAGCGAAAGCCGGCGGCACACAGTCATTGCGAGGAGCTAAGACATGTCCACGACTGACTCTTATCAGTCCAGGCCGGAAGATAGATTCACCTTCGGGCTCTGGACGGTCGGCAGCATCGGGCGCGATCCATTTGGCGGGCCGGTCCGCGAGCCGCTCTCGCCCGTCGACCTGGTGCACTTGTTGGCCGAAGCCGGCGCATACGGCGTCAACTTCCACGACAACGACCTCATTCCGATCGACGCCTCCCCCGCCGAGCGGGACACGATCGTCGCCAATTTCAAGAAGGCACTCGCAGAGACAGGACTGATCGTGCCGATGGCCACGACCAATCTGTTCAGTGAGGCTATCTTCAAAGACGGTGCCTTCACAGCCAACGATCCGCGTGTGCGGGCCTACGCCCTTCAGAAAACCATGCGGGCCATCGACCTGGGAGTCGAGCTGGGGGCCGGCGTTTACGTATTTTGGGGCGGGCGCGAGGGGATCGAGAGCGACGCCACCAAAAGCCCACTGGACGCGGCGAAACGCCTGCGCGACGCCCTGAACTTCCTGTGCGAGTATGCGCTCGACAACAAATACGGCTTGAAGTTCGCCCTCGAGGCCAAGCCGAATGAACCGCGCGGCGATCTCTACCTCCCCACCACAGGCGCGATGCTGGGTTTCATCGCCACGCTGGACCACCCAGAGATGGTCGGGGTCAACCCTGAGATGGCCCACGAGCAGATGGCCGGCCTGAACTTCCTGCACGCGGTCGCGCAGGCCTGGGATGCCGGGAAGCTGTTCCATATCGATCTCAACGACCAGAACTACGCCCGCTTCGATCAGGACTGGCGCTTCGGCGCGCAGAGCATCAAGCAGAGCTTCTTCCTGGTCAAGTTCCTGGAAGACGTCGGTTATGCCGGCTCGCGCCACTTTGACGCCCATGCCTATCGCACCGAGGACTATGAGGGCGTGAAAGCCTTCGCCCGGGGCTGCATGCGCAATTATCTCATCCTACGCGAGAAGGCGCGCCGCTGGAACGCGGACGCGGAGATCCAGGGGCTACTGGCGGAGGCCGGCCGGGCCGATCCGGCCACGGCCGCACTGTTGGGAACCTATTCGGGAGAGCGGGCCGCGGCGCTCAAGTCGCACGCTTTTGACCGCGCGGCGATCGCCGGCCGGGGCCTGAACTACGAGCGTCTGGACCAATTGACGGTCGAGCTCTTGCTCGGCATTCGCTAAGCAGCTGTCACCTTTTGCGCTCAACGTACATCATAGCTAGCAGGAACCGTGAAATAAGGAGTGCCTGTGATGTACGTTGAGCAGTTTTTTGTCGACGGTCTGGGCTGTGCTTCCTACCTGATCGGTTGCGAGGCGAAGGGCATCGCCGCGGTGGTCGACCCCGAGCGCGATGTCAGGCGCTACCTGGAATCTGCCGCCAGGCGCAACGTGCAGATCACCCACATCATCGAGACGCATCTCCACGCGGACCATGTGTCGGGCAACACGGACCTCGCCGAGCGTACCGGCGCCGATATCTACATTCATGAAGCGTCCGGCGCACTCTTCAAACACAAGCCGCTGAAGGACGGCGATGTCCTGGAACTGGACGAGACGCGCCTTGTCATTCGCAGCACACCGGGCCACACCCCGGAAAGCGTGACCCTGTTCGTCAGCGACACGACGCGGGCAGACGAGCCCTGGATGGCGTTAACCGGCGACCTGCTGTTCGTCGGTGACGCCGGCCGGCCCGACCTGGTGGGGCCTGAGGCCGCGCGCAGCCTGGCCGGAGAGCTATATGAAAGTCTGTACGGCAAGATGCTGCAGCAAGACGACGGCCTGTTGATCTACCCCGGTCACGGCGCAGGCTCACTCTGTGGCCGGGCGATCGGCAGCGCCCGCAGCACCACCCTCGGCTTCGAGCGCCGCCACAACCCGGCCCTGGCCTTTGGCGACAAAGACGCCTTTGTGGAATACATGACCAGCAACCTGCCGGAGCAACCGGGCAACCATACCTTCATCAAAGCCACCAACCGCCAGGGTCCGACGCCCCTGGGTGAGATCCTGCCCCGGCGTTTGAGTGTCCGCGCCTCGATCCCCTACTTCCAGCGCGGCGCCGCCCTGCTCGATACGCGCACCAAGTCAGCTTATGTCAAGCAGCATGTGCCCGGCTCGGTGCATCTGGAAGGCGATGAGCAACTAAGCAATCGCATCGGTTTTCTCCTGCCGCCCGATGTCTCGATCGTCCTGCTACTGGAGGACGAAGCCAGTTACCGGGAGGTCGTGCTTAGCTTGACACGTGTGGGCTACGAGAAAGTTGTGGGCTACCTGTTCGAGGGCATCGAAGGTTGGGCCGCAGCCGGGCTGCCGATTGCCAGCGGAGACGTGCAAGATATCGCGCCTGTCGAGTTGCATCAGACGCTGCTGAAAGCAAACGACCAGGGGCCGGTTGTGGTGGACGTGCGCGAACCCTGGGAATACCGGAGCGGGCACGTCCCCGGCGCAGTTCTGATCCCGCTCGGCGAACTAGCGCAGCGCGTGAGTGAATTGGACCCTTCCCGCCCGGTCGCGGTCATCTGCGCGCATGGCCACCGCAGCCTGGTCGGAGCCGGCCTGCTGGCGCAGAAGGGATTTGCCAAGGTCTACAACGTGCTCGGAGGAACCACCGGCTGGCAAGAAGCCGGTTTGGAGACCACCCGCAACTGAACCGGGGCTCAAAAGGCAAAGGGAAACAGGCAAATGGCAAAAGTAGGGGCGAGGGCACACATAGTGTAGTTTCCTGTTCCTTACACGCATGCGGGCGGCGGACGAGGTTGGATGGAGTTATCCAACGGGGTGCGCGGCGCGACCGGCACAGGAATGCCTCGCCCTCCCACGCCACTGGGGTGAGTCATTCCCACATCATGGCGCTGTTGGCCCGGCTGTCCAAGTTGGGCTGCAGGCTAAGACAGTGCTATAGTAGTTCCGATAAAGATTCGGAGTGAGGCCGGTCAGGCTGCGACCCCGAGCGATTCGCAATAGCGGCCCATCAGCGCCAGAATGTGGCTGGGCAGTTCTGCGATCTTGTGCAGCGTAGTCTCGACCTTCTCGGTCAGCGCCTCGAAGGTCGGGAAGTACTTGAGATGGGTGGCATCCTTTTTGACATTGCGCCACAGTGCTCAATCGGATTGAAGTCCGGCGAATAGGATGGCAGTTGAAACTTGGTCAGGCGATCGGCGTGCGCCGCCAAAAAGTCCTTGGTCGTCTGGCAGGTATGATACTTGGCCCCATCTTGGATCAGGATGAGCGGCGCTTGCGTCTGCGCCAGGACTTCAGTCAAGAACGCGATGTAGCTTTCGGCATTGAAGCGGTCAATCTGGCCTTTCCAGAACAGGCGGCCTGAGAAGAACTCGATCAGGCCAAAAACCTTATAGCCCTTGCGCCGGCCACTGGTTTTGACCGTCGGCTGCTGGCCCTTGGGAGCCCAGGTGTAGCTCAGAGAGCCCCACTGCGCAAAGCTGACCTCGTCACCGAACAGGATCAAGGCGTGCGTCTGACGGGCTAAACGCAGAATCTCGGGCCAGGTTTCCGTCAGCCAGTGGTTGCGGGCCGCCTCATCCAGGTGATTGGACACGAAACGGGCCTTCTGAAAGGAAAGGCCCAGTTGGTCCAGCAGGTTACAGATGTAGTGCGGATGGTACTCGACGTTGAAATGATGCAAGATCAGGTCTTGTACCATCACCGCCGTCCAGCAACCCGACGTGTAGCCCGCCGCTTCAGGACCGGCGCTGATCAGTTCCGTCAACTCCTTTCGTTGTCCTTTGGTCAGCCGTGCCGGTCGCCCCGGTGGTCGGCGGTAATGCAAACTCTCTGCGCCTTGCAGAATGAAGGCGTGGAGATAATCCCGAACTGTCTGCGCGCCCAGGTCGAGCAACTGGCTCACCTCGGCCACGGACTTATTAAAAGCGATGTACAGCAGTGCATGGATCCGTTTCACCAGCCGCAGGGCTGCCGCCCGATAAGCCCGCACAAGGTGCTCTTGCAGCGTTTGGCGGGAAGCGTTGGTTAGACGTATTCTGTGCTGCATGAGAGATGCCTCCTTCCGAGCGGGTTGTTAGCTCATTCGTTAGGATGGTATCTCTCGCCCATTTTGTCCAACTGGCCGCCACTCAAGCGGCCCAAATCTCTATCTGACTGACTATAGAATGGCGCCGCCAGGGAGCGAGTTACGTCGTGGCGGACGCCGCGCCGCGACCTGGCGACGAAGCCAATGGAGATCATCTTGACCCGTTTCTGGTCGCGCAGTGCCGCTCGGATGGGCATGCTTCTCGTTCTACTGGTCGGGTGGGGCTTGCTCGTCTATCGACTCGATGACGTGCCACCGGGCTTTCAGCACGACCAGACCTTTACCTCGCTGGACGCCATGCAGATCCTCGGCGGCGGTCACCCCATCTACTTCCCAGACAACTTCGGCCGCGCGCCGCTGTTCATGTACTCCGTCGCCGCCGTCTACGGCCTGACCGCTGGCCATTACGTCTGGAGCCTGCACTTCACCGCGGCTCTCTGGGCCATGCTGGCGCTGGCCACCACAAGCGCGCTGGCGCGGCGCAATCTTTCGCGGGCGGCGGCCGTGTTTGCCGTGGCCCTGATGGCCGGCTCGTTCTGGTTCTTGTTGGCCGGCCGCCTGGGGCTGGAGGTCATCGCCCTGGTCCCGCTGGCGGCAGGCATGTTCTACTTCCTCGACCGTGGCCTGACGCAGCGCTCGTGGTCCAGCTTCGCCGCGGCCGGCATCCTGGGCGGCATCGCCAACTACACCTATCTCGCCTCACGCAGCCTGTACCTGGTGGTCGTCCTGCTGGTGGTCTACGCCGGGCTGAGATTGGTCGTTGGCCTCCGCGCGTATCAGAAAGCCCAGGGGGGTAGCGGCCAACCACCTGGCTGGACCGAGAGCGGCATGGCGGGTCTGCTGCTTTCGCTGGCTATGATGCTGCTGGTCAGCGCGCCTCTGCTGCTCTACCTGGCCGCGCATCCCGGGGCATCTGACGGGCGAATCGGCCAACTCAGCGGCGGGATCGTCGCAGCCATGCACGGTGACGTGCGGCCCATTGCCCAGTCGGCCTGGGACACCGTGCGCAGCCTGCTCTGGCGGGGGTCTGCCGCGCTGCCCTACCATTATAACGTGCCCGGCCGGCCGGCGCTGCAGCCGTTATGGGCCGTCTGCCTGGTGCTCGGCGTGGGCCTGACGCTCCTGCGCCGCTGGACCTGGCATACGGCCGTGCTGCTGGCGGCCCTGTTCGCCAGCCTGCTGCCGAACCTGCTGACCGGCGGCGACGCCCTCTACATGCGCGCCGTCTATGCACTGCCGCTGATCTTCATCCTGGTCGCACGGGGTTTGTGGGCCTGTGGCGCTGCCCTGGGTTGGCTGGCCGCCCGCGGGTTGCCGGGCCGCTTCTTCGCGCAGCGCGCCTTCGTGCCCCTGGCCGCCGGCGTACTGCTGCCGGTGCTCCTGGTGTGGCACGCTGCGAGCGACGCGACCACCTATTTCGTCACTTGGGCGCAAGCTGAGCGCACGCAGCGCATCTACAACGCCGACTTCCGGGCTGCGGTGCCGTTCGTCGATAGCCAGCCGGCAGACGAGCAGATCTTCATGGGCACCGATCGCCTGCTGGACCTGGATAGCGCCACATACCGCTTTTATGAGCCACAGCGGGCAGACGTCAACTGGTTCGAGGCCGCCGATAGCCCGCCCGTGCCGGCGCAGGGCAGCGCGCTCTACCTGCTGCCCGCCTCGACCGGACTGCCCCCCACGCTGGTCGCGTTGCAGGAGCTCGGCCGGGACCCGTTCTCGATCCCGTCGCCGTGGGGCGGCTACGATCTCATGCGTGGCTTCCGCTTGCGGGCGGAGGACGTTGCCGCCTTCTTGCAGCGCCGGGGCAGCGTGTCGCTGGCCCAACCCATCACCTTCGGCGGCGCGTTGCGCCTGGATGCGGCCGCCTTGCAGGACCAGGGGGGCTCCGCCGAAGTCGTCACGTCGTGGACCGCCCTGGCTATCTGGCCGCGTACGGCCCGGCCCGGCTACCCGCCTGCGCGGCCTAAGTTCTCGCTTTCCCTGACCGGAGAGACCGGCTACCGCTGGTCGCAGGCCGACCTGATCACGTCGCTGCCGTTCACGACCTGGCGGGTCGGCCAACGCCTCCTTGAGATAAGCCGCCTGCCGCTGCCGGCCGACCTGCCGCCGGGGCGTTACAGCCTGCGTCTGACCGTCTATGACGACGAGGGTGGCCCGCTGCCGGTGAGCTATGGGGGCCAGCGCGCGGCGGCGGACCCGGTGGCGGCGACGGTGGAGCTTCCCGCACGGGCTCCAGGCGCGGCCCCGCAGCCTCCCTACGCTGCCGGCGACGGCCAGGGCGGAGACGCGGGGCTGCGGTTGCTCGGCAAGTGGGAGGCGCTGGAGGGCCTGACCGCCGGCGTGTCCACCGATGTTCATCTCTCCTGGCAGGCCACGCGCCCTATCGACACTGCGCTCCTGCGTTTCCACGTGCGCGGCCGTAGCTCGGATGGCAGCCTGTTGTGGGAGCAGAGCCTTCCGTTACGCGAGCCACTGCCGGCGGTCTGGCCGGCAGGCCAGGTGTTCCGTCTCAGCCATCGGCTCCAGCCGCGCACGTCCGTGCCGGACCTGGCCGAGGCGCAGATCTCGATCTGCGCCCAGAGTGGGGAGGCCATCCTCGGTTGCTGGCAGGTAGCCCGCGCTCAGGTCAGCAACCGGGCCGTCCGCATGACATTCCCAGACCCGCCCACTTACCCATACGCGGCCGACTGGTCGGGCCACGTAGCACTGGCCGGTTACGACGCCTTGCAGAGCAGCCAGGCCATCTCTCTGACTCTCTACTGGCGCGCCGGCGACGTGCCGGTAACCGGTCCGCTCAAACGCTTCGTCCACGTTACAACGGCGGATGGGTCCATCATCGCCCAGTCGGACGCCGATTTCGGGGTCGAAGGCGTCCCGGCTGCGCTCTGGCAGGCGGGGGAATGTGTCCTGGACCAGGTTTCTTTGACGCTGCCGCCCGGGCGCCCGGCCGCCATGATCTACGCCGGCCTCTACGACCCCGCTACCGGTGAACGCATGCCGGTGCAACTGACCGGCGGGGCTGCCGCGCCCGATGCGCGCGTGTCGCTACCCCTGCCGGGGCAGGCGCCTGCGCCCTAGCTGGGGCTTACATCCCCAGGTTGGAAGAAGGCTCTACTTGCAGGCAATTGCGAATGCCGGCGGTGGAGCCTTCGGTTTAAAGGGCTGGGGGTGGGGCACTGTATAACAGGATGGAAACAACGGAGTGTTATGTCAAGCAAAGGCGGAGGCCTTCGTCAAGATCCTCAAGCACGAGTGCCTGCGACGGTCTGCTCGGCATCCCAGCGCTGCCAGATGCTCTGCGGCACGCCAACCCGCCGGCACCATCTGCCGCAACCGTTACAACCGACTATCAATTGTTCCGGCGCAGTCATGCCCTGATCTCGGTCACTTGCTAACGCGGTTCAATTGTTAAGGATCTGTTGGAATTACAGCTCGAGCCGCTTAACCGAGCTGTTCCTCGCCCCGGCGAGCGCGTTCGGCCAGGGGTCGCATGCCCACTCTTCCGCTAGGCAGGAGCCGACGTGGACGAGCGTGTGGCCATCCGAATTCTCCATGACTACTATTCACACCAAACGCATTTGGGCCTGGGCGCAGTATGGCCGCAAGCCCTTCGGCATGGGCTGCTACGGCCACTAGTCCACGCTGGACATGATGCGCATGAGGGACCTGCTGGGTAGGCGGCAAAGAGGAGTTGCATCGCCGCTCGCCTACCGCGTCATGAGAGCGCGTGGGTGAAGGAGCGAACCAGGCACCATTTGCGCGAGGGGACATGATAGACGAGACCGAAAGCCAGCCTACCGAAGAGAACAAGGAAACCGGACGCGTCGAGGCCTTCAGTGACGGGGTGTTCGCTATCGCCATTACCCTGTTGGTGCTGAACATCCAGGTACCGCACGACCTGCCGGTGGGAAAGAGCCTGGCGGGCGCACTGATCGACCAATGGCCCACGTATCTTGCCTTCGTCACCAGCTTCGCCACGATCGGCATTATGTGGATCAACCATCACCGTCTCTTCACGCACATCCTCCGCAGCGACAACACCTTGCTCGTGCTCAACGGTTTGCTGCTCATGGGCATCACAGTGGTACCCTTTCCCACGGCACTGCTGGCCGCCTACATCGGGCATCCAGACGAGCAAGTGGCCGCGCTGGTCTATGGCGGCACGCTCGTCCTGATTGCAATCTTCTTCAACGTCCTATAACGTCCTATGGCTGTACGCCTCGCACGGCAGGCGCTTGCTGGACAGGAAGGCCGACGAGGGCTCCGTGCGAGCGATAACCCGCCAGTACCGGGTCGGGCCGCTGCTCTACCTGGCCGGCTTCCTTCTGGCGTTTGTCAACGTGCCGCTGAGCATAGGCACATATCTCCTGCTGGCCCTGTACTTCGCTCTGCCCGGAAGTGCCATCGACCGAGCGCGTGGCTGAGCCTCCGCGCACGAACCGCCGCGAGAAGAGCCTATGGCGGCCGCCCTTGTGGTACAATACGCGAGCATGCCCGCCATAGCCAGTGCCTTTGTGTATGCCGCAACGCGGGTGAGAGGAGATCGAGAACATGGGAAACAAGCTCGGTATCGCCTTCGCGTCAGCGATCGCCGGAGGATTGCTGATAAGCCGGCTGGGACGCCGCTGGGGAGCAACCGAGGATGAGGTGCACGCCTCGCTGCCCGGGGACGACGTGATCCCCCACCCGATGCTGGAGACCACTCACGCCGTCACCATTCAGGCGCCCGCATCGGCGGTCTGGCCGTGGCTGGCCCAGGCCGGCTATCGGGGCGCCGGGCGTGCGGGCTGGTACACGGACGCGGCGTGGGACCCCATCCTGGGCAAGTATATTCTGCCGCTGTTGGCGCCCGCCGGCGATCTACCCGGCAACGGCATCGCGCCCAGCGTCGATCGCATCCTGCCCGAGTTCCAGCAGGTGGCAGTGGGTGACATTATCCCCGATGGCCCGCCCGGCACCGCCTGGTTCACGGTCCGGGAAGTGAAGCCGGGGCAGGCCCTGGTCCTCTATTCGGACAGCCACACGCGCTACCTCACGCCGCCCCGCCTGCAAGGCACCCGCTGGGCATCCTACGGGGAGTTCACCTGGGTGTTTGTGCTCAGGCCAGAGGGAGGCGGGGCGACGCGCTTGATCCTGCGCACGCGCGCCCGATTCGGGCCGCGCGCCTTACGGAGCATCGCGCCCCTGCCCTTCTACCTGGCCGATTTCGTGTTTGCCCGCCTGCTGCTGCGCGGCGTCAAGACACGCGCCGAGCATTTCGTGGGCCGGCAAGCGCCCGCGGCACGCGCGTCCAGGCCGGTCAAAGCCTGACGCAGGACGCCGGACGGCCAGAACAGCCGCACGGGGCGCCTGCAGTAGCGCCCTTTCCCGTACGCCTCGTGATGAAGGCCGGGCCTACGTCGAGGGAAGATAACGCCCTGGCGTAGGCCGCTTGAGATGCCGGTCTGTAACGCCTGCCACACCGTAGAACAGGAATTCTTGCTACACTTGACGCGGTCGTTGACCGGCCGAAAACCACCGGCGTCTCATTGTTCTGATAACGGCAGGCAACGGAATGCTCACAAGTCACCATGCTCGCTCGCAACGCAGGCTCGCTTCCGGCCTGGCCGTCCGGCTGCCTTTCGACGGGGCGAACATTAGCCTGGGGCTAAGTTGGCTGGTCCTCCTGCCGCTCGGTATCTGGGCAATTGCCACGCTTTACGTGACGGTCCTGGGGGCTTTCCTCGACCAGGCACAAACCTGGCTGGTGGCCCTGCTGATTGGCGCTCTGCTTGTGCTATCGCTGATCGTGCACTCCCTGGCGCACGTATGGATCGCGCGCCTGGTCGGGGCCGAGCTGCCGGCCCGCATCCCCTTGTACGCCTTCGGCGATGCCGCCCAGGTGTGGCCCGCCGCCGCGTCTGTGTGGCAGGAAGCCTTGATCGCCGGCGCGGGGCCGTTTGCCAACCTGTTGTTGGCTGGCGTAGCGTACCTGCTCTGGAACGCGCAGTTACATCCCTACCTCAACGTCAGCATGCCTTTCCTGGCCCTCTTCAATGCCGGCCTGGCCATCCTGAACCTCACTCCAGGCTATCCGTTGGACGGCGGCCGCCTGACACGCGCGCTCGCCTGGGGACTGCTGGGCCGGCCGGCCGAGGGTCCGCGCCTGGCAAGGAGCCTGGGGTTTCTGGTCAGCGCCACTCTGGCCGGCTGGGGCATTTTCCTGATCGCGCAGCGCGTACGCTTCGGTCTGCAAACCGGCGGCGCCAACCTGGGAGCGGCGGCATTGCTCCTGTTCGCGCTCGCCTCGGCTCCTACCTGGCGGTGGGATCGGCCGCTGCCGGCGCCCGGCCCTGCGGGCCGGCTGATATCGGCAGCGGGCAGGGCTGGGCGCGTGCTGTTAGCGACAATCGTGATCGTCGTCTTGCTGATCGTGGCGTCGAGCATTGTGCCGACCGACAGCGGCCTGGAAGCACCGGGAGTGGCCCTCGCCGTCGAATCGATGGTTCAGGTGCCGCCCGAGCACGCGCATCCTTCGGCCGGCAGCTTCATCCTGACAACGGTGATCCAGCAAACGCCTATCACTATCGGCGAATGGGCCTACGCTCGCCTCGATCCCGCGCTGAAGATCGTGCCACCCGAACAGATAGTGCCGCCTAACACCACGCCACAGCAGCAAGCGCAGCAGGGATTTCGCATGCTGGACGAGAGCGAAACGACGGCGGTTGTGGTTGGTCTGCGCCTGGCGGGCTATGACGTGCCGGCTGCAGGGAAGGGCGCAGCCGTCGATTCCGTGCTGGCAGAAAGCCCAAGCCGGGGCTTCCTCCAGCCCGGCGACGTCATCACCGGCGTCAATGGGCGGCCGGTCGGCACAACAGCCGATCTGATCCGCCTCATCGGCCGGCAGCACGCGGGCGACAGCGTCCATCTTCAGACCATGCGGGCGGGGGCTCAGCGCGAACTGGACGTGCCCTTGCTGCCGCCGGCTGCGCCGGGCGGGTCAGCGCGCCTGGGCATCACTGTGGAGTCCGCCGGCCTTGACTACAAGCTGCCGTTCCCGGTCAAGATCGTACCGCAGAAGATCGTCGGCGGCCCCTCCGCCGGGCTCATATTCACGCTGGCAGTCTACGACGCCCTGACGCCTGGAGATCTGACCGGAGGCCGCAAGATCGCCGGCACCGGCACGATCAACCTGGACGGCGCGGTAGGCCCGATCGGCGGCGTCGAGCAGAAGGTCGCAGCGGCCGAAAACGCCGGCGCGACCTATTTCCTGTCGCCGGCCGAGAATTATGCGGCCGCGCGGTCGGTGGCGCGGCGCATCCAGGTGATCGAGGTCACCAGCGCGGGGCAGGCCATTCGATTCCTGGCCGGGTTACCTTCGGCAAGCAAGTAATCTAGTCAGCGCACGTGTTCGCGGACGAAACTGGCGGCGTGCTCGATGGCCTGGCGGGCCTCGGGCAGGTACGGAGCAAAGATGTGCCAGACGTGCCACATCCCCGGCCAGACCTCGAAGGTGACATCGACGCCCGCGGCGCGTGCGCGCGTGGCCAGGCGCGTGGCGGCGCCCAGGAGCACCTCTTTCTCGCCCACCTGGATCAACATGGGCGGCAGGCCGCGCAGGTCGGCAAAGACCGGTGACATCAGAGGTTGGTGAGTGTCCTGGCCGTTGACGTAAGCGGCCGCCATGAACTCCCCCGCCGTGCTGCTGATCATAGGATCGTCTTTGCCGCTCGCAAGAATGCCTACCCTTTCCTGTTCCGGGCTCAGATCCACCGCCGGTGAGATGCAGACGGCTGCCGCCGGTAAGGGGCCGCCCGAGTCGCGTTGCGCCACCATGGTGCTGACGGTCAGGTTGCCGCCGGCGGAGTCGCCGGCGATGGTAATGCTCTCGGGCGCAATTCCGCTCTCGAGCAGCCACCGGTACACAGCCAGGCAGTCCTCCAGCCCGGCCGGGAACGGATGCTCGGGCGCGAGGCGGTAATCGACGGCCAGGATGCGCGCCCCGGCCAGGCGGCTGAGCTGCGCCACCAGACGGCGGTGCGTCGCGCCCCAACCCAGGACCCAGCCACCGCCATGCAGGTAGAGCACGACGCGGCCAGCCGCCGGGTCAGGCGGCTGGCCGGCAGAACTGAC
>Ga0209538_1000944_pt1 | contig 15843 bp, 15 predicted proteins | sample BarGraNGADG00211_2_FD_184492 | JGI IMG/M metagenome (GOLD analysis project Ga0209538, IMG submission 184492) | Arctic peat soil microbial communities from Barrow, Alaska - Barrow Graham LP Ref core NGADG0004-211 (SPAdes) (version 2) | ecosystem: Environmental > Terrestrial > Soil > Wetlands >... | reverse complement strand
CTTGCAAGCGCGGCGCCGCCGATGGGTCCACGGCGGCGGTCGCTGGATCACGCAGCCACCGAACCAGAGTAGACCATCCGATGCCATGTTGGGCCGCAAAGGTTCGCTGCGTTAATCCACTCCGGCGATAGCGCCGGACCCATTGCGCGCGCTGTTCCGGTGTGGTTCGTGGAATTCGATTTGAGGAACGATGTCGGTGGTTCACGCCGTCCATTTAACCACGCCCGCCCCGCCTTTGCCTAGAGCCACACCGCCGGACGGATACGTTGCTTCATTGCTCCGTCTCGTTTTCTAAGCGGTCGGCCATACAAAACATTTCCTTTTTGGACGCGTTTTTGTCGGGCCTTGGACTCCGTACACTGGGTGCCGCGGGTGATTTTCTTATCCGTTGCCAGCGTGTCCACCGGTCCAGTGGGCCGGGGATGCAACTCAGGTTTGTCGCCATGCCGTGTAGCGCGGCCGTCCTCGGCTGCGAGTTCAAGCACCGTCCCGGTGCGGCGGCGCAGTCTGGCGGCGGGACGCCGCCACCACTCGCAGCCGAGGACGGCTGCGCTACCCATCCGGCACTGCGGGGCGGTTTCCGAACAAACTGAGTTGCGCCCGTGGGCCGGCCTATTTGTTTTTATGACTTGACGCAGGCAATCGTTATCGCCATCTTGCGTGCGTGGGTGTACTGCACGCACATTGGTGGTTGTTCCTGATGCTCTGCAAGATCATGGGCCCGTGGCTGTTGCGGCCAGAAAGAGGTTATGGTCATCCCGCCGGCCGCTCCCATCCGCGCACTCCAACCAGGCCCAACCCGTACGTACGTACCATTTGCCCGCGCTCCACGCCCCCCTGCGAACCTGTCTCCAGCGGAGAACCCGGTTTATTCGAACGTCCGCAGACGTCCTCGCGCTCGCTCCGATCATTGTCTTGGCGGAATATCTATGGTGTGGAAACAATCGAACATGCCGTGAACGCCGACTGACCCGCTAACTTATGAGTTCCGCCCTACTCAAACTCCAAATCGGCCCCGTCCAGGACTTCATCGCCCAAGCCCGCAGCACGCGGGACTTGTGGAGCGGGAGCTATTTGCTGTCGTGGTTGATGGCGGCAGGGGCGACGCGACTCCTTCAAGAAGCCGCCCGGCATTCAGGCAAGAAACCTTCCGCGTGCCGCGACGTGGTGGTCTATCCCGATCTCTCGGCTCAGCCGTTGATCACTCGGTGGTTGCAGGTGGAAGCACAAGAATCTATCGCCGACGGAACCGACAACAACGCGGTGCTCACTCCGAACTTGCCCAATCTCTTCGTGGCGAAACTCGATCTGGATGTTGCGGCGGTTTCGCGGATCGCCCGCGACGTGGAAGCCACTGTGCGCGACGAGTGGCAGGCAATCGCGGCGGCGTGTTGGGCAAAGTCGCACCAGGACTTGGGACCTCAGGCACTCTCGAATCAGGCAAAGTCTCGCTTCGATTCCCAGGTGGCGCGCTTCTTGACTGTCTCCTGGCAAGTATCGCCATGGGAGAACTCCAGTTCATATTCGGATGCCTATTCCCTGAACGGATGGGCGCTGGACGCCGTCCGACAAACGAGGGACTTCAAGGCCTGGCGGGCTGGTGGGTGGGACGTCGGGCTGAACATGAACAAAGACACCCTCACGGGCAGGGAGGAAATGCTCCTGGGTGGCACCGAGTGGTGGGAGAGACATGGCGAACGACTGCGCGGGCTTTGGTCTGTGCTGTTACGCCGCAAGCACGAAGGCGATCTCCTGGGAGCCATCACGCTAATCAAGCGCACTTGGCACTGGGCTTACCTGAACGACAAGAAATGGGACCTCAAACCGCTGCACATCTCTGAAGCGAGCCGGTGGAAAACGCAGTTTCCTTTCCCCAGCACGTTCGACATCGCCCAACACAATCCGACCAAGCGCGAAACGGATGATACGCGCGAACCGGATGAAGATTCCGACCGGCTGGACAGATACTTTGCGGTGCTGGCATTCGATGGCGATCAAATCGGTAAATGGATTGGCGGAGCCTTCCACGCGCTCGACGAGCCGTTTCACCGGGACTTCAGCCGGCGGCTGGGCAACTTCGCCCTGCAATGCGTGCGCCCCATTGTGGTCGCCTGCGATGGACGGCTGATCTACGCCGGCGGCGACGACGTGCTAGCCCTGTTGCCGGCAGACACGGTCCTGGAATGCGCCCAACTGCTGCGACAGGCCTATCGGGGTGACCCAGCTTTCATCGCGCCGATGACCAGCCTGGCCGCCCGGCTCCTTGTGCAACACCAATGCGCCAGCAAATCGCTGCCCGATGGCAACTGCGAGGAGATCTCCCCGCTGCTTGTGGCGGCCGCCACCGGAGGGCTGTTCGATGAACTGCAAGGACGAGTGGCAATGAAGGGCCAGCCTAAAGCGCTCGACTTGCCTGGAGAGATCATCTGGCGGAACGAAAAGGGACAGGAAATACGGCCTGACGCCTCGGTGGGCATCGCGGTCGCGCACTTTAAGGATCCGTTTCAAGATGTCATCCGGGAGGCGCAGTCGTCGGAGAAGCGGGCCAAGCAGCAATACGGGCGGAGCGCCGTCGCTGTGACCCTCCTGAAGCGGTCCGGCGAGACGACCGCGTGGGGCACCCAGTGGGACAGCCCCGGCCTCGCCATCTATCGCCGAATGGCTGAAGCCTTGGCGCAACGCCAAGTCAGCAACCGTTTCCCATATAGCGTCGTCGAGCTACTCCAAAGCTACCTCACCGAAACCACCCCGATCTCGGCCAAGGCCTTGGAGCGTGTCCCTAACTTCGACGCGGTGTCGGTCATCGAGTGCGAATTGAGCCACGTCATTGACCGCCAAAGCGCGTCGGCTGAAGCCAGGGTCGTCTTGCGCAAGGAATGGCTGGATCCGAATTGCGACCAGAGCCATCCAAACCAGATTCACCTGTTCCTCCACTGGGCGGGAGAGCAAGAAGCCCGTGCTGCTGCCCGCAGACTGGCAGAGAACCTTGCCCCTTCGGCCGACTGCCAATCCGGTTTGGCCGAAATCCAGGCTTTGCTCGATCTGGCCGATGCGATCATCAGCAATGACTCCGCGAATCAGCAGCAATTCAGAGTTCTCGCAGGGAAATCTTCCAAAACCAGAAGCGAAAACGACCCGATCCGAAAGGCGGCGAACACGGCCTTGGAGTCCTTCGAGATGCGCGTTCCTGAAAATCAAATCCAAGCCGTCATCGGCCTTTGCCAGACCGTCGCCTTCATTGACCGCAACCGCGACGAGTCAGCCCCTTCTCCGTCCGCGCTATTCGCGCAATCCGTAGTTTCAGCCGCTCAAGCAGAAAGGCATTCCGCATGAATACTATTCTCCTCCAGCCTACCGACGTTCTCTTTTTCCGCGACGGTCGCCCTATGTCCGGCTCTCTGGCGGGCCACACCGCAGCCTGGCCAATGCCCGACGTGGCCAACCACGCTTTGCACGCAGCGTTGCATCGGGCAGAACTGGATAAGCTTCATGAGCAGCCCCTGCATCTGCACCGCCGTGGGCGGAGCGCGGACTACTCGAAAGACACGAATCACCGGGATCGCAAGTTCGGTTGCCTGCTTACCGCAGGCCCCTTTCCCGTGAATGGCGTCGGGCGCTGGTTTTTTCCGCGACCGAAGGACGCCCAGAAAAACGGCAGTGTCTTGGTGACGCTTCGGCCAGCTCTGGACGACTGGCCCCAACATTCGTCCTTGCCCAAGCCTCTCTCCCTCGCCCTCGCTAATACTGAACCTCCCAGCAAGGAAGCTGGCGGCGAACCGTGGATTTCCGCCGCTGCTTTCGGTGCATACTTGCGGGACCAAGCTTTCACCGAAGGGAGCCATTTCCTCCGTGACGACGCCATCGCCGACCAAGAAGCAAACCTCGGCATTGCCATCGACGCCGCAACCCAAACTACCGGGCAGGGCGTGACTAAGGGGAAGATTTACACCGCTCATTATTTGCGCCTCCGCGATCAGTTCCGTCTGGGTGTCCTCGCAATGGCAGAGGACGAGGAGTTCAAGCATCCAAAGCACGGCGGCGACCTGATCAAGGCCCTGCTCGATGGCCAACCGGCCCAAATCGTCGTCGGCGGCCAACAGCGCATCTGCACAGCCGAGTTGAAGGAAATTCGGCCTCTTCCGCTGCCTGTCGGCTTGGCGATGGCAAAGGACTTCAAGAAACTGCCCAATGGCAAGTTCGCTGTGAAATGGGTGTTGCTGTCACCCGCGCTTTGGCCGGAGATACCGGAAGGCGACTCAAAGCGCGGCACAAAACGCTATTACCATCCGGGCGGCTGGTGTCCGAATTGGGTATGCCACGAAACCGGCGAGGTCCGGCTCCGAACCGTGGAGGAAAGCGAACGCCGCCGCCGCCGCAGTCTGAATTACGACGGGCAAGGCTATGCAACGCACGAAAACGCGCGGGAAATCCGGGCCAAGCTCGTGGCCGCCATTGTCCCCAAGCCGTTGGTCGTCACAGGGTGGGCTCTGCCGAATGCCTCTGACCGCCCAGAGGGTGGCGCCAAGCCCACCCATCTTGCGGTCGCACCCGGCGCCGTTTACTACTTCGAAGCCGAACCGGATCAAGACGGGGGTGCCCAGAACGCCGTCTCCCTGGCGAACGCTTTAAACTGGCACGGCTCTACCCCCGGCACCAACATCAAGCGTCGTCGCAGCACCCTGGCCGGCGAAAAGGGCTTTGGACTGGGCGTTTGCGGCACATGGACCGGCATCACAAAGCCCCCGCCTCACGTCACCTCTAGAATTCCAGCCTGAACACTCACTCAACAACCATCGAACCGAGAACCACGAAAATACATGCAAACAAAAATCCTCTACCTATTCACCCGCACACCGCTCCATGTCGGCGCTGGTTCCAGCGTGGGTGCGATTGACCAACCCATTCAGCGCGAGCGGCACACCGGATTTCCGATCATCCCGGCAACGACGCTCAAGGGTGTATTTGCTGATGAGTGGACCGAAATTGTCACCGAGAAGAAGAAGGACACGGATGGCAAGGAGATTGAAGAACTCGTCGGCCGCAGAGTAGAGGAGGGCAGGTGGCTATTCGGAGAAACGGATGCCAACAATGCCGTGGCGGGCGCACTCCAGTTCTCCGAAGCCAAGCTTCTGGCCTTTCCAGTCCGCTCTGCCAAGGGCAGCTTTGCGTGGCTCACCAGTCCTCTGATCCTTCGGAGGTTTGCTCGCGACAGCCAGAGCGGCGCGACCATACTGCCCGCGAAGGGACCGGCTGACGGCGAAGCAATCTACGGTGGGCCAACCCTCGACCTTGGCGGCAAAATCGTGCTTGAGGAATACACCTTCACCCAGTTGAAGAACGGCGCTACGGCTGTGGCACTGCCCGACGACTTGAAGGAGAAATTCGGCAATATCCTCAACGACGACCTTGTTTGGAAGGAAGTCATCTCCCGTCTGGTGATTGTCAGCAATGGAATGATGAGCTTCTTCGCCCAGAGCGCCTGCGAAGTGGCACAGCATGTCCGCATTAACGACGCCACTGGCACGGCGGCGGGCGGTGCGCTTTTCAACCAAGAGAACGTGCCCAGTGAAACCCTCTTCTACGGTGTCCTCAACTGCTTCGACGAGCGAAGCCGGACCAAGAAAAAGGAGGAAATCCGGCCAGCCGCCAAAGCTGCCAGCATCCTCGCCGCGAAGCTGACGGCCAGGGGTCAGGTCTTCCAATTCGGCGGTGACGCGAGCACTGGTCTGGGCTTTTGCACCGTCGCCCTCCATGACCCGTCCAAGTGAGAAAGGAAAACAAGCCATGAAAAACCTCGAACAGATTCGCGCCCAGCACGCTCTGGAGTTCTGGGACGAAAGCAAGCCCACACCCGCAAAAGGTCGAGCGCGCCTTAAGGAAGTCAAAGGCGAAAATGGCGGTGACGTTGTGCGGGGCCTCTCCTCCCTCCTCATCAACAATGGGTTGTTAGCGACCATCGCGTTCGCCAAAGAGAAGGGTAAAGGCTACGACACTTTCATTAAAGAGATCGGGCGCTACCTCGGCTCAGCCGGTGACACCGGGCGCAAGCTGCTCCCACAGACTGTGGCTACTCTTGACCAGTTCGTGTCCGTGCTGACCGCCCACGATTCAGAACTGCTTCAGCAGTCCACGTCGGAGGCCCTTGCCTACCTTGCGTTTCTGAAGCGGTTTGCTCCGCCGAAGGAGAAGAACCACCAAGCTCGCTAACGCCTATGCCCATCCTGATGGCCAAAGACACCCGCGCCACGCTTGGCGAGGGCGCGGAGAAATGCGAATCGCGTTCGCTACTCCAGCAAAAGCTGGTGTTCTTCGACTCCGAGGTGCCCGAATACAAACAGGTCGCCTTGGATTTGATTCTGAGCGGTGGGGGGGATGACTTGGGATCGCTCCGCCGAAACAAAGTGAACATCCAACGGAGACAGGAGGATGACGGCAAAGCCGGATCGGAGAAACACCAAAAGGCTGTCGCCTTTCTCGAAGCGACAGAACCTTTGCTGAAACGAACCAAAGACGCCATGCCGCTTCGCGTGCCGACAGCTTGGCTCGGGCATGTAACTGCGGCTCGCAAGCGCGAGTTCATTTTGGTGACGGCCGAGCGTCTCGTTCTAGGCTTGTCGAATGGTGTGCTGGAGAACTCCGGCTTGTATCTGCATCGATTCTTCGGGGTTCCATTCATTCCTGGCAGCGCCTTGAAAGGAGTTGCCCGCGACGCGGCCGATGTGGTTGAAAAAGCCAGAGGGTACAAACTGAGACTCTTCGGCAACGAACCCGCGGATGACAAGGCGCAACAGGGCGCTGTGAGCTTTCTACCGGCCTATCCTGTCGATGTGAACGCACGGTTGGAATACGAGGTATGCACGCCGCACTACCGCGATTACTATTCCGGCAGCGGCAATCCTCAAGCCCTCGACACTGAAAACCCCATTCCAAACCTCTTTCCCGTTGTGGGCAAGGGCGTAGAATTTCGTTTCTCTCTTCTAGCGTGCGGTGCCTGCTGTTCAGATGCCCAGGCGTCCGATCTGCTCGACCTCGCCGTTCTTTGCTTGAAGGAAGCATTGACCACCTGCGGCGTTGGAGCCAAGACTGCCGCTGGCTACGGTTGGTTCAACGAAGTTTCAGCAGCGAAACCGGAATTCCCCAGAGCGGTTCTTTCATCACAATCACTTCCGGGCAACTCGTCTTCGCAAACGGACGAGGAGAAGCTCATCCAAGAACTGCACCGTCTTGCCACGACAACGGGCAATTTCCCGGTGCTGTTCCCTCGGCTCACAGCTATTACTGACGACGCTGTGTTGAGGCGGGTCTTTAACGCCGTGATTCCGGCCCAGGAGTTGCGAAACACCCGGCTGAACGGTCCATACTGGCAATCGTTTAGGTCAAAGCCCGATGGGGCAGCGATTTTGCGCCGCCTGGGCGTTCTACCGAAGTAATTTTATGCCTGCCATCCAACTGGAGTTTCTCACCCCTTGCTTTTGCGCTGGCGTGGACAAGACCAAGCCGGAGGTACGTGCGGCATCAATCCGCGGTCAGCTTCGCTTCTGGACGCGCCTTCTCTTTGGAGGCGCAGATGCGGAATACCTTCTCTTCGGAGGCATCAAAGGAAAGCTGCACGGGTATGCGGATGACGCAGTTGCGAGCGGTGTTGTGTTTCGTGTTCAACCTTTGCTTTCGCCGCCGCCGCGTCCATTTGCCCTCTGCCCCCATGATTCAGACAAAGGCAAGCGTTCAGGTCTGTCACCCGGCACTCGTTTCGACTTGCGATGGTTTGAGCGGCTTTCCCACTCGGACGACCGCATGACTAAACTCGCAAACGTGCTTCTCGCTTGGCAACTCCTGGGAGGGCTGGGGGCACGGACAACGCGGGCCGCCGGTAGCGTTTGGCCGGTGGACTACACGCCTGCTGTTGCCGACTTCATGCAAAAACTCAATGCTTTACCCATTCCTTCCTCTGTCCGGGTAAAAGTTCTTGGCCGAACCGAGAGCAATTCCGAAACGCTTCGGCAGATTGCCACGGATACGGTCAAAGGTCCGGGCAAGAACACCGGTGCAATCAAAGGACTGTTGCCAGGGAATCCCCTGGGGTTCGCTTCAGGCCAGGAACGGAAAGCCTCCCCATTAAAGCTGAAGATCGGACGCTTCGCGGATGGCTACCGACTGATCGCGGTCGGTGACAATCGGCACGGACGCGGAGGTGACTTGCCTTTTGCGATTCAAGCCATGAAGCAGCGCAACAAACCTCTCGCCGACCTGTTGATCGGAGCCGGCTTCGACAAGCCCTGACCAGACACTATGCCGCGCGCTGCCATCTCCTGCCGACGAATCCCCCTGAACCCGCCACGCTTCCCTCCGACAAGTTCCGTGCGTGCTCCACTGGCGAAGTCTTTATGAAGACGACGCTCAAACCGCCGGCTGCTCCGCAACCCGCAGGTGCCGAGGCCCAGACCATCCTGGTCGCCGTCACCGGCATGTCCCCCGCCGTGCTGACCGAGACGGTCTGGGCGCTGGCCTTCCCGGCGGACAAGGCGACCGCGCCGATCATTCCGACCCGTCTCATCGCCCTCACAACCACGGTTGGACGCGAGGCCATCGTCCAGCAGCTCTTCGGTGCCGATGCGATCTGGGAACGGCTGCGCGAAGCCGTGCTCGGACCCGCTTACAGAACCGATTCCCGTCTCTGCTTTGGCACCACGGGCGATTGCGTGAAGGTCTTCACCGCCACGACCGCCGGTCGGCCTGTCGAGTTGAAGGACATTTCCACCGAAGCCGAAAACGCCGCTGTTGCCGACTTTATCACCGATGAACTCTGGGGCCACGTTGAGAAGCCGGGAACCCGCATCATCGCCTCCATCTCCGGTGGGTTCAAAACCATGAGCGCCCTGCTGTTCGCCGGTATGTCCTTGTTGGGACGCAAGGAAGATCTGATCAGCCATGTCCTCGTCAACGCTCCCTACGACACCGCGTTGACCCCGCGTTTCTTCTTCCCGGCGCAGCCGCAGCAGGAGTTGCGCGACCGCGACGGTAAGACCTGGCGCGCCCGTGACGCGCACCTGCGGCTCGGCTTTGTGCCGTTCGTGCCGCTGCACGACCTGCTGGAGAAATACAAGAGGCCTCGCAGCTATTCCGATCTCGTGGAGCGATGTCGCGGCAACCTGGATCGCCGGCTCCGCCAGCCCGTGCGTTTGCGTTTGCGCGTCTCCACCCGCGAGGTCGGGATCAATGGCGCCATCGGCTTCAAGCTCGCGCCGCAGCCTTTCTTGTTCCTTTGGTTCCTGGCGGAACGCGCGCGGCAATCCGCGGCTCCGCTGGGCAAATACCTCGACGCGATGGCTCCCTTTCAGGAGTTCATCGAACAACGTCTCCGCCAATGGCATACGATTCAACGAGGCTGGATTGCCCCCGGGAAGAAGCTTTTGCCCGAGGGCTTCGCCAAGAGCTTGGCCGGACACGACGACTCCCCCATCCGCACCAAACTGCTCTGGGGTATCACGCAAAAGCTGCGTCGGGTTCCCGGCGCAGCCGTCTTGGAACCGTACCTGCCGCAGCCTGGCTGTTGCGTCCTCGACCTTCCGCCGGAAGCCGTCGAGATTTCAGACGAGATCGGACGTCCGAAAACCTGAATCAACGCCGAACACGCCCCACCTTTCTCCATGAAAAAGAAACCTAACACCGCCGCGAAGGCGGAGAAACAAGTGACCCTCGATCTCGCCACCCTCTACGCGGCCACCGAGCAGGCCAAGCTGTCCGACCTGCCCACTTACGAAAAGGCTGTGCTCGATCAAGTGACGCCCGGCGCGGACGTCACCCTAACCGGCAAAGCACCGATGTGGCTTTACCTCAAAATCGCCCACGCGCTGCACGGTCGCGCGCGGATCCTGACTTACCGCTCCGGGCAAGATGAACTTGTCGAAATCTTCAACCACAACCCGCGATAGAACCTTTATCCCCAAGCCACTATGATCGACTCCCCAACACCCAGCCGCTCCAGCAGCCGCCTCTGGCACGATCTGCGCCGCCTCCCCATTGATACTTGGCAAAACCTTCGGGATCGCCCGGACACCGCTGTGGGCCTTTTCCTCGTCATGCTGGCCGGTGTCAGCCTACATTGGTTGGCCACCAGTCTGGAAAAATGCATCGAGGGCTGGTTGGATGGCCATCCGTCGGAACCTCACCTCTACTGGTTTACCGCCGTGTGCGCCGGCCTTGCCCCGTGCCTAACCATGCTGGCTTGGGGCTACCGCCATGTCTTTCGGGAGCTTCATGTCCGCTATAAAATCGAGAGCGCCAGCGATCCCCGTCCGTGCCTCATTCTGTTTGTGTCTCTTCAGAACCTTCTCACCCGGGCGGATCAAGTCCCCAGCGAGGGGCCGCTGATCCTGAGCGACGGTAAGGCCACGGCCACCTTGGGGCGTCAGAACCCGCTTCAAGACGCAGATGAACTCCTCAAGGCCAAGATTCGGTGGAATTGGGAAATGCTCCTTCGGGGCCTCAGTCCGCACCTGCCGAAGCTGCGTCGCGTTTATCTTGTCGGTTCGGCTGATTCTTCGGCGGCCTCCGGAACTCACAATCATCTGGAGGCCCTGCGACGCCTACTCGCACCTTACCTAGTGGCGGCGAATCGGGCTAACTCCATCCAGACTGCTATGGAGATGATCGTCCCCTGGCCAAAGGCTGTGGACTTTGAGGACTTCAAGGCGGTGGATGAAACACTTCAGGACATTCGCGGATCACTCATTGGAGAGCAGACGGAGGACCGTGAGTTTTGCGTGGACATAACCGGCGGCCAGAAGCCAACCAGTGCGGCAGCCGGGGCCTTCACGATGAACAAAGATGTCGTGCTGCAATACGTTCAAACCAATCCACCCAAGACTGCGCACATGCATGACGTGCGGCTGCTCTCTGCTCCAGAATCCGACCATTGAGCATGCTCGCATCGCTCGCCACCGATGCCAACCTCCACCGCGCCTGGCTTCAGGTACGGCAAAACCGCGGCGCGCCCGGCATCGACGGGGTCACCGTCCAGGCCTTTATGCCAACTCGATGATCGCCTCGCCGTCATCGCCAAGACTATCCTCTCATGCCGGTACCGCCCCAGCCCTCTCCGCGCCGTTGAGGTGCTCAAACCCGACGCCTCCGGCATCCGCACCCTGGGTATTCCCACGGTCCAGGATCGCGTCGTGCTTCAGGCCATCACGCGCATCCTCACGCCGCTATGGGAACCGCACTTTTCCCCGTTCAGCTTCGCCTACCGCGAAGGCCGCACCGCGCTCGATGCCGTCCTGCTCGCCCAGCAACGCCTCCAATCCGGCCAGCACTGGATTGTAGATCTCGACATCGAGAAATTTTTCGACAACGTTGACCATGTCCGCCTGATGCAGCGCCTGGCCCAGCGCATCGAGGACGTCGGCGTGCTCGATCTCATCGCCGATTTCCTCCGCGCGGGCCTCGTGCGCGGCGGCGTGTCCTACCCCACCCGCGTCGGCATCGCCCAGGGCAGTCCGCTCTCCCCGTTGCTCGCGAACATAGTCCTTGACGAACTCGACCAGGAATACATGAGCCACGGCTGGTCTTTCGTCCGGTACGCCGATGACTGCATCCTCCTCGCCAAATCCGAGGCCGAAGCGGGCACCCTGCTCGCGTTTACCCGTGAATTCCTCACCGACCGCCTCCATCTCCGTCTCCATCCCACCAAGACTCGGATCGTGCAGCCCGCCGACGTGGGCTTCCTCGGCTTCACCTATCGACTGAGCCGCTACGGCAAAGTAAGCCGGCGCATCACCGGCAACGCTCTCGCCGCCTTCCGCGCCCGCGTCGTGGAACTGGCCCGTCCCCACAAAGGCCAGCCCCTCGAACAGCTCTTCGAGGAAGTCGGCGCCTACTTCCGTGGCTGGACCACCTACTACAGCTTTACTCAGGACAACACCCTGGTCGCAGCCCGCGCTTTCGCCTGCGATGCGTTGCGCGCCGCCGCCTGGGTCCACTGGGGCTCGCCGCCGGAGCGTTTCCGCCAGCTCTGCCGCTTGGGCGTCCCGGAAGACTCCGCCCGCGAAGCCGCCTTTGCGCTGGACTTTCCGGGACCTGAGGACGACCCGCCCGTTCTCCGCCGCGTTCTGCCCGACTCGATCTTCGAACGCTACGGCCTCCGCATCCAGCGCCCTCAACGCCCAGACGTGACCGAGCACCCCTTGTCTCAAGCCATGCCGGCCGCACACCGCGAACCTCAGGAAAGTTCGGAGCAGCATCGCTCGGGGTTGGAGTCGGTTCCGTCTGCTGCCGCTCGTGAACTCCTCCGCCTGCGCCGGCTTGTCTTCCAGCGGATCGCCCGCCGTTTGCGAATCCAACCAGAACCTGAGGCGCCGCCGCCGGACCCCGCCATTTCGTCGAAGTCTCTCGCTAATATGGTGGATCCTCTCCCCAGTGACTCGCCGCCGCATGCTTGAACTCTATTACGCTTCACAATTACACATCCATAATCTGCCATGCCCACCGCCTACATTGAAACACCCTACTCTCGGGTCAAACTCCATTCCGAACGCCTACTCGTCCTCGCCCCGCCGGAAAAGGACAAAACCGATACCCTCCTTCAGGACATCCCCATCGCCGAACTGAGCCAACTCGTGCTCCGGGAGGATGTCCAGATTACCACCCAGGCCGTCTGCGCCCTGCTGCGCGCCCAGGTTCCAATTCATTACCACGACGGCCTCGGCCGCTCCCTGGGCTCCACCCTGACGCCCCTCTCGCACGAGTCGCAGACCCGGCTGCGTCAATACCAGCGCGCCTTGGACATGCCGTTCACCCTCGAGATTGCCCGCCGCCTCGTGGCGGCCAAGATCCACAATCAACGCCGCCTCCTCCAGCGGGTGCGCGCTTCCCGCGCCGACGCCGAACCCACCGACACGGAGGCGGGCGCGCCGCCGGAGAATCCCGGCTCGCCTCCCGACTTTGACGCCGCCCTCGACTGGCTGGCCGCCGTGCAACAAACCCTCAAGACCGCCGTAACCCTCGACGAAATCCGCGGCCACGAAGGCGCGACCACCGCCCGTTATTACCATGCTTGGGCCGCTTTTCTGCCTGCCGAATTCCCTTTCGAGCGCCGCTCGTCACGGCCCCCGCACAACCCCGTCAACGCCTGCATATCCTACGGCGCCGTTCTCCTCTATCACGAATGTTTGGCCCGCCTCCACCTGCACGGACTGGATCCCGGCCTCGGCACGCTGCACGCCACCGAGAACGGGCGCTGGTCTCTGGCCCTCGATCTTATCGAGCCCTTCCGCCCCGCCCTTGTCGAAGCGATGACCTTGCGTCTGTTCGCACATCGGATGCTCCAATCAGCCGACTTCGAGCCCAGCCATGATGGCATTTATCTCTCCGCGTCGGGCCGCCGCACCTTTCTTCTCGAATATGAAACCCGCCTCGAGCGCGAGTTCCTCAGTGAGCACGCCGGCCACCGCACCACCCTGTGCCAGCAAATTGACGCCCAGGTCCTCCAGTTCAAAACCTCGCTCGACACGCCGGAAACCTTCGCGCCCTTCCGGCTAAACTAAGGATCGCCGCAATCTCGGCTTGGATATGACGCGCGAAGAGCTGAAGAACCGAACCATGCGATTGCCGCTTCCTCCGGCAACTCCCCACGTGGAGCCCCACGATGACGCCGGCCCATGCACTCCGCGATCCGATCTCACCACCGATATTTGGGACGGCCTGCTGCCGGTCGTTCCTCACCTCAAACCACCAGGAAACCCCACTATGCTCCGGCTCATTGCCTACGACATTGCCGACCCTAAACGCTGGCGCCACGTTCACGACACCTGCGAAGACTTCGGGGTCCGCGTCCAATACAGCCTCTTCGAATGTTGGCTGGAAGACGACCGCTTCCGGCTGCTCTGGGACAAACTAAACCGCTTTATTGACCCCAAGCAGGACCGGTTGGCCGCCTACTCGCTGGACGCCGCCACCGCGCGCCGCCGGGAATTCGCGGGCGATTCCATGCTTGCCACCCAGCCTGTGGTCTGCTACATCGTCTGAGTCGGCGCGTTTCTCACTGCCGTGAGGTCAGGTCTCGCCGGATGTCGGAAACCGGGAGGACCTGACTTCTTGGGCAACCGTTTGAAGTGCAAAGAATAACGAATGAACTTTGGCGCCACCTGTCCGCTCCGCAGCTCCGCCGCAATAGCCGGAAACCAGGACCTGACCTTCAGGACCCTGGAAGCCCCGTGTTTCGCGGCCCTCGCAGATGTGGAGTGGGAAACGCGCTGAACGCCGAAAGGCAATGGAGACTTCCATAGCACTGGGTATTACTGTCGGCATAGTTTTTGTGGGAAACGCGCTGAACGCCGAAAGGCAATGGAGACCTCGGTTCCCTTGCAACCAGTGAATCCGACGAGTCCGAAGTGGGAAACGCGCTGAACGCCGAAAGGCAATGGAGACGCCAGCGCCTCATCGTGCTCTTCCAGCATTTTGCAGTGGGAAACGCGCTGAACGCCGAAAGGCAATGGAGACAGCTTAACCGTGAGCCTGCCATCGTTTCAGCCAGATTGTGTGGGAAACGCGCTGAACGCCGAAAGGCAATGGAGACTGAGGAAGGACTTACATGGGTTTACTTGGCCTCTACGGTGGGAAACGCGCTGAACGCCGAAAGGCAATGGAGACAATGCTGGTGATGGGCGTCTGATTCCGTTGTCAAAGGTGGGAAACGCGCTGAACGCCGAAAGGCAATGGAGACCTATAATACGCGGCAGAGTCTGGCGATTCGTTCTAATGTGGGAAACGCGCTGAACGCCGAAAGGCAATGGAGACATCAGTGTGTTGTCGAATAGACCAACAACACGTACTGTTGTGGGAAACGCGCTGAACGCCGAAAGGCAATGGAGACCCTTTGCTCAAGGTCAGAGATCCGATTCATGTTCCTGTGGGAAACGCGCTGAACGCCGAAAGGCAATGGAGACTATTGCACCGGTGGTATCGGTGTGCGATGACTCATCGTGGGAAACGCGCTGAACGCCGAAAGGCAATGGAGACACCACTATTGTTGTACCGGTGGTATCGGTGTGTGCAGAGTGGGAAACGCGCTGAACGCCGAAAGGCAATGGAGACCTACCCATAAGCCGCAAGCATGACACTATGTGAAAGAGTGGGAAACGCGCTGAACGCCGAAAGGCAATGGAGACGTTCCAAACTTCTTTTTCGTCAAGTTTGCCAAACAGTGTGGGAAACGCGCTGAACGCCGAAAGGCAATGGAGACACATTCCAAACAACCTGCCCGATTTCCATGTTGAAAGGTGGGAAACGCGCTGAACGCCGAAAGGCAATGGAGACACCGGGTCAAGCTCGCCGCCCAGCAGGTTCGTCGCCGTGTGGGAAACGCGCTGCACGCCGAAAGGCAATGGAGACTTTATGATCCGACCCATTGGGTCAACTGACCACATGAAGGGTGGAAAACGCGCTGAACGCCGAAAGGCAATGGAGACTCTGCGACCGTGTTTTTGCCGGAACGCTTCTTGCCAGGTGGGAAACGCGCTGAACGCCGAAAGGCAATGGAGACATTCAGACCGAGCCTGATCTTGTTCAGTCGAGCGAAAGGTGGGAAACGCGCTGAACGCCGAAAGGCAATGGAGACCCAGAACTCCCGAGACTGGGAGACGATTGGACCCCGTAGTGGGAAACGCGCTGAACGCCGAAAGGCAATGGAGACCGCGCTACGAACTTCTTGCTATTTTCGGGACGACTTAGGTGGGAAACGCGCTGAACGCCAAAAGGCAATGGAGACCATTCTCACGCCGTTATAGTTTGGTTCAATCATTCAGTGGGAAACGCGCTGAACGCCGAAAGGCAATGGAGACCAAGTTG
>Ga0209538_1000943_pt1 | contig 15848 bp, 15 predicted proteins | sample BarGraNGADG00211_2_FD_184492 | JGI IMG/M metagenome (GOLD analysis project Ga0209538, IMG submission 184492) | Arctic peat soil microbial communities from Barrow, Alaska - Barrow Graham LP Ref core NGADG0004-211 (SPAdes) (version 2) | ecosystem: Environmental > Terrestrial > Soil > Wetlands >... | reverse complement strand
GAGTAAAAAGATAGTGACTTTATTGCATGCTTTTTTTGAGCAACCGGGTTATATTTCAAATTGGGCAGAGCAAAATGACTTTGAAATTGAAGAGATCCATTGTTGGAAAAAACCTGAATATCCTGACCCGAAGGAGGTGAAAAGACTTCTGATAATGGGCGGACCAATGGGGGTATATCAGACAAAAGAATATCCATGGTTGATTGAAGAGATTAAATTTATTCGTGCCGTAATAGATGCAGGGAACAAAGTCCTGGGGATCTGTTTGGGTTCACAATTGATTTCAGCAGCTATGGGTGCAAAGGTGTATCCAAATGAAAAGCCTGAGATTGGTTGGTTTGATTTAAACTGGAATAGTTCAGCATTTGAGCATAAGCTTTCATATGGGGTTTCCAGTCGTTCCAAAGTCTTTCATTATCATTCTGATACTTTCGATTTGCCGGAAAATGCATTGCTGTTGGCTTCCTCTCAGGCTTCCAAACATCAGGCATATGCATTGGGCGACAATGTGCTGGCTTTGCAGTTTCACATGGAAGTTAATCATGATTTGCTTGAGGAAATGTTGTTTCATGGTGAAGAACTTGTCCCGGGTACATATGTTCAACCCGTAGAAAAGATATGGGAAGGGATTTATGATGTAATGCAGAATCACACTGATCTGGCAACTATACTTGAAAATATTTATAACGATTAAAATTTCTAATAAAGGATATAAACATAGAGACGCAATATCTTGCGTCTCTATTATAGAAAATCAACTTTACACAGAGACTCCAACTATTGCGTCTCTACCATTTTTATAATATGTTGAGATCAATTTGAAATGCTTGAATTGAGGGCTCGTGAAATGTTTTTTGCATTTGTCTCGTTTCCAAGGCCGTTTATTAATGCCTCACCGGTTCTTATTTCTTCCATTATTTTAGGCAAAGTATAGATCAAACCATCAATTGTAAAAGCAACCATCTTGCCAATGTTGTTTTTTGTAAGTTCAGCCCACTTTTTAGCTCCTTTCATGTTGAAATGAATCTCAACATTGTTTCCTTTGCTTTCAGTTGTATTTATATCTGAATTGTCAATCGTTGAGCTACGTTTTAATGCTACTACCGCACAGTATTTGCCTTCCTTGTCAAAAGTATAGATTGTAGTTGCAATTTTGAAGTTTTCTTTTTCTACATCAGTTTGAAGAATAAACACATCACTCTTTTCGATATAACCTATTATGGGTATTTGGTTGTTTTTTTCAAATGTAAGGTTTGTTTTCTTTAAGGTTCTAATAAATGAATCCGGCAACTTAGAGACATTAACTGTTTCATAAATTCCAAAAGAAACTTTGTGCCCGTTTGGTTTGTTCTGTGAACTTGATACCAGATAGAAGCACAGAAATAAGATTGTTAAAAGCGCTGATGTTTTCATAATGATTGATTTTTGTTGTTTTTAAATTCTTTGAAATAGTCGTCAATGCTGTTTACATAAGTTTCGTAGGCTTTAATTCCTTTCTCTGAAATTTCACAGGTTGTCAGGGGATATTTTCCTTTAAATGACTTTTTGATCATTATATATTCTGCTTCTTCCAATTTGGTTAATTGGAAACTTAAATTCCCTTTTGTCGTGTTGATGTTTTCCAGCAGAAAGCTAAACTCAGCACTCCTGACACTGATAAGAAGTGACATGATCGCAAGTCTGATCTGTGAATGAAACAAAGATAAGGTTGAAAATATTTATATTCAATAGAATTAATTATTAAACTGGTCGAAAAGTCAATAATACATTTTTCATTTTATATTTAATAAATGTATATTCGACTCAAATTAGAATAATGAGTTATTAAAAAATGTATAGAACTGGCTTTATAGGTTTAAAAATTTGAGTATGATTAGACCTCAGAATTATTACTTTCACAATACAATGGAAGATTAATTGTAGTGTCAAAAAAAAATATTTAATAATTATAGCATCGTCCAAAATAATCTGCGTAAATTAGTGGCCTAATAATTTAAAAACCGACTTTATGCAGAAACGAATTACATCAATTCTTGCCTTGCTGTTTTTGGCAGGTAGTATGCTTGCTGGCGGCCCTCAGGTCAGTTTACATGGCCAAAAGCAAATCGGAATGGGATTAATTGGTACATCCTTAAGCTTGGATGCCAGTTCTGCCTTTTATAATCCGGGAGCTCTGGCATTCCTTAATCAGAAAACTTATATCTCTTTTGGTATAAGTCCACTGCGTTCTTTTGCAGTTTACCGTACTGCCCAGCCTTCTGTGTATGAATCACGGACGCACAACCCGATTGGTACGCCATTTTATTTGTATGCTTCAACACAAATAACCAAAAAGCTGACAGCTGCACTTGCAATAAATACCCCTTACGGGAATAGTTTAAAATGGGATAAAAATTGGGCAGGGCGATATGAGATTCAGGATCTTTCTCTGGAATGTATCACAATGCAACCTACCTTATCATATAAAGTGAACGATTGGTTAGGTATCGGAGCCGGTTTTGTATATGCTTATGGAAAAGTTGTACTCAATAAAGCACTTCCACTTGGAGGAACCAATGGTGATGGAACTTTAGGGATTGAGGGTTCAACGACAACAACTGGATTCAATATTGGTGTAAAAATTAAACCTACCAAAAAACTTGAATTTGGAATCGATTATCGTTCAAAACTGAGTATGAAACTGAAAGATGCAAAAGCTGATTTTGTTGTACCCGTTTCAATGTCAACCAGTTTTCCAGCCGGTAACACAGTGAATGCTGAATTGCCACTTGCTGCCAATCTGGATATTGGAGGTTCTTACTGGGTAGATGAAAAACTAATGGTGGGTTTCTCATTGAATTATGTGATGTGGAATGTATATGATTCTTTGAAGTTTGATTTCAAGACCAATACATCTCAGTTACCCGATGTTCACAGTCCAAGGGAATATAAGAGTCAGATGATCTATCGCATTGGAGGGCAATACATTTTGAACACTAAAGTAACACTTCGTGCCGGTGCATATTATGATCCTTCGCCATGTAATCCAAATTATTTCACTCCCGAGACTCCAAGCTTAAACAATACTGCATTTACATGTGGTCTTTCATACTCTCCTGTTAAGAAAGTAAGTATTGACTTATCATTTCTTTATATCCAGGGAGCTCAAAAGAATTTAACCTTCGTACCTGACAATTTCTCAGGCACTTATAAAACGAGATTCTTTATTCCGGGTATTGGTGTTTCTATCAATCTTTAATTCTGAACGAACATGAAAAGGATGAAATTCAATATAATAATATTAGCACTTGCCTTACTGGCTTTTGCTTGTAAGCCAATGATTGATGTACCTGCTCCTTCAGCAGGTACAGCAGACTTCACTACTTATGTGTCTCTTGGTAACTCTCTGACAGCAGGTTATGCGGATGGTGATTTGTCCCGTTCGGGACAATTAAATTCATATCCTTCTATGCTGGCCACACAATTCAATTATGTCGGAAGAAAAGGTGATTTTAAGCAACCTTTAATGGTTGATGAAACTGGTTTTGGTAACAGACTTAAGTTTACAGCTTTGACAGCAGCCGGTCCGACTATCGTATCTTACGGAGCAGCAAATCCTGCAAACTTTGCATCTATAGCTTCTGCAGGTCCTTATTATAACATGGGTGTGCCCGGAGCAAAGTCATATCATCTTCCAGCTGTAGGATATGGTAATCCCGCAAATGGAGCAGGCAATTACAATCCCTATTATGCAAGATTTGCTGTTACGCCTGCTACATCTTCTGTTTTGAGTGATGCGCTTGCCTTGCACCCAACATTCTACTCACTCTGGATTGGAAATAATGATGTTTTGCTTTATGCAATAGCTGGAGGAAGTTTTGATGCTATTACACCACTTGCAACATTTACTGCATCTGTTACTGCGGTTGTAACTGCTTTGAAAGCTACCGGTGCAAAAGGAGTGATGGCAAATATTCCCGATATCAGTTCTCTTCCTTTTTTCAATACTGTTCCTTATAACCCATTGTATATTACTGATGCAGCTTCGCTTACAGCATTGAATACAGCTTATGGAAATGGAGCACTGGGAATTACTTTTACAAGTGGATATAATCGATTGGTAATTGCTGATCCTCTGGATCCTATGGGAATGCGGCAGATTAAGTCAACTGAACTTGTTTTGTTAAGTTTACCGACCGATTCACTAAAACTTAAAGGGTGGGGGACTCAAAAACCTGTCCCTGCTAAGTATATTCTTGATGAAACTGAATTGGCAAATATCAGAACAGCTATTACTAATTTTAATGCTTCACTGGCAACCATAGCTTCTGCAAATAATGTTCCTATGATTGACATGAATGCAAAATTATTACAGGTAAAGGCGGGAATGGTGATTAGCGGAATGAAATTTAACACTTCATTTATTTCAGGCGGACTATTTTCATTGGATGGCATTCACCTTACCCCTCGGGGATATGCTATTGTTTCCAATTATTTTATTGATGGTATCAATAGTTATTATAAGTCTACGATTCCACGAGTCGAAATCAGTGGATTCCGCGGAATTGTATTCCCATAAAAATAATTTATAATTAGTTCTCAGAATTATTTCCGGGTCTTGCAAACTGTGTTCAGTGTAACTTTCAACAGTTATCCTAAAACAGATAGCAGGACCCGGACTTTTTTTTCTACCTTTGCAGTCTGAAAATCATTGATTATGGAAGTCGTTTATCTGATTGCCGGTCTGTTAATTGGGTTTCTTATCGGATGGCTTTTATCAGCCCGAAAGTATCAGGTTAGTCATGCTGCTGATCTTAACAGCGAACGGTTGTTGAAACAGGATGCATTGATTGCAGAGGCCAGGTTAAAGGCTGAGAATCAAGCATTGTTAGAAAGACTAGAGAAACAAAAAACCGAACTTGAAGATCTTCAACGTCGTTTAACGATAGAATTTGAAAATATTGCTGCCCGTATCCTAAGGCAGAATGCTACTGAATTTAGAGAGAATAATTTAAAAACACTTGGTGATATACTCACTCCTTTCAAAGAACGAATTCAGAGTTTTGAAAAGCAGGTGCAAGAGACTTACAATCTTGAATTGCGTGATAAGGCCAGTCTGCAACAGGAAGTCAAAGGATTGTTTGAATTAAGCAAGAAACTTAGTGAAGAAGCTAATAATCTTACCAGGGCTTTGAAAGGTGATGTGAAAAAGCAAGGCAACTGGGGTGAAGTTATCCTCGAACGCGTTTTAGAACGTTCAGGATTAACTAAGGGAGTGGAATATGAGATGCAATACTCTGTCAGATCTAATGAAGGAGATGTACTTCGTCCGGATGTAGTAATCAGACTTCCTGAAAATAAACATATTATTGTCGACTCAAAAGTCTCTCTGGTAGCGTACGAACAATTTGTATCTGCCGAACTTCAAGAAGATAAAGAGAGACTTCTTAAAATGCATGTCGAATCGATCCGTAACCACATTAAGGGGTTGGCTGAAAAGAGTTATCAGAATGCCGATGGCATTGATTCTCCTGACTTCGTTTTGTTGTTTATGCCAATTGAACCTGCTTTTAGTGCAGCTGTTCAGCTCGATATGGAGCTGTTTAACTTTGCATGGGAGCGAAAGATTGTGATTGTGAGTCCTTCAACATTACTGGCAACCTTACGCACAGTTTCTTCTGTCTGGAAACATGAAAAACAGACTCAGAATGCATTGGAAATTGCCCGGCAGGGAGGTGAAATGTTTGATAAATTCACTGCTTTTCTCAAAGATATTGAGTCTATTGGTGAGCAGATTGACAAACTGGAGAAGGTATACGGTGAGGCTAAGAAAAAGTTAGTTGATGGGAAGGGAAATCTGATTAACAGAGCTCGTAAGCTTGAACAATTGGGAGCAAAAACAAGTAAAGCATTCCCCGGTACTTTTCTGACAAATGATAACGAAGAAGAATAATTGATAGAAGAAATGGAAAAAGATAAAATGGTTTATGGCGTTCGCCCTGTGATAGAAGCTTTACAGGCCGGGAAAGAGATTGAAAAGGTGTTGGTGGTGACGGGTTTGAAGAATGAGTTGTTCCCTGAGATGCGAAAGATGCTCAATGAAAAAGATATACCTATGCAGTATGTCCCCATTGAAAAACTAAACCGTGTAACACGACAAAACCACCAAGGGGTAATTGCATTTGTATCACCTATCATTTATGAAGATTATGAACAGATTGTTCCTGCATTATTTGATATAGGCCGAAATCCTTTGGTTTTGATTCTTGACAGGATTACTGATGTACGTAATTTTGGAGCTATTGCACGCACTGCAGAGTGTGCAGGTGTCGATGCAATCATCGTCCCTTCAAGGGGATCTGCACTAATGGGTGCTGATGCAGTGAAGACTTCAGCCGGTGCATTGTTTAAAATTCCTGTCTGTAGAAGCGTTAACTTAAAGGATACAATTGATTATATGAAGGCTTGTGGTTTGCAGATTGTTGCAGCTACCGAAAAAGCAACAGACTATCATTTCCAGATCGACCTGACTCTTCCAACAGCTATCATGCTTGGCTCTGAAGAAGATGGGGTTTCACCTGAATATCTCAAACGCTGCGACCAACGGGTACGCATTCCTATGGTTGGCGAAATTGAATCATTGAATGTCTCCGTTGCAGCCGGAGTAATTCTGTTTGAAGCTGTTAAGCAAAGAATGTAATAAAAGATAAACGCCTTCTTTCTTTATCTCCCTTTGATATAATGCTCAAGGTGTTCGATGATGAACTTCTGTTCGTTGATGATATATTTTACAACGTCTCCAATTGAGACTATACCTATTAATTCATCATTTTCTAATACAGGCAGATGTCGGATAAATTTATTGGTCATTAACTGCATACAATCTTCCATTGAATTATCAGGAGTGACATTAATGAGATTTGTAGACATGATCTCACTGATCAATGTATCTTTAGACGTCTTCCCCAACAGTATCACTTTTCTGGCGTAGTCCCGTTCTGTGAAGATCCCAACCAGTTTATTCTCTTCTATTACTAAGAGAGCACCGATATTATTTTCAACCATCATTTTAAGTGCCTCATAAACTGTGATACGAGGAGTAATGGTAATAGAGGGGTGATTCTTTGCTTTTAAAATATCTCTGACATTTCCCATGACCGAATTCCTTTATAATAAAAAAGTTAAGAAATAAACAGTAAATCTAGCAGAAAGTTGAAGGTAAAGAAGTAAAAAAGTACTGTTTAATAAATTGTTTTGCAAATATAACTGATAATTCTTCTTTTCAAATAAAGATTTGATGAGTAATCATGTTATAAGACCAGATAAGCTTTTATTAATCTTACTAAATCATCTTCTGCCATTGCTGCAATTGCCAGTATTTCACTCAGGACAGCAGGGGAGAGGTTATCAGGATCACACTCATCTGTAAGGACTGAAATTGCTGCTGCAGGAAGTCCTATCTGGTTAGCCACAATAATCTCAGGCACTGTTGACATTCCGACAGCATCTCCACCAATCATTCTCAAATAACGATACTCGGCTCTGGTTTCCAAATTGGGACCTGCAACAGCAATGTAAACACCCTTATGCAATGTGATCTCTAATTCCTGTGCCAATGATTCCAAACGATTACTTATAACAGGAGAATAGGGACAACTCATATCCGGAAAGCGTGGACCAAATTCTGGTTCATGTATTCCACGCAAAGGATTGTCAGGCAGAAGGTTTATGTGATCGTTCAGAAGCATTAGGCTGCCCTTTTTCATTTCAAGGTTCATGGCACCTGCAGCATTGGTTACTAACAATTGTTTTACACCTAAGGCGTTCATGACACGGATAGGAAAAGTAATCTGTTCAAGAGAATATCCTTCGTAATAATGAAACCTCCCCTGCATTGCCAGTACTAAATGATTTCCTAATCTGCCGTATATCAGTAGTCCTTTGTGTGACTCTACAGTAGAAATAGGGAAAAAAGGTATTTCGGCATAATCGATTTGTTTGATAATCTCTATATGGTTTATCAGTTTACCTAATCCGGTGCCCAAAATGATACCCGTGTCGGGAGTTGTAATGCCAAAATGCTTCAAAGCATCTGTAGCGGTCTTTATTTTATCAATCATATGAACGTTTTTAATGATACGAAAATAATGAAAATGTTTAAAAGCTCAAAGTTTATCTCTATTTCAGTTGTTTACTGATCCAATGATATTCGTTTTCAAAAACAGGTGTTAAGACACCTTTCCCAATGTTCACTTCAATTTCTTTTCTTGTCCAGAAACGGAGGTCGTCCAGCTCTATAGGATCTAACTTAAAGGGACCATCGTGTTTGCAAATGAAACTAAAAACAAGCTCACTTTCACGTTTTGTCTCCCATATATACCTTTGTAAGAGCGCCGGTTTGAAATCAGTAAGGCCGATTTCTTCTATAGTTTCTCGTCGGAGTCCTTGTTCGACACTTTCTCCGATTCCGATATGGCCACCTACAGCCGTGTCCCACAAACCAGGTAAAAGATCTTTGGTAGAAGCACGAAGCTGAAGCAGTAATTCTCCCCGGCTATTTATAACATGAAGATGAGCAACGGGATGTAGTTTTCCGGGACCACTGTGACATTCACTTCTAGAAGCCTGACCTATAACCCGACCTTCAGTATCGACCAACGGAAACCACTCTTCAGTGGGTAAATTCTTTTTTTTCAGTTTCTTTGAAAGCAATTCTGAAGCAAAATATATTCCAATCAGGATATAAAAAAGACCTCCGGAAATAAATCCCCAGGCCTCTTTTGACATGTATAAAGCTGCATAAACAACCAGACCTGTGTGTAACGTGATGAGGATAAAGATCCTGCGGAGCATTTTTTGCAACATCTGTTCACCCTGAGAATTGATCTGACCCATTTTCCCCATATATCTTCCACCCATTCTGATCAGGAATGCCGGATTTCCGAAAGCTGCAACACCTATGATGACAAGAAACATGGTCTGGATCAGAGCAGGCTTCAGTTTGAAGAATAAGTCGTTGTCGGAAATGAGTGATACACTACCCAGAATAAGCAATAATCCTGTATCAGCAAGAATGAATTTATCTATCTTTTTTTGCTTCCACCAAACATAAAAAAACTCTGTAATTCCTAAAACCAATGCAACGATAAGCCCGATTTTTGTACCCCATAATTCATCAGCAATAATAAAAATGACGAGAGGTAATAAACCGGGAATCATTTGAATTGCCAGTTTTTTAAAAGGACTTTCAGCTTTTTCCATTTACACTGTAGGTTATAAATTGATTTTTTTCATAAAGCAAAAGGCTGCCTCCTTGTGCAGAGACAGCCTGTAATGTATTGTTTGGGTCTCAATTATTTTGCATAACTGATAGCGCGTGTCTCACGAATAACTGTGATTTTAATCTGACCCGGATAAGTCATCTCATCCTGAATCTTGCGTGAAAGATCATAAGAAAGTTGATTTGCTTCAACATCTGAAACCTTGTCAGCAGCAACGATAACACGTAACTCACGACCAGCCTGGATGGCATAGGTTTTAACAACACCCGGTAAGGCCATTGCCATGTCTTCGAGTTTGTTCAAACGTTGTATATAAGCCTCTACTACTTCGCGACGTGCTCCTGGCCGGGCACCAGAGATGGCATCACAAACCTGAATGATAGGTGAGAAGAGTGTTTCCATCTCAACCTCATCATGGTGAGCACCAATGGCGTTACAGATTTCAGGTTTTTCCTTAAACTTTTCTGCAAGCTTCATACCTAAAATAGCATGTGGCAAGTCTGGTTCGTTATCGGGTACCTTTCCAATATCGTGGAGTAATCCGGCACGTTTGGCAAGCTTTGGATTCAGTCCTAGCTCAGCTGCCATTGTAGCACATAAGTTGGCAACTTCCTTTGAGTGTTGGAGCAGGTTCTGACCATAAGAAGAACGGTATTTCATTTTACCGATCAATCTGATCAGTTCAGGATGCATATTATGGATGCCGAGATCAATGCAGGTACGTTTACCTGTCTCAATGATTTCGAGTTCAACCTGTTTCTTGACTTTAGCAACAACCTCTTCGATACGGGCAGGATGGATACGACCATCTGTAACCAAACGATGCAAAGAAAGGCGGGCTACTTCACGGCGTACCGGGTCAAAGCCAGAAAGGATGATAGCATCAGGAGAGTCATCAATAATAATTTCAACACCTGTCAAGGCTTCAAGGGTTCTGATATTACGACCCTCACGACCTATAATTCTTCCTTTTATTTCGTCGTTTTCAATATTAAATACAGTTACTGTATTTTCTATTGCATGTTCAGCAGCAGTACGTTGGATTGTCTCGATGACAATCTTTTTAGCTTCAGTATTTGCACTGAGCTTAGCTTCTTCTATAATTTCGCGAACAGAATTCATAGCCTCATCACGGGCCTCTTCTTTCAGGTTTTCTACAATTTGTTGTTTTGCTTCGGCAGCAGAAAGTCCTGAAATGGCTTCTAACTGGTCAATAGCTTCTTTATGAGCAACCTCAAGGTCAGTCTGTTTTTTCGTCACAATCTCAACCTGAGTTGTCAACGTATCTTTCATCGTCTGAACCTCTTTTTGCTTACGTTGCGTCTCTTCGAGTTTCTGATTGAGCGCAGTCTCTTTTTGTTTTATTCTGTTTTCAGCCTGTAATACTTTGCTATTCTTTTCGTTGATAATCTGTTCGTGATCAGATTTTAATTGAAGAAATTTCTCTTTAGCCTGTAGGATTTTGTCCTTTTTGATCATTTCACCTTTTTCTTCAGCATCCTGAATAAGTCTCTCATTTTTCTTGATGATAGCCTTCCTGATAAGTGAAATTGAAATCAGCACCCCTGCTGTGATACCTGCCAGGGCAGAAATAATGATGATTAAAATTGTGTCCATATGTAATATTAGTTAAAGGGGTTAAGGTAGGAAAATAGGCACAATAACAAAAAAAACCGCGATAATTACACTGAGTTTTGGGAAACCCCAAAACGGAATTATAGGAGCTGCCAGGAATTTTAAACTTCCACTGTCACTAAAAGTGATTCCGACTTACATCGGAATGCGGCCTGTTCTAGAAACCAGAAGCGGTTCTCCAACCTAGAAAGTGTTGAGTTTCCAAACTGTTGTAACTTATCGCGGGTATCTTTTATGTGAAAGAACGGTGTCTCTTAAAGTGGTTGATGATCTGATAATACTCTATCGATTTCCTGAAGCTTCTCAGTCAGTAGTGAGTCCCTGTATTGCAATTCTTGCTCTTGTTTGTGAGATGATATTGCAAAGTGTAGTGCTATCATTGCCAGCAGATCCTGTTTATCTTTGTATCCAAAGTTGTCTGCATAGGCTTTCAATTGTTCCTCCATCGAATGGGCAGCTTTCCTGATAACCTCTTCTTCAGCAGCATCGATGGTCAGTCGATAGTTGCGGTCAGCCAGATTCACGGTTATAGTTATTTCTGCCATTTATGGAAGTTTAATTGAAGATCCAACCTCATTTATTTAAAAGACCAATACATTTGTCAATTTCCCGCACCAGTTCATTGATTTTTTGTTTTGCCTGTGCCGAATCTTTTCCTGATTCGATTGATTTTGCAACATTAATGAGTTTAATTTTTTCTTCCAATGTTTTTACTTCATTGCGCTTTTCCCGCACAACCTTTTCAAGAGATTGTTTTTCCAATTCTACCCGATTCAACTCCTCCTTAAGGACATCCATCTGTCCTGTAAGCTTTCGAACCTTGTATTCAATACCAGAAACCAACAACTCAAGATCTTTCATAAAGGTTAATTCCAACGAAGAATTCGTGCAATTTCACAGCAAAGATAACTCGAGCAAATCTTTGATGCAAATTTTTTAATAATATATAAAAAATGTTGTAACTTAGTATTGTATTAGAACTACTTAATCCGATTAAATTACTTTATTCTGTTCCTAATCTTTAGAATTTACGAATATGAACGAAGATTTTTTGCATTATTTGTGGAGGTATAGGCTTTTTGGACCAGATCTTCACACCTCCAACGGAGAACATATCGAAGTTATCGATACAGGTTTTCATAATCATGATAGTGGACCTGATTTTTTAAATGCACGTATCCGAATTGATCAAACACTATGGGCAGGTCATGTAGAGCTACATTTGAATTCCTCCGATTGGGTCAGTCATGCCCATCATCTCGATTTTTCCTATCACAATGTCATTCTCCATGTGGTCTATAATGATGACTTGAACCCGGAATCTGAACTTGCTCCTGCTGCTCCTTGTCTGGAAGTTGCCAAATATGTCGATTACAAATTATTCTATCGCTATCAGACATTCTTAAATGCATTGGGGTGGGTGCCTTGTCACAATCAGATCAACCGGACCGATCTTCTGATCAAAACTTCATGGCTTGAACGCATGCTTGCCGAAAGATTAACTGAAAGCGCTCAACATGTACTGAAGTTATTTGAAGAGACAAAAAACGATTGGAGTGAAACCTTTTACCGTCTATTGGCAAGAAGCTTTGGCCTTAGGTTGAATTCAGAGTCTTTCGAAATGTTATGTACACATTTACCGCTATCAGTGATACTTCGACACCGCACAAGTCTTTTTCAGCTTGAGGCCCTCTTTTTTGGTCAGGCGGGTTTCCTGGATAATGATTTTGTTGATGACTATCCTGTCAAATTGAAAATAGAGTATTCTTTTCTTAAAGGCAAATATAATCTTCAGGCTATGTCTGCTCATCAATGGAGATTTTTAAGAATGCGTCCAGCAGGATTTCCAACAATCCGACTTGCTCAGTTTGCAGATTTCTGGCACAGGAATGCTATGGGTATTGACGATATACTCAGGTGTTCTGTCACTGATTCATTTCGTGAGAAGTTTGCCGTTAACGTTTCAGACTATTGGATCGATCATTATCTGCCGGATAAATTATCAGTTCATCGTCATAAGACATTTGGCGACGATGCCATCAACAGGTTACTGATCAATACCTTGCCTCCAATTCTTTTTGCATATGGACAGGTTTATGGAAACAATCAACTGACAGAAAGGGCTGTAGCCATTTTGGAACAATTGCCTCCAGAAATCAACAATGAAACAAAACGTTGGGTTCAGCTTGGACTCAAACCAATTTCTGCGGCAGAAACACAGGCTCTCCATTTTATGAAAAAGAATTATTGTGAGTCAAAAAAATGTTTGCATTGTCGCATAGGAAACTTTTTGCTTCGACAAGAAACTGAATAATGCCGATGGTACTATGATTTTAATGTATACTCTGAAATAAGTTGTTTGTTTACATGATTTTAATCAGATTGTCATGTTTAAAGGTTGGAAAGATTATTTTTATCTGAACAGGGGAGAGCAAAGGGCCATGTTGATACTTTTTGCTGTGATCATATTGGTTTATGGAATGTTGATTTTTTCAAAATTACAGCCGGGTCATCAACTTGTGGACACGGTGGCTTTTGCAAAAGAGGTGAAGGCATTTGAGCATCAGATAGACAGCGCCAGATCTTATCCGCCCACTCACTTTAGCAGAGACAATGCTATAAGTTACAGAAGTAATAATGCTTTTAATGGTAAATTAAAACCATTAACTCCTTTCCAATTTGATCCAAACACATTGACAGAAAAGGGATGGATCAAGATGGGACTTCCCGAAAAACTGATCAGGACTATTTTAAATTATACTTCTAAAGGTGGCCATTTCTATCAAAAAGAAGATCTTCAGAAAATATATGGTCTCACTGTTTCGCAATATTCCGCTCTTGAACCTTTTATTTCAATTCCTCCGAGACCCAAAACAATTTATGAGCTTTCTGCTAATAAGAAACCCGGATATATAAAACCCATTGTTCAGCCAATAGAATTGAATAGTGTAGATTCTGCCAGTCTTGATGCATTGCGGGGAATAGGACCTGTCTTTGCAATGCGTATTCTTCGTTTCAGGGATTTGTTGGGAGGATATGCAAAACGGGAACAGCTCCAAGAGGTCTATGGTCTTGATTCTTCACTCTATCAAATGATTCTTCCATTTGTAAATGTTGATCAGGATAAAATCAAAAAGATAGATATCAATCAGTGTCCACTTCCTGCATTAAGAAAGCATCCCTATATCGGGTATTACATTGCCAAGGCAATTGCAGATTATCGCGTCAAGCATTTAAAGTTCCGTTCTGTTGATGAGGTCAGTTTATTACCCGGCATGACACCTGAGAAGTTCAAACAATTGAGTCCATATTTGATCGTGATAGAATAATAAACTTGTAGTAATATCAATTGAAAGGTATCAGCGTTTGAATAACTTTAATATCTTCGCTGGCAAAACAATTAAACAATGAGCAAAGAAATTACACAAAAACATCCTCCCGCACTGTATCTACTTGCTGCAACAGCAGCAGGAGAACGTTTTGCCTATTACGGCATGCGTGCCCTTTTAATGCTTTACATGACACATAAGGTGTTTGACCAACTTTCAGGAATGAGTTTTTCAGACAAGACTTCCGGTCTGGTTTATGGTCTTTTTAATGGTTTATGTTATTTATTCCCCTTCTTTGGAGGAATAGTTGCAGACCGCCTGATCGGTGAACGTCGTTCAGTTACAATTGGAGGAATACTGATCGCTATAGGTCTCTTGATATTGTCTATTGACAATACTTTGATTCCTTTCATTACCGGTTTGACATTTATCGCAGTTGGTAACGGATTCTTTAAACCAACTGTTATAGCCATGATTGGTGAGCTTTATGAACAGGGTGACTCACGTCGTGATAGCGCTTTTACGCTGTATTACCAATTATTCAATGGTGCAGTATTTGTTGCCCCCTTGGTATGTGGAGGTGTAGCAGCATATTATGGCTATCGTGCAGGTTTTATGGTTGCATCAGTAGCAGTTGTCATCAGTATGATTTCTTATTGGATTTTAGGTTCCAGAATATTGGGGACAATTGGGAGAGAGCCCAAGGCAAAACAACGTATTCAGAATAACGTTGAAGTATTGCCTCTGACCAAAGAAGAAAAAGACAGAATTTCTGTAATCTTTGTATTGCTCTTCTTTGTAACATTCTTCTGGGCTGGTTTTGAACAGGCTGGTAGTTCTCTGACATTGTTTACAGACAAATTTATTGACCGTAATATATTGGGCTTTGAAATCCAGACACCCTGGTTTCAAAGTGTGAATCCATTTTTAGTACTTATACTTGGTTTCCCATTTTCATATCTATGGATTAAACTAAGTAAAATAGGAAAAAATCCTTCCACACCAATCAAAATGGGTATCGGGATGATACTTCTGGGTATAGGATTTCTCTTTATGCTGGGTGCAGTTGCACAATTGAATTCAGGCGCTCCAAAAGCAAGCATGATCTGGTTGATGTTGGCTTACCTGTTTCATACTTTTGGTGAACTGATGCTCTCTCCGATAGGATTATCGATGGTTACAAAACTTGCACCAGCACATATGGTTTCTATGTTCATGGGGGTTTGGTTCCTGAGTACCTTCCTGGCTCACCTGATTGGCGGTGTCATAGCAAGTTTCATCGATCAACTTGGAGCAGGTGTTATCTTTGGGGGAGTAGCAGGATTTGTTATCGTGCTTGGCTTTGTTGTCTTCCTGATTTCGCGTAAACTTTTAGGAATGATGCATGGACGCGACTAATCGGCTTCGTCCATTGCGTCTTCGTCAAGCTTTAAATAAGGGACATAACTCATCACCACTGCCAGACAATCTTTGGTAAGTATTGAGTCTTCAAGCGCATTGTGTGTTTCGTTTTCTCTTTCGAGACCGAAATAACTGGCTACAGAACCCAGACTACGGTTTCGGGGAACATCATAACCATTGGCCTCTAATATTTTGAAGAGGAGAAAGCTGAGTTGATGTAAAT
>Ga0209538_1000941_pt1 | contig 15874 bp, 14 predicted proteins | sample BarGraNGADG00211_2_FD_184492 | JGI IMG/M metagenome (GOLD analysis project Ga0209538, IMG submission 184492) | Arctic peat soil microbial communities from Barrow, Alaska - Barrow Graham LP Ref core NGADG0004-211 (SPAdes) (version 2) | ecosystem: Environmental > Terrestrial > Soil > Wetlands >... | reverse complement strand
CGCCCCGGTGATCGGCCTCAACGATTCGGGAGGCGCACGCATCCAGGAGGGCGTAGCCTCTCTGGGAGGCTATGCCGAGGTCTTCCAGCGCAACGTACTTGCCTCAGGGGTCATCCCGCAGATCTCCGTGATCATGGGTCCCTGTGCTGGCGGCGCCGTCTACTCGCCGGCGATGACGGATTTCATCTTCATGGTGAGGGACACTTCATACATGTTCGTCACGGGTCCGGAGGTCGTCCGCACGGTGACCCACGAAGAGGTGACCGCCGAGCAACTCGGCGGCGCAGTCACCCACACGACGAAGTCGGGAGTGGCCGATCTCGCCTTCGATAACGACGTGAGCGCCTTGCTCATGGTCCGTCGCCTGATGAACTACCTGCCATCAAGCAATCGCGAGATGCCTCCGGTGCAGCCCACCAGTGACCCGGCGGACCGTCTCGAGCCATCGCTCGACAGCCTGGTGCCCGACGATCCCAACGAGTCGTACGACATCAGGGAAGTCATCCTCAAAGTGGTCGACGACTGGGAGTTCTTCGAGTTGCAGCCGGACTATGCGCGCAACATCGTCACTGGGCTCGCCCGCATGGCGGGCCGTCCCGTCGGCGTCGTGGCCAATCAGCCGCTCGTGCTTGCCGGCTGCCTCGACGTGCGCTCGGCCGTCAAGGCGGCGGGCTTCGTCCGCTTCTGCGATGCGTTTGGCATCCCCATTGTGACGTTCGTCGACGTGCCCGGCTTCATGCCCGGCAGCGAGCAGGAGCACGGCGGCATCATCAAAGACGGTGCGAAGCTCCTCTTCGCCTATGCGGAGTGCACCGTGCCGAAGGTCACGGTCATCACGCGCAAGGCCTACGGCGGCGCGTACGATGTCATGAGCTCCAAGCACCTTCGCGGCGATGTCAACTTCGCCTGGCCGTCGGCCGAGATCGCGGTGATGGGACCAAAGGGCGCGGTGGAGGTCATCTTCAGGGCCGACGCCGACGACGCTCAGCGGATCTCGGAACGCGCGGAGGAGTACGCGAGGAAGTTCGCCAACCCGTTCGTCGCCGGCCACCGTGGTTTCATCGACGACGTCATCATGCCGCGCGCGACGCGCAAGCGGATCTGCCGATCCCTGTCCATGCTCCGTGACAAGCGACTGGAGAACCCGTGGCGGAAGCACAACACCATGCCCCTCTAAGCATCACCTCGGCCGCCACACGGCGATGTTCAACAAGATCCTGATCGCCAACCGGGGTGAGATTGCCTGCCGAGTGATGCGGACGGCTCGGCGGCTCGGCATCGCTACCGTGGCCGTGTTCTCGGAAGCGGACCGCAACGCCCTGCATCTTCAGTTCGCTGATGAGGTCGTAGGCATCGGGCCAGCCCCGTCCCGAGAGTCGTATCTCGCCATGGACAATATCGTCGACGCTTGCCTCAAGACCGGGGCGACTGCGGTGCACCCCGGCTACGGCTTTCTCGCCGAGAACGCCGACTTCTGCGAGCGGCTGGAGAGTGAAGGCATCACCTTCATCGGCCCCAAGGCAGAGTCGATCCGCGCGATGGGCGACAAGATCGCTGCCAAAAAGCTGGCGCAGGAGGCCGGCGTCAACGTCATCCCCGGATCGGACATCATCCCCGAGAACGAGGACGCCGCCTGCCGCGTCGCCGCAGAGGTCGGCTATCCCGTGATGCTCAAAGCCGCCGCCGGAGGCGGGGGCAAGGGCATGCGCGTGGCTTGCGACGACGCCCAGCTTCGCGAGGGCTACGCCGCGTGTCGCAACGAAGCGCAAGGCAGCTTCGGCGATGACAGGGTCTTCGTCGAGAAGTTCATCGAGGAGCCGCGCCACATCGAGTTCCAGGTGCTGGGCGATGCGCTCGGCCACGTGGTGCACCTGTGGGAGCGCGACTGCTCGATCCAGCGACGCCACCAGAAGGTGATCGAAGAGGCGCCGTCGCCGCGCCTCGACCAGCATTCTCGCGACGCCATGGGAGCTCAGTCCGTAGCGCTGGCGAAGGCGGCGCGCTACCAGTCGGCAGGGACCGTCGAGTTCGTCGTCGACAAGGATGGATCGTTCTACTTCCTGGAGATGAACACCCGGATCCAGGTCGAGCACCCGGTCACCGAGATGATCACAGGGGTAGACCTGATCGAAGCCATGATACGGGTCGCGGCCGGCGAGCCGCTGCCCTTCTCCCAAGCGGACGTCCGCTGTGACGGCTGGGCCATCGAATGTCGCATCAACGCGGAGGACCCCTTCCACAACTTCCTTCCATCGATAGGACGATTGGTGCGGTACATCCCGTCGCCCGAGAGCGAGGGCAAGGTGCGCGTGGACACAGGCGTTGCGGAAGGCGGGCGGATCTCGCCGCACTATGACTCCATGATCGCCAAGCTGATCACCCACGATGCGACGCGAGGAGGAGCGATCGCGATGATGCGTCGGGCGCTCGACCAGTTCGTGGTGAGAGGCGTCGAGACGAACATCGCGTTCCACGCTGCGCTGCTGAGGCACACGAGATTCATCGCTGGAGATTTCCACACTGGGTTCATGGCCGAGGAGTACCCGAGCGGATTCAACGCCGCCGATATGCCTCACGTAGACAAGTCGCTCCTCGTGGCCGTCGCCGCCTTCGTGCACCGTTCGCGCATCGACCGGCAGGCCTCAGTCAGCGGTCAGCTGCCGGGACACGAGCTCAAGGTCGCCGAGGAGTGGACTGTCGTCCTCAACAGTGAGCGAAACCCCGTGACCGTGAGACCGGTGACCGGCGGATATGTGGTTCTGGATGCTGAGCAGAGCAGGGAGATCGTGTCGCGGTGGCGACTCGGCCAGCCGCTGCTTCGTGGCACGTGCAACGGGAAGCCGTTCTGCGTCCAGGTTGAGCACATCGGCCAGATGTACCGACTGACCCACGGTGGTACACAGGCCGACGTCAGAGTCATGACCGCTCGGACGACTGAGCTGCTTCTGCGCATGCCCGTGAAGCCTGAGCGCGACCCGTCCCGATTCCTGCTTTCTCCCATGCCGGGTCTCGTGACGCGGCTCGAGGTCGACGAGGGTCAGTCGGTGAGGGTCGGCGAGCCGCTCCTTGTGATCGAAGCAATGAAGATGGAAAATGTTCTGAGAGCCGACCACGACTGCGTGGTCGACCGGCTGCTGGTCAAGCCCGGCGACAGTGTCGCGGTCGGCCAGCGCGTCATGGAGTTCAGATGACCGATGAGCAGCGCCGAGACGCCGCGAACGAGCCCGCCGGCCCGCCTCTTCGCACCTCCGACGACCTGGCCGACTGGTGCGGCGCCGCCCGTTCGGCGCCGGGGGACGCAGGCGACAGGTCGGCTCGAATCACGCCGGACCGCCTCGCGGTCAAGGTTCTCTACACCGCGAAGGACGTCGAGGATCTGGCGTACTCCGATACTCTGCCGGGTTTCGAGCCCTTCCTGAGAGGGCCGCATGCGACGATGTACACGGGGCGTCCGTGGACGATCCGCCAGTACGCCGGGTTCTCGACGGCGGAGGAGTCGAACGCTTTCTACCGTGAGGCTCTCGCCGCGGGCGCTCACGGCGTCTCGGTGGCCTTCGATCTCGCAACGCACAGGGGCTACGACTCCGACGACCCGCGGGTGGCAGACGACGTGGGAATGGCAGGCGTAGCCGTGGACACGGTCGAGGACATGAAGCTTCTGTTCGCGGACATTCCCCTGGGCAAGGTCTCGGTCTCCATGACCATGAACGGCGCGGTCCTCCCCGTGCTCGCCGGCTACATCGTCGCGGCCGAAGAGCAAGGCGTGGCGCAAGACGAGCTTACCGGGACGATCCAGAACGACATCCTCAAAGAGTTCATGGTGCGCAACACATATATCTACCCGCCCGAAGAATCCATGCGCATCGTGTCCGACATCATCGCGTACACGGCGCGGCACATGCCGCGATTCAACTCCGTCTCCATCTCCGGTTACCACCTGCACGAGGCCGGAGCGCCTCCAGCACTTGAGCTCGCGCTCACGCTCGCCGACGGCAAGGAGTACGTGAAGGCGGCTTTGGCGCGCGGCATGGATGTGGACGAGTTCGCGGGGAGGCTCTCTTTCTTCTTTGGGATAGGCATGGACTTCTATGTGGAGATCGCCAAGCTTAGGGCTGCGCGCCTGCTCTGGTGGCGCATCATGAAAGACATGGGCGCCCAAAGGCCCGCGTCGCTCATGCTGCGCACCCATTGCCAGACATCGGGCTGGTCACTGTCCGCACAGGACCCTCACAACAATATCGTGCGTACCGCCATCGAGGCCCTGGCCGCCGTGTTCGGCGGGACGCAGAGTCTGCACACAAACGCTTTCGACGAAGCGCTGGCGTTGCCGAGCGATTTCGCGGCGCGCGTCGCCCGCAACACGCAGCTCATGATCCAGGAGGAAACGCACATCACCGGCGTGATCGACCCATGGGCAGGCTCCTACATGATGGAGCGTCTCACTCAGGACATGGCCGACCGCGCCTCGGAGATCATCGAGCAAGCCGACAGCCAGGGAGGCATGACTCGCGCCGCCGAGTCTGGCTGGGCGAAGCTCCAGATCGAACGCTGCGCGGCCGAGCAGCAGGCGCGGGTGGACGCGGGTACCGACGTCGTCGTCGGGGTGAACAAGTACCTCGCTTCCGAGGACGAGCCGGTCCAGATCAGAACCATAGACAACACTGCCGTGCTCGAGACCCAGAAGGCACGGCTGCGTCAGGTCCGGGCCGCACGTGACGAGGAAGCTGTCCGGGCCGCCCTGAGGGCCTTGACTGACGGAGCCCGCTCCCGGCGCGACAATCTGCTTTTCCTGACGATCGCCGCCGTGAGGCTGCGGGCCACGGTCGGAGAGTGCTCGGACGCGCTCGAGGAGGTGTGGGGTCGTTACCGGGCCGCGACCGACGGAGTGACTGGTGTGTACGGCGCCCTCTGGGAGGGAGACGAGGCCTGGCGGCGGGCGCGGGCCGCCGTGGACGAGTTCGCCAGTCTGGAGGGCCGCAGACCGCGTGTGCTCGTGGCCAAGCTCGGGCAGGACGGACATGACCGCGGCGCCAGAGTGGTGGCGTCCGGACTGGCTGACCTCGGGTTCGACGTGGACGTCGGCCCCCTCTTCCAGACCCCGGAGGACGTCGCTCGGCAAGCGATCGAGAACGATGTCCACGCCGTTGGCGTCTCAACGCTGGCGGGTGGCCACAGCACGCTCCTGCCGGCACTCATCGAGGAGCTTCGCCGTCAAGGTGCCGCGGATGTCGCGGTGTTCGCCGGGGGTGTCGTCCCGCCGCTGGACGTCGAAGCACTCCATGAGGCTGGGGTCAAGGCTGTCCTCGGGCCCGGCACGACTATTATCGACTGCGCGCGGACTCTGCTCGCAGGTATCCATGCGCCCCGGACTTGAACGCACCCACGTCGGAGCCAGAGAGGCTGTCGCTTCAAGACGAGCTTTTTGAGGGCGTCCGAGGCGGGAGCCGTCGCGCGCTTGCGAGAGCCATCACCTTGGTCGAGTCCACGCGTCCGGACGATCTTCCCTCGGCCATGGCCCTCCTTGAGGCGCTGCATTCTTTCACAGGGGGCTCACTCCGCATCGGGCTTTCCGGTGCGCCGGGAGTCGGCAAGTCAACGCTTGTCGAGGCCCTCGGTCTCCACGTCGTCGGACTCGGCCACAGGCCTGCCGTCCTTGCCGTCGATCCGTCATCAGCAGTCTCGGGAGGGTCGGTGCTTGGCGACAAGACGCGCATGAAGGACCTGGCCCGTTCAGAGGCTGCCTTCATTCGGCCGTCACCGTCCGCGGGCGCCCGCGGGGGCGTGACGGCTCGCACTCCGGAAGCCATCGAGTTGTGCGAGGCCGCCGGGTTCGACGTCGTGATCGTCGAGACGGTGGGCGTCGGCCAGGCCGAGATCGAGGTCGCCGGGATGACCGACGCGTTCGTGTTGCTGGAGCTTCCGTTTGCCGGTGATGGCTTGCAGGCGATCAAGAGAGGGAGCACGGAGCTTGCAGATGTCATCGCCTACGCGAAGGCAGACCTTGATGCGGTCGCTGCGGCAGGGGCGTGCGAGCGTATGAACGACGCTCTAAGCCTGCTGCGTCCGGTCTCATCAGCCTGGCGGCCGCGCGTCGTGACTGTGAGCGCCCTCACTGGGCAGGGCGTCGCTGAGCTTTGGTCGGAGCTGGAACACTTCCAGGAGGCACTGGCGGCCGTCGGCGCTATCGTGGCCCGGCGGCAGCGTCAGAGCGTGAAGCGCATGTGGCGTCTCATCGACGCCGATCTGCGGAGCAGTTTCCTGGGCGACAGCGCGGTGCGAGAGCAGCTCGCCGCGATAGAGGAGGCGGTCGCGCGCGGCGACATGACTCCGTCGATGGCCGCCAACGCGCTCTTGGTGCTTGCCGGACGAGGACCGGGGTAGGCAGAGCAGGTGGCCCGGCCCTGACAAGCGGAGCGGCCGCAGTGCCCGCGTCTAGTCGACGCGGCCCAAAGCGTCGACTACTGCTGCAGGCGCCTGCACCAGCTCGATAAGCACGCCCTCGCCCCCGATGGGAGACTGCTCGTCGCCCTTGGGGTGGACAAAGCAGACATCGTGCCCGGCGGCTCCCGTCCGGATGCCGCCCGCCGCAAAGCGTACGCCCCTCGCGCTCAGCCATTCATAGGCTGCGGCCAGATCGTCCACCCACAGCCCGATGTGATTGAGGGCCGGCTCGGTGACGCGAGGCTTCCCGTCCGGGTCGACAGGCTGCATCAAGTCGATCTCGCAATGCTGTCGCCCGGTACCCAACGACACGATATCTTCGTCAACGTTCTCCGCCGCGGACCGGTAGCTGCCAGTGGGCACGAGACCCAAGATCTCGACCCACAGCCGCGTGAGGCGGTGCTTGTCGGCCGCGCCTACGGCGACCTGCTGTATCCCCAGAACCATGAACGGCCGCTCGAACATCGTCACGCTCCCATCGTCGGTCATCGATTCGCGCGAGTCCCGGGAGCATTCCGCGGGGCTGACTCCGGGTCGGGCCGCGCGCGAGAGATTCTACCCTCAGCTGGTCTACCAGCACATGTCTGAGTCCCGGCCGAGTTCCTGCACGGAGAGGGATTCTGTTGGGCGGGCACGCAAGTTCGTGGAGGGCGAGTCCTGTTCGGGGGGCGAGGGGATGCTGCGTCCGCCGCCCGCCCTTTCCCTTCACTGAGGCGGCACCCCGGGCTTGCACCGCGGCCGTTATCCCGGCATGCTCTCCCCTGCGAGTCGCAGGCCGCGCCCACACGGGGGAGCGGCCGGGAAAGGAAAAGAGCATGCCGAGCACCAAAGCCAGGCCGAGAGCCGACAAGAAGAAGGGCCGTCCGTTCGACCCCTCCCGCCGGCGTTTCTGCCACTTCTGCAAAGAGAAGATCGACGAGGTCGATTACAAGGACTTCACCGCGCTGCGCCGCTTCATCAGCGACAGAAGCAAGATCAAGTCGCCGCGCGTCACCGGCACCTGCCGGCGCCACCAGCGCCAGCTCGCCACGGCCATCAAGCGCGCTCGCGAGATGGCCCTCATCCCGTACGTCTCCGAGAGCAAGGGCATCGAGAAGGGCGGCCGGCGGCCGCGCTGATCTTCGGTCTCGCGGGGAGTGTTTCACCCGCGGTCTGGCGATAGGACTCCACGATGACGTCCTGGAGGGCTTGGTGGCGAGTCAGACGCGCGTGGCAGAAGGCGGCGCTGCTCCTGCTGCCCGTGGCCGTCGTGGCGGTGGTTCTCGCGGTGGTGCTCGATCAGCGCAGCGCTCCTTCGGTCGCCGAACGGCCCGCGGCTGAGGTCCGGCCGGAAGAGCCGGACCTCAGCCGCGGGCTCGTCGTCTTCGACGGCTGCTCGCTGGTCGACGACGCCGGGGTAGCGCGCGAGGACGGCATGCCGGCCCAGGTCATGGCGCTGCTCCCGGCCGGCCTCGACATGAAGAACCTCGGCGTCGGTGGGCAGACCACGCAGATGATGGCGGCCGACGCCGCCGCCGAGGTCGATCCGCTGTTCGCCGCCTCCCGGCGGCGCAACATCCTCGTGTGCTGGGAAGGCACCAACGACCTCATCCTGGGCAGCGCGCCGCCGTACGACGCACGGCAGGCCTACCGCCATCTGGCCGCGTACTGCAAGGCGAGGCAGCGCGCCGGCTTCCGCGTGGTGATCTGCACCGTCCTGCCGCGCGGGCGCTCGGCGGCGTTCTACGAAGCCCGCAACGCTCTCAACGCGGACTTGCGTGCCCACTGGAGGTCGTTCGCGGACGCGCTGGCCGACGTCGGCGCGAACAGGACCATCGGAGCCGACGGCGCCGAGACCGACGCGACGTACTACCGCGACACCGTGCACCTCACGGCCGCCGGGTATGCGATCGTCGCCCGCGTGGTCGCCGGCGCCGTCGAGCGACTGCTCTGAGCGGCGAGGGGCTCTCTTACTGAGCTTCCTTCTCAGCCTTCTCGAGCTCCTTGTCGAGCTCCTTCTGGTCGGCCTTGACTTCCTTCTCGACCACCTTGATCGCATGGGTGACGGCCTTCTCGAGGGCCTTGTCGAGCTTCGACTTGCCGACGATCAGCAGGGCCGCCGTGCCCTCGTCGAGCATCTCGCCGAGCTCCATGACGTCCTTGCGCGACATGCCGTTCCAGAAGTGGCCGATGACGCCGCCCGCGAGGCCGCCGACGGCGACGTCGATGAGCAGCCCCGGCGGGAAGAGGATGCCGAGGACGGCGCCTGCGGCTACGCCTGTCCAGGCGCCGTGCTGCGTCGGCTTCTCGCGCTTGTGCACATTCACCTGGCCGTCCGCGTCCTTGGTGACGACGGCGGCGTCGTACGTGCCGATCACGCCGGCGGAGTGCAGCTCCTTGACGGCGGCGTAGTCGAGTTGCGCGTCGGCCTCCGTGTGGTACGTGGCGGGGAAGATGAAGACGGGTTCGTCGGCCATGTGTCTCTCCTCTGTCTGCCGGGCCGTCCGCCTGTGGCCAGCCCTGGTGGGTGGGATCCGGTGGCCATATGGCCCGACCGGGCAGGGCCGCAAATTCCCGGGAGCGTTGTGACCATGCCGCGCCGTGGCAAAGGCAGGTCGCGGCGAATCGCGGGCCGTGGACGGGGAGAAGTGCATACGTGGATGCGGAGGGAGACTGGAGCCGACGCTCGGAATCGAACCGAGGACCCCATCATTACGAGTCGCCCCAGACCGTGCCTGTGGTGCCCGTTTGGCCTCCACACAGCCTCATACAGTGCCACCATCTCCACTGTTTCGCATAGGCATGTTGGCAAGATGTCGGCAGGGAAGGGGACGCCGACGCGGTGCGCCGCGGCGATTGCCTGACGAACATCGTGGCCGCCAGGGGCTGGCACTAGCGCCATCTCTGTGACAACCCGAGGCACGGCAAAGGCCCGCTGCCCTCACGGGCGGCGGGCCTCCGCGTTGGGCGAGCGGCCCGGACCCGGCCACCGGGCGTCCGGGTCGCTGTCCTCTGGGCCTGCGAGCAGGCCGATCGTGCTCGTGCGGGGCTTCCCGCATCGCCTCCTAGAACACGTTGAAGGTCTGCCAGCCCCGGAAGGGCTGGAAGCCCGTGTCAACGCTTTCGTGCGCTACCGTGGCCGGGATTCTGGCGGCCACGCGATCCAGGCCGCGGTGTCTCGGCGTCCACTTCCAGCTGTAGGTGCCCGTCGCACTGATGGCACGCTTCACTGAGAAGCATGGGACCCACTTGCCGTTCACACGCTTCTGGACACGGATGGTGACCTTTCCTCCCAAGTCAGCGGGCGCCACGGTGCCGCTCACCCTGACTCCTACCTACCCCGCGATCTGGTCAGCGGCTCGTCGACTCCGTGATGATCCACCGCCGGACCGCGATCGAGACGGTCATGACGGGCATGCAGCCCTCCATGCGCGCCCAGCTGGCCACAGCGCGGGATGCCTTCGCCGCAGCGGCCGGTCAGGTCGACGAGCACGCGGCCTCGGCCTCGAGCTGGGGGACCTGAGCACTCCTGCGGCTGCGAGCACGCGGGTGCGCCACCACCGAGGCGCCGTTCAGGCGGGCATGCGCAGGAACGGCGAGGCGTAGTCGGCATCGGTCTGCAGCGCGGTCGCGGCGTCCTCCAGCGGCATCCGCTCACGCTCGGCGCGCACGATCATGCCCAGCAGCCGCACGTCGCCTGCGGTCGCGAGCCCGGTGATCTCCGGGTGCGCCAGCACCCACGACACCGCCGCGCGGATCCGCTCCTGCTCGTCGTACGGCTCGTACCAGGTCGCGTAGGCCTGACCGGACGCCGACTCGCCCGCGCCCACGTCCGGCCAGTTGCGTCGCGCCACGGCCTTGATGGTCAGCAACCCGGCGTCCTGCCGGCGGACCTCCTCGACCAGCCTCTCGTAGTCGCTTCGGAACGCCTCGTCCTTTAGGAGCGTCTGGTTGAGTGGCGTCAGGACGGTCGCGAACGGGAAGCGCCGCAAGGCTTCCAGGTGCGTCGCCGGCGCCTGCGGCCCGTGCCCGGTGATACCGACGGCCGCGACCAGCCCCTCCTCCTGCGCGCGCACCGCGGCCTCGAGGGCTCCACCGGAGCCGGTGACCCGGTCGAGCTCGGCGAGGTCACCGACGGCGTGCAACTGCAGCAGGTCGAGACGGTCGGTCTGCAGGCGCTCGAGCGAGGCGTTGATCTGGGCCCACGCCGCGTCGCGCCCGCGCTCACCCGTCTTGCTGGCCAGGAAGATCCGGTCGCGCACCTCTGGCATCCACGGCCCGAGACGCAACTCGGCCTCCCCGTAGCTGGCGGCGACGTCGAAGTGGTTGATCCCGCCGTCCAGGGCCTCCTGGATCGACCGGTCAGCGGTGTCCTGGTCGACCTCGGCGAGGGCGGCGGCGCCGTAGATCAGCACCGAGCTCTCGTGCCCCAGCCGTCCGAGCCGGCGATGTTCCATCTGCGGACCTCCCTCGTGGTCGAGCACCCGACCCTACGACGGCTGCGTCGCGAAGGCACGGTGTGCGGCTTCGTGTGAAGACTTTCGTGTGAAGACCCGGTGCGGACGCTGCGCGGGCTGTGCGGGTCGGCCCATCGCGCGGAACGTCCGGGGCGCGCCCGCCGCTGTGCGGGTGAGATCTCGTCCCCAACCGAAGGCCGGCCAGCCCTGATGACCCAGTCCGTGACCCTCGAGCGTGAGCACGCCGTCGTCGAAGGTGATCGTCTTGCCGGCCCAGCCTGTAGCCGAGTTAGACGTCGCGATGAGCATGGCGCCCCCCAGGTAGTCGCCCCCATTATCGGCGACGGCACCGGCGACCGTGAATGTGCGCCCAAGCCTACACCCCGCAATAGGCCGTCGGAATTGTCATCCGCGCCACCCTATCGTCACCCTTGCCGGTGAGCCGCCCGCGGCTCACGGTCGTGCGTGACCGGACGTTCTGTGCGAGTGGGCGAGGTCCCCGAAACGGTGGCCGGTCACCTTGGAGGGAGGGCGGCTACCCTGCCGGGCGCGCGCCCGGAAGATCGCCGACTTCGACGGCAACGTGAAGGTCTTCTCCCAGCCCGAGGCCCACGACAGCCCGTCGCTCAGCTGGGGAGCACATCCTCATAAGAGCCCTCGGCAGTACAACGCCATCCCGATCGCGAAGTAGGCCATCACCCGTGCCGGCAACGACCGGTGGCGCTGCTCGGTGCGGCCGCGGCCTCGATCACCTCATCGACCAGACCCGGTGGGAACACCCGGGTCAGCACCCCGACCGACACCAGATCGGACAACCGACGATCCGAGACCGGCTTCACCCACCCAGCACGAGGCATGCCACCAAACTACACGGATGTAAGCCTAACTGAGCGGTATTGCACCTAACGCCGTCATCGGGCACCCCCCACGCCGCCGCCGGTGGAATACAGGGCGGCCGAGAAACCAAAGCTCCGAAGCCTCGCCGCGCTTGGCAAAGAGCAGGTAGCGAAGTCGCGCCGCTACCCGACGGGTTGGACGCGGTATTTGAGCGGTCGCCGTAGGAACACGTCGGCCGCCTGTAGGATGGTCACAACCTCGCGTCCGAAGCTCACGTCGCAAGGATGTTGCCACCGACCAGGTTGCTCTGCGAGCAACGTTGAGATACACGCGCCCATCGCTTCCACCGGGGTGGTTGTTGCTTCGGGCATGGAAGTCTGGCGATGCTTTCCGAACAGCTGCCAGGCGCTTCCGAGGCTGCCGGGCGGGGCGGTCAGGCTGAGCGACATGGTGCTGGCGGCACCAGATTGATGGTGCAGAACGATCGTCACCGTGTCGCCCAGACCATGATCGGCGATGACGTGGGTCACCGGTCCGAGCGCCGGAACCAGGATGGACAGGGCGTGCGGGCCTATGTCCCACAAGGCCCCGCGTGAACGGCGCCACTCGGATTCACCGAAGGGATTGCCGGACTCGAAGATCGAGCCGTATATGCGGACGTAGCCGGAGTTCCAGGCGGGCTCCTTCTGGACGTCGGTCAACCAGTCGGCCTGATTCGCAGTGAATCTACTGGTGAGGAAGACCAGCGAACGGACACCGGCACCGTCCACGGCCTCGACGATCCGATCGGCTGCCTCGGTAGTGAAGGCCACCGGCTTGTCCAGTAGCAGATGGCAACCACGCATCGCGGCCCGGACAGCGAGGTCGGCCTGAACATTCGGTGGTACCGCGAAGGCCACAGCATCGACATCGGCAAACATGTCGTCGACGCGTTCATAGGGCCGCGCTCCGAAGGCTTCGGCCAGTTCGGCGGCGCGGGCGAACGAGCGTCCCCACACGCCGACCAGGTTGGCATCGGGGTGCGCGGCCAGTGCCGTCGCATGTGTCTCGCGGGCCCAATAGCCGGTGCCTACGACGGCGAAGCGCATGCCCATCTCATTCCTCCTCGAATCAGCACTGGAATAGCTAGCTTCGGCGGTCATCTCGCCGATCGCCGGGTCGCGTGGGTCCGGCCGCCGCCAGCCGACGCGCTCGACGACTGCGACCGCTCGGCGGCCAATTGATGCACCTGCGCCTGCAACGCTTGGTCCGCCCACACGAGATGCCCTGGGCGCTCGTACTGCAACTCTACCTGAACGTGGCAATCAGCATGACGCGTCCACGGTTTGCCCCAGGGCCATTATGCGTTAGGTATGGGACAGAGGGTAGGCCCGTACTCGCTCGGCCCAGCCTTTGACCTGGGTGGACTGCCCGGGGATCACGCCAGCACCTCTGCCGAAGTTGCCTGCGCCGCGCAAGCTGATTGACGGGCTCGTAGGCGGACGGACCGTGGATTCCATCGGCATGGCGATGCCGGGGGTTGTGGACCGTCGGTCCCGGCGGTTGGCCGCGATCAACGCCAAATGGTCAGGCGCGACGGAAATCGACTTTCCGGCGTGGGCAGCGGCGGGCTGGGGTGCACCGCTGGTGATGGAGAGTGACGCCGTCGCGGCCTTGGCCGGCGAATGGCGCTTCGGCGCCGGCGCCGGGGCCGACGGTCACACGACAGCGGCGAACTGACGAGCTGTGGCAAGAATCTGAGGGCCAACGTCGTCGAGGTCGCCCTCGCGCCGCAACCGAGCCGGGACACGATCAGCCAGGGTCGGGTTCAGGCCCTGGAACCACGCCTGAACGACAGCTGGCGCGTCCCGTTCGGCCAGCAGTCTGGCGACCTGGTACGCCACGCGGAGCCAGCGCAGATCCTCACCCCCCGACACCTCTCGCGTTCCCTCGGCCCACTGCCGCACCGCACGCGTCTCCCTGACCCCGCCCAAGTAGGCGACCAGCTTGGCGCCAAGCTGGTCGCGCAGCTCCTTGGCCAACACCGACGGCTCGCCTAAGTTGACAACTGAACCGGGTAGTGCTGGAGTGCTGGTAGGGCATGGCAAGATGCGGACCATCGCCCACACCACGAACCCAGGGGGCTCCGATATGAAGGCTCGTTTGATCGGCATCGTCGTCGTGCTCCTCGCGGTCTCCGCCACCGCAGCGTGCGGGGGCGGAGGGAACAGCTCCTCGGGCAGCTCGGCGTCGAGCAAGACCCTGACCTACTGGGCCAGCAACCAGGGCACCAGCCTGGAGAATGACAAGGCGGTGCTGACCCCCGAGCTGGCCAAGTTCGAGAAGCAGACCGGCGTCAAGGTAAATCTTCAGGTCATCGGGTGGCCGGACCTGCTCAACAAGATCCTCGGTGCGACGACCAGCGGCCAGGGGCCGGACGTGCTCAACATCGGCAACACCTGGGCCGCCTCGTTGCAGGCCACCGGGGCGTTCATGCCGTTCGACGCCGCGGCCTTGACCGCCATCGGAGGCCAGGACAAGTTCGTCCCGGCCTCGTTCGCCACCGGTGGCACAGCCGGCACGGCGCCGACCTCGGTGCCGCTCTACGCGCTGGTCTACGGCCTGTACTACAACAAGAAGATGTTCGCCGACGCCGGCCTGCAGCCGCCGACGACGTGGCAGGAGCTTGTGGCCGCCGCCGTCAAGCTCACCGATCCGGCGAAGAAGCAGTACGGCATGGTGCTCGAGGGCGCCAGCTACACCGAGAGCGTGCACTTCGCGTTCATCTTCGGCCGGCAGAACGGTGGGCAGCCGTTCGATGCCGGCGGCAAGCCGACCTTCACCTCCGCGGGCATGGTCAATGGCGTCAAGCAGTACGTCGACCTCCTCGGCAAGGACAAGGTCGTGAACCCGTCAAACGTCCAGTACAAGAACGGTCCCGAGGCGCCCGGTGACTTCGCCAAGGGCAAGGCCGCGATGCTGATGAGCCAGAACAACGCCGACAACACCCTGCAGGCCGATGGCATGAAGTCCAGCGAGTACGGCGTCGTGGCGATCCCGGCGCCCAGCCCCCTCCCCCCCGGTGGCAAGGACGTCGCCAGCTTCGTGGCCGGGATCAACCTCTCGATCTTCAAGAACACGAAGAACCAGGACGCGGCGCTGCAGTTCGTCAAGTTCATGACGAGCCCCGAGGAGCAGGCGATCCTCGACAAGCCGTTCACGGCGCTGCCGGTGGTCAAGGGCGGCACGGTGAACTTCACTGACAACAAGGCCGAGGCCGCTGCGTTCGCGCAGGTCCTGGCCACCAAGGCTGAGGCGCTCCCGCGCGTCCCCGCGGAGTCCGCCTTCGAGACCAACGTCGGCGCCGCCGTCAACAGCCTGCTCGCCCAGGCAGCCACCGGCAAGGACGTCAGCATCAGCGACATCAAGGCCGCGCTGCAGCAGGCCCAGGACAAGATGGCTGCCGCCGGCATTTGAACGACCACCATTGACGCCGCTCCCGGTCGGCTGCCGCCTCGCGCGGCTGACGGCGGCATCCCGGCAAGGAGAGTCCGGTGCCCGTGACGACGACCACGCCCACGAGTCGGTCCGCTGGCACGGTGCCGCCAGTGCACCGCCGCCGCCCGGACTGGAACCGCCGGACGCCGTACCTGCTCATCCTCGCCGCGATCCTGCTCGAGCTGCTGATCCACATCGTCCCGATGCTCGTCGGGATCTGGATGAGCTTCATCAAGCTCAACCAGTTCTTCATCGCCAACTGGTCGAAGGCGCCGGGCGCGGGACTGGGCAACTACAAGATCGCCGTGGACTTTTCCACCCCGATCGGGCGCGCCCTGCTCCACTCCTTCACGGTCACCTGCCTGTACACATTGATCGTTGTCGGGCTCTCGTGGCTGTTCGGGATGTCCGCGGCGGCGGTCCTGCAGCGCGGCTTCCGCGGGCGTGGCGGCTTGCGCACGCTGTTCCTGGTGCCGTACTCGCTGCCGATCTACGCCGGCGTCATCACCTGGAGCTTCATGCTCCAGCGGGACAACGGCCTGGTGAACCACGTGCTGGTCAGCGAGCTGCACCTGCTGGACCACCCGCCGTTCTGGCTGATCGGTAACAATGCGTTCGTCTCGGTGGCGGTCGTGGCCCTCTGGCGCTCCTGGCCGTTCGCCTTCCTGATGATCATGGCGGGG
>Ga0209538_1000940_pt1 | contig 15875 bp, 25 predicted proteins | sample BarGraNGADG00211_2_FD_184492 | JGI IMG/M metagenome (GOLD analysis project Ga0209538, IMG submission 184492) | Arctic peat soil microbial communities from Barrow, Alaska - Barrow Graham LP Ref core NGADG0004-211 (SPAdes) (version 2) | ecosystem: Environmental > Terrestrial > Soil > Wetlands >... | reverse complement strand
TTTAAAACATATTCAAATATAAAATAATATGGAACAAGAAGGAGACGACATTAACGTTAAAGCGATAACGGCTAAAATGAAGAAAATTGAGCCTCATTATCTAATGGGAACTGAAGCTTATCATCAATTAGGCGATATTGGAAGGGATGAAGATGATCTTTTTCAGGCTTATGACGAAACAGATGATTACTGGATTGGCTCTTGGGTAACAGGTTACGGATTTTTTAATGTTTGCTTTCCAAAAGAAACAAGTAGGGAATTAACTCCATTAGAAGTTGAACATTGGAGTAAACAGCGTATTCAAGTTGGTTCTCAACCTTCCATAAAATTAAACTTAAAATGAAAACAGAAATATGTTTCTTGGCTAATACTCAAGAATTGGTAGATAAAATTGAAAAAGTATCAAACACAAGATACTTTCACAAAATAATACAAGTTGTTAGAACTTCAGGATTTGTAGACATGTGCGCAAATTACATAATAATATATGAATAATCCATCAAATATTTTTATTTGTCAGAAAAATTGATTATATTTAACTATACATAATTACAAATTTACATATATGAGTAGACGTTATTATTCAAATTATCGTGGCACCGGTGCGAACACATGTAGCATTCGTTCATTAAAAAGTGCACACATTGGTAGAGCAGTTCGAATGACTGCAGATGCTAATACTTTACCTTTTGATAATATTCCTATGAAAGGAATGTTAATCGAGAAGTATAATAAATTAGGATTCGAAATTTCCCATCCAAACTTACCTAAAAAAGTTTATGTTGATTTTGATCAACTCCCGTTGATAAGATTAACGATCAAAAATGGCGTTATAGAAGACGAAATCACATTCGTTGAAAACATTGTCAATCATAAAATGCAACTTATTCGTACTTTAGATACTGAGTATATTGACATGCTTTTCAAAGAAAAAGCCCTTGAAACAAAACAAGACGAAATAATCTCAATATCACAAGCTATCCCGGGACAAATTTACATTGGAGCACAGTGTGAAGAAGGAAATGAAATGATTTATCTCGGAACGTTCTACGTTAAAGAGACAAAAACAGAATCCCATCGTAATCGTTCATACGTATTTTCGTATGGAAATACTACGAATACATACAGTACTTATATGCATAAGCTTACGCCTCAGAGAGTTTTCTTTGCAATTCCTGCAGAAGAATTAACAACTGCCGAAGAAACTGCGTTGGATGTAAAATACTACGGTAATGATAAACAAGCACGCTGGAGAACCAATTGGGATGAAAGACAACTTATTGATAAGAAAATTGCCATTGAAAGAAAACAGATTTTGGACAATTCGCCAATTCCACGTTTCAAAATACTTGATTTTGCAATATCTTCAAAACGAATCAAGCAAGTTATTCTTACACATAAGGAGAACAAAGATTTTTCAGACACAGTTATTAACAAAGCTGCAATAATTGGATCAAAATATGCAGATACAAAAATATCATATCCTACTGTTAACTTTACAATATCGAATCGTTGGTATAGTGATGGTTCTTATATGTCAAAATCGAAAGAAACAATTGAAGATGAAACCAGAGAATTTTTTCAGGCATACAAAGGTATTGCCATTGAAAGCTGTTATTACGAAGACAGACATTATTAAGATGAAAATAAGTCCGATAAAATTTCTTTTTGTCGGATTTTATTGTTATATTTAACTATTCAATTTAAACTATTATGGCAAAAGAATTAAAAGACAAGGTGTTTTATAAAGTTTGGGAAATCCAAAAACATTGGTATATCACAGGAAGTAGAGATAAATCAACTTGGGCAACCTTAAATGGTGCTGAAGCAAAAATCAGAGATATGTGTCAAAGTGATCATCGTTATTACTCTAATCATTTAATAAATAAACCTGAAGATTTTGAAATACAATTGTTTCACATGGTGAAGTTTGACACTATTGATGGACGTACAGCATATGAATCAAAAGAAAAGAAAGCTCAGGCAGAAAAATTGAGACTTCAAAAAATTTCTGCATTACAAATAGAAATTAAAGCTATTGTGCATGGTATTGATTTTTACACAATTCGTGAAATGCTTAAACATGACATTTTTTCGAATAAAATAACTGATGCGCTTTTACTTAAATTTTCTGCAATTACTCTTTTGGAAAGAAATAAATGATAATTCAGCACACATATAAAAACATTGACTATATTTTAAGTAATGAAAACCTTAAAGTAGGAGACAAAGTATATCCGATAAGTCGTGGACGATCTGCCGGCAATATGCATATTCATTATGAATACGATTTTCGTGATTTTATGTCTGGATTTCCGGATGAACCTCATATAATTGAAGACTTAAAACATAGTGATAATTATAAACCTTATGAGATTCGTACTGATCATGGTTACGGTCCTGCTGAAATGTATTATAAAATAGTTGTATCATTAAATAAAAGTGATTATATTGTTGATCGCAGACTTGATACAAACACAAACGAAATGATCGTTTTTGTAATGGATAAAGTTAGTCAGAGTACACAAATGATGATAGGTCCTGATGGTCCTAATGAATTCTTTGTTAATTATAACTTAACAGCATTTTTAACTCCTTATGACATTCATTGTTTGAAGTTATTTCGTACATCAATTGAAGAACGTCAAAAAGGATTTTTCAAATTTCATAAAACATACGAATTAAACGATATACTTACTCGCTATGACAATCCTGACACAGCCTAATATCATTCAAATAACTAATGAAGAATATCCGCCTAAGTGGATAGGAACCAAAGGCAATGGGATGAAAAAGATGGTTTATCGTCTTGACGAAAAAGATTGTGAAATGGGATTGACTTGGTATCAAGATAAGAATTACCGAGAAATCGGATATAAATGGGAACATTTTGATTTAATACAAAAATACAAATAAAATGAAAGAAGACTTTAAATTATCTAAAATGGCTCATTACGATGCTATTGGAAATCCTATAGAATTAGGAAAAAAATACGGATGGGCAGGTAGTGATAATGGTTTTACACAAGTAACAATTGGAATTGCCGAAAAATTTACTAAAAAAGGAGTAACACTTAAAGTTGAAAGCGCCAAAAAAGGCTTATACGATTCTGATCCTACAGATCTAATTGTAGGCGGAACCGATCTTTTTGCAGTTAAATCAAAAATAAATATCAAAGGAATGCGTTTATTCCCTATAAATTAAATAATATGAGACGATTTATAGAAACAATAGATACGAAACGCGGACCTGATACACGTGCTGTTAAGGGATTAGTTCTTGTTCATCTTTTCAATCAAGTTTGGAGAATTGGAAAAGCAAAATACGTCAAAGGAAAATTACATTCGATAATTTATTCTCCAGATGATAAAGAATTTCATGTTTGGGGAGAAGACGTTAAATCTTTTTATATGATGTATAATGAAGAATATCAGGAGTATTGCGAAAGCCCTATAAGTAAACCTGACCCTGCAAAAGTAAAGATTTACATTCTTACATCAATTCTTGATGATAGAGCAAATTGGTCATTCGATATGAATACTAAACCTGAAGTAGGAAAGGTTGTTAAAGTCATTTTCACAAATGGAACAATAAAATGGAGTGAGCCTTTTACTGGAGATTGGAAAGATCACAGAATGGCAATTCCATCACAAAGAATGATGGGGCATAATCCTGAATGGTTAAACTCATTAGGAAAAAACTTAAGAGATAAAGATGGAAACTTTATAAGTCATTCACAATTTCTTTGGGAACCTTCAACCGATTATAAAAATATAGCAGCATGGAAAATAAAGTAAAACATCCTGAAAAATACGTTGTTCTCGAACATTTAACTCTTCCAGATAGAGGATTTAGATTTTGGACAACAAATTCCGATGATAACACTCACGGACATAATGGAGAACTTTGGTATAAAGAAATTCTATTCACAAATAATGAATACGAAGCAATTGATGCTGCAAGTCATCATGGTGATACTGCATATTCCTCAGAACTTGAAGAATATTATAAAAAATTACATGAGAAGAGAAATAAATAGATAAACGTTTCTTCATGTCAAAGAAATTGATTATATTAGTTCTATAGTTAATTAAAAAAAGAAAAATGAAAAAATTTATTAATTTCTGTATTTTATTTGCATTATATGTAACAGTGAATTACATTAATGATGACACAAGCTTTAACAACAAGGCCGGCAAAATTTATTATGCTGCTCCTTCGTTTGTACGTTCATGTCTTATCTGGCTTATATGTCCTGTATTCATCCCTGAATATTTCATTAAACAGTCTGAACTTTACAAACAGGTAAAGAAAGTTATGGACTCTCCTGAATATCAGGCACAGTTAGCCAAATCAATGTCAATGTTTAAATTTTAATCCTATGAACAAATACAACCTTTATGTTATTATAGGACGTGAAAGTGGAATGGGAATATCTTCTGAATCTATTTTTGCAAATTATTTCGAAAATAAAAACGGAGCGCATTATTTCTACCAGTGTGCTGAATCAGGAATTAAAGTCGAAGACATACTTGTCGCAGTCTATCCTGTTAATCGTACTGTAATTTATTCAATTGACAGAGACATAAATAAATGATCTACCCAATATTCTTATACGGAGAAAAAATACTTAGAGATAAAGCCATCGATGTTAATCTTCATGATAGATTGACTGACGTTATCTCTAACATGTTTGAAACTATGCATAACACAGATGGTATTGGCCTTGCTGCGCCTCAAATTGGCTTAAGTAAAAAACTTATCGTTATTGAAAAAGAAATAAGTGATGGTGAATTATTTAAAGGTGTTTTCATTAATCCGAAAATCATTGCGTATTCAGGAAGAAACGTAGTATATTCAGAAGGGTGCCTAAGTCTTCCTGGAATATCAGAAAACATTATTCGTCCTTATACTATTGAACTTGAGTGGCTTGATGAAAAACTCGAGTTGCATCATTCATTTTTTCACGAAATTCCAGCCCGTATTCTTCAACATGAAATTGATCACCTAAATGGACTTTTATTTATTGACAAAATGAATTATGTTGATAAATTGACCAAATTCACGAAATTGGAAGCAATCAAAAATAAAAAAGTTACAACTACATATCCTACTGTATGATAGACATGAATTTGCAAGGAATGCACGCTATTGATAAATTAGTGTATTTAAGTAAAAGATTCAAAAAACTTGAAAAAGAATATATTGCGAATCAACGCAAATTCACAGATTTTATTGAAGAAATGGATGACGTCAATCTTTCCGATGATACATTATTTGAAAGAAAAATTGGTGAAATAAATGTCATTATGTCAAAAAGCGATGAATTATTTTTTGATTTGGAAGTAATAAATAAATTAGTCAATGAAACAAGTGCGCAACTCAACAATTAATTTGAAAATAATTGATTAAATATTTTTTTATGTCAAAAAAATTGATTATATTTAATTGCACAATTTAATACAAACTAAAACATATTTACAATGAAAGGATTTTTAATCGGACTTGGAGTATTAGTAGTACTCGTAATAGCTACAATTGCATGGGCAATCGGAGTTAGTAACTCAGAAAAAATACTCAAACTTCGTGGAGAAGCACAACAGACAGTATGTCAGGCATTTTTCTCAAATATGTGGGAAATTATTAAAACCAAAGCCGGTGTAGCTGATCAATATAAAGACGGATTTAAAGAAATTTACATTCCTCTTATAGAAGGTCGTTATTCAAAAGGTGATGGAACTTTAATGAAATGGATTACAGAATCGAACCCTCAGTTTGATCCGGCTCTTTATAAAGATTTAATGGTTGCTATTGAAGGCCAACGTAATGGCTTCTTCCTTGAACAGACTAAACTTATTGACATTGACCGAGAACATAAAACTCTATGCGCTCTATTTCCTGCAAGTCTTATAGTTGGCAGTCGTTTACCTATCGGTGGAGAAAAAGGAATAGTAATTCTTAAGAACCTTGCAACTCAGAATGCATACGAAACAGGCACAGATAGTTCTCCAGACCTTTTCCCAACAAAGAAATAATTTTCATTATTCTTTTTCACTTTTTTTGAAAAAAGTCCGTCAAATATTTTTATTTGTCGGATTTTTTTGTTATATTTACTATACAATTAAAACAATATAACATGATTAATGCAATACAATTACATAAATTAAACAGAGAAATTTGTTTATCTGCAATTCCATATTTACTTAAAGAAGTAGAATATGATTTTGTTGGTGATGGTAAAGAGTATCATAAAGTTATATTGATGGGTATTAATTTTAATGACAATATGGTCGTTGTAGATGGCAATACAGTTTGGCCTGGTCGAAGAGATGGAACATCGAAACTTCGTTTGGATCCAACAGCTTTATCATATAACACTTATACGGCTACGATTACAAGATGTTAACGTTTTAATAAAAATAATTATGAAAAGAACAAAATTAATTCAGACAATTGTATCATACCTTATTAAAGTTAAAGGTGTAGTAGCATTTCATAAAATTAAAGCTTTAAACGGTAAAGATATAACATTCTTCATGGAAACAAACGGAATATCAATAATTGTTGAGAAATTTGGTAATCATTATCCTGGAGGAGTAATTTCAAAAGACATTGCGTTCTCAGAAATTTCTGTAGACGCATTAGAAGAAATCGTTTCAACAATTGATTCAGACAAATAAAATGAACTACAAAGAAATTTTTAATCAGGCTAATAATGCTGCAGAAGTGTTAACACTTGCAGAACTTGGAAACAACGTTATGATTGGTCCTTGTGGATTTGCTTGGATAATGTTAAAAAATGGCATTAAAGGAAAAAGAAATCCTCTCGGAAAAGAACTTGAAGCTCTTGGATTACTTGAATATGATAATTACAGGAAACATTATTATCTTTGGATTGGGCAATACAATCAGTCAATGTATCATAAAGAAGTTCACGCCAAAAATATGGCCGAAATTCTTACAACACATATTGGCCAAAAATTTGATTACGATTCAAAAATGGATTAATATGACTAAAGATTTAATATATTTTTTTTCTATATATTTTATTCCAATGGGATTTGGACTAGGCAAACTTCATCGAACTATTAGTCATACAACGGCTATGATTTTAATGATATCGTGTATGTTAGCAATAGTGTTAAGCATGCTTCCATATTTGCTTTCAAATAAATGTCCCTTGGAAATACTTATTCGAAAACATCCTATTCGTAATTTAATTCGAGTATATAGGCCTACACCCTTTGTATATTTTATTTTAATTGCAATAATGTCACTTAATGTTTTTAATTATCTTTTAGCATTTAACTTAATACATTTATTTTAATGATTTACGGAGCAATCGTACTTTCGTTTTTAATCACATTAGGATTTTATCTTCATGATAAAACTCAATACAAATTGTGGGAATTCTTTTTAGGAACTGCTGCAACCACTATAGTTGTAGTTATTTTTAAATTATGTTTCAACGCATTTGGCGATAGTTACACCGAAACTTGGGGTTCTACAATTGTAAGTGTTTATGAACAGGAACCATACAACTATTGGCATTCAGAAACATGCTATCGTCAAGTTGCTTGTGGAACTTCGACAGATTCCAATGGAAATACTACAACACAATATTGTTCAGAACCATACGATTGTTCTCACCAAGTTGATGTTGGTCCTCATTGGTATGCAGTAACTGACATTAAAGAACAAATTTCAATTACTGAACATCAGTATGATTCTTTATCTTACATTTATGGAGGAAAGAGATTTATTACAAATGAAAATAACAACTATGATTCTAGAGACAAATGTGTATCATCTAAAGGTACAAAATTTCAAGGAAAACAAGTAGGACAAACATCATATGAATATCGAGTTGATTGGCAAAAAACAGAAACTACTCGTAAAGCAATTGCAACTCAACATAAATACACAAATAAAGTAAAATCTTCAGACTTAACAATTTTCAATATTTCTTTAGTTAATAAAGTACAAGCAGACTCGATGGGTCTTTTCAATTATCCTAAGTTAAAAGATGAATTTACTTATCCTACAATTTTAGGAACTAAAGTGTCTCCAGCGATTAATGAAAATTTCCGCAAACTTAATGGAAAGTTTGGACCTACAAGTCAAATGAGATTATGGGTTCTTGTATACGAAAATAAGCCTTCAATAATTGGCAATTATCAGGAAAATTATTGGGTACGTGGAAATATGAATGAATTGGTTGTATGCATAGGAAAACAAGATACAACAATTCAATGGGTAAATGTATTCTCATGGACCACTAACGAAGCTTTAAAAATACAGATAAGGGATTATATTATCAATCAGAAATCAGTGACTGAGAAGCATTGGAATGAACTCTATATGTACATGGATAATAATCTTAATACTTACAAGCGTAGAGATTTTAAAGAATTTGATTATCTTAAACGTAGAACAAAACCTTGGGAAATTATCCTTGCATACATATTCGGAATTGGAGTTGCAATAGGAATGAATTTCTGGGCATCCACAAATGATTATAAAGACGAAAACAAATCTACATTTCTAGATTATAATAGTTATAATAAAAAATATACAAACTGGCAATGAAAAAAGTTTTATTTATTGGGGACATTCATGGAACAACTGAATGGGAAGAAATCGCAAAAAATGGTTTGAAACAATTTTATGAAATTGTGTTTCTCGGAGATTACATCGATAGTTTTTATAAAAAACCAGTTGATCAACTATATAATCTGAATAATCTTGTTAAATTTATAAGAAAAAATAAAACACAAGTTACAGCATTAATTGGAAATCATGATTATGCAGTTATTAATTCACATTCTGCTATATCCGGATATCAGCATTTGCATGCTCATGAATATAAAAAAGTATTTCAAGATAATGTTGATCTTTTTCAAATAGCTTGGGGATATACAAATGATACAACAAAAAAATATACTCTTGCAACTCATGCTGGATTAACTAAAAATTATTGGGAACGATACATACTTCCTCAAATTAATGAAGGCGGGTTTATTCATAAAATTACAGAAGGAAAAGAAATTCAAATGCATGAAGCATTGAATTATCTTAAAGACAAAAAAGATATTTTATGGAAAGTTGGTTTTGTTCGTGGTGGTTTTGGAACTCCAGGCGTTTTATGGGCTGATTATACTGAAGTTATTGATGATCGATATTCTGGAATAAATCAGATATTCGGACACACTCCTCAACCAACAATTAGAGTTGATCAATATGGTGACGATTTAGTAGCATGTGTTGATAGTTGGGGAAATAAAAAAGGAACGAGTTTACTCATGACTTTATAATTTTAATCATAGATAATAGAAAGGAACTCTTGGAGTTCCTTTTGTTGTTTAAATAAGATATACATTAACTGATCACAGGACATAATCCTGTGATTCGTGTGTTAAAATACTATCATTTTCAGAAGATTCAATGAATTTCTTAACAGTTTTTTAACATCACTTTTATATTCAAATTATTAACTCATAATATAGTATTCACCTATATCTTCTTAGTGTATACTGTTAATGTGTTGTTAATTGCACTAACCATACATTTATCACTCGTTTCATCGTATATATAGAATATAGTAAAACCTATGTATTTAAACTAAAAAAACGATTAAAAACTATGGCAGGAAAAAATTTATTGATTCTTGAACGTTCAGCTCAGAATCTTCAAAAGATTACCCGCAACGGAAAAACGATGTTAGAGGGTGTCTTCGCCGAGTTTGGAATTGAAAACCGCAATGGACGTATTTACGAAGAAAAAGAGTATTTACCTCACTTGGAATATCTTAAAAAAGATATCGCTAACGGCAACTTACTTGGTGAGTTAGATCACCCTGAAAGATTTGAAGTTGCTTTAGGCAGTGTTTCACATAGAATTTCCGAGTTATGGTACGACCAACAGAAACGTCAAGTTTTGGGTCGTATTGAAATTTTGGAAGGTACTCCAAAAGGACAAATTGCCAAATCATTATTAGAGGCAGGCGTTCCACTTTCAATCTCTTCAAGAGCAGCTGGTACTGTTAACGAAGACAAAACCGTTGCAATTCAACAGATTTATACTTATGACTTAGTTGCTAAGCCAGGATTTGAATCAGCTCAATTGCATAAAGTTAATGAAAGTGTAAACCCAAGACAAAAGGAAATCGATGAAATGATTATAGCCTTAAACGAAGGTGTAACGTCTCGTAAACAACACAACATCAATTCAAAGTTCGGTAAATTGAATGAAAACATTTCAATTCTTGACTTAACAGATAAAGTTCCTATCACATGGCACGGACATGCCGGCATACGTGAAGAAGCTTTAGTAGCTCAAGAAGAAGCCAAACAGGCAAAGCAACAAACAACTAAAATTAATGAAAATAATCAAATGGCAGAAACAAAACCAGGAGTTATTAATGAAGAAACTGTACAGCAATGGACAGGCTTATTCACAAAAGAACTTAGCGCCATAAATTCCAGATTAGACGAAATTCAAGAGAGTGGTAGCACTACAGATCTTACAGCAATCAAAAAGTATATCGAAAAGATACGCAAGATTCAGGAAGATTCATTGAATTGGCAATCTGAGATCGCTAAGGCTGTAAATGAAGTTGCTACTTACGCTGATACATTAGCAGATAAGAGTAATAAACATTATAAACTAACTAAGAAGATTGTTGAAACTGTAGACTACAACGCAAAAACGCTCAATGCAACACAAGATTGGACAGGCGAAGTAGCTAAAGTAACAAATGCAATCGGAGAAACTGTAGATCACAATGCAGAAATGCTTAATGGTCTTAATGAATGGTCAACCCAAATTGCTAAGGGTGTCAATTCACTTAATGAATGGGGTACAGAAAAAGCAAAAGCTATCAATGATATGCATGATTGGGTTGGCACTCAAGCAAAAGCTGTCAATGGCATGCACGAATGGACTTCATCAATCGCTAAAAACTTCAATCATTCAGTTAATTGGACTGAAGAAATGTTAGGAAGAGCAATTTCTAAAGAAGACGCAGTCAATATGATGAAATATGTCGACTTAGTATCAGAATCTAAAAATGATCCAAAACTAAAAGCAAAAATCGACGAAATGCTTAAAGTTAACTCTATCACTGCAAAACCTCTTAACGAGGCAAATCTTAAAGGCATCATGGTTATTGACACCGTTGGAAAAGTTGGTAATGTAAAAGTTGCTGATCTTTCTTCTAAAAACACAGGTGTTGAATTCGATGACAAAACCAAAACTATAGTAGCTAAAATGAGAAATGTCAAATTTAGCAAAGAAAAAATGCCAATTGGTAATAGTAATTTACAAGCGCCATTAAATGCAAAATCTGAAAAGGTTGGTAGTGATGGCATGAATAATGAACCTAAAGACCTTAAAGCTAATCTTAAAACTTCTAAAGTTATTGGTGGTAAAGACACTGTAGGAGGCAATCCAAAAGTAAATATTGCAAAAGCACAAAATCTTAAATTAAACGTTAAAGCAGGCGGAAAAGGCTTGGTTAACGAAAGTTTTAATAAAACTGAAGATATTCAATCAAGACGTACAAGACTCGATGAAAAACTTTCTTTGATTATTAACAATCTCGAAAAAGAAAAGACTGTTGACGAAAGCGTTAAATCAGAATTTCCATTCACACAACTTTTAAGTGGTGAGGATAGAAGCAAATTTGCAAATCTTGATGCATCCGATAAACAAAAGGTAGTCACTGAAATTTCTAAAGTTCCAACAACCGATTCTAAAGTAATTGTTAAATTATGGGAAAGCGCATTATCAAATAATAAAGTTGATGAACCACTTTGGCTCAAACTTGCTCCTAAAGTTTACAGAGACGCTTTTACAAAAGCTCCTCAAAATATCAAGGAAAGTCTTAATGCTAAATCAGAATACTTTACTTTAAACACTCAATATCAGATTGATAATTTCTGGGAAACTAGCGATATTATTCCTCGTCCAGTTTATACCTTAAATGAATCTATTGCTGCAGTAACAGGCGAAGAAGCAGATCAAAAATACGATAGCGTAGTCGCAGGAGTTGCAGAAGGAATGAAACGATACATGAATGTGTAATTAGTGCATTAAGTATCAAAAATTAACGTTTTAGTAATAATAAATAAAATATCAAAAATAAAAAATAAAAATAACTTTAATAAAAATGAAACAAATAAACGAACAACAGATAGTTGCTAAATGGTCTCCAATGATCGAGTCTACAACGGGTCTTAAAGATCCTAAGAAACTTTCATGGATTGCCAAATACGCACACTATCACGCATTAAACGAAGCTGCAATGGGTGGCGTTAGCACTCCTTATGCAACTCTTTACAACGTTCCTGGAATAGGTAATGCAATGCCTGCACAACAATCAGCAACAACTGGTAACCAATTCTATCAGAACGCAACAAAAGGTTCAGGTGACAAATGGCCTGCACTTCTTCCAATGGCTCTTCAGGTGGCTGCAAGAACAATAGGTTTCGACCTTGTTAACGTAGTTCCTATGCCAGGTCCAACAGGTGTTGTATCTTATTTAGATTACGTATACGCTGGTGGTAAACAACCATACGGTGCTCAACCAGGAACTCAAGCACGTCCTAATCCAAAAGAAGCATCTAATCCACTTTATCCAGGTGTAAAAGTTGCAGCTCCAGGACTTTATGAAGCTCCTCTAGCATTCAAACTTCAACTTAAAGCAGCAGATGCTTCAACATTTACAACAGCATTAGTTGAAGGCGCAGCAGTTCACTTCTCTAATGGCGGAGCTACTTTAGAAGCTGTTTATATTGGCAAATCAAGAATTGATGCTTTCCCAATGTTTAGAACAGGTGTATTCGGCGGTGGCGCTGCTAACTTGGCAAGTATATTCGATGGCAATATAAATACTGATGTATCTTATGGCACATTCGTTTCCAACACAAGTACTGGTATTACTACTTTCCCAACACTTATCTCTACATTAGAAGATCAAGTACAAGGATTTGTAGGTGCAGGTCCAACAGACTCAGATCGTTGGGAAGGTACTTTTGTAACTGGAACTACTCTTTACGAACCTATGGAAAGAGGCGTTGGTGAACTCCAATACCCAAGAGCTTTAGGGCTTCAATTATTCACTAGATTTGTACAAGTTGGAACATTCCAAGTATCAGTAAGTGTTACTCAAGAGCAAATTCAAGACCTTAACAAACAATGGGGTATTGATGTTATTGCAATGGTAGAAAACGCTGGTATCAACGAAATTTCACAAGCTATTAACAAACACATCCTTTCAAGATTATTCGGTCTTGGCTGGAAAAACCACATCAATGGCTACGCAGTTGAAGGTATCAACCTTAACATGAACTGTGCTTCAACCGGTTCTCTTACATCAGTTGCTTACGCTTATCCAAGTGGCACTGAATTAGCTTCTTTTGACAATCAATCAATGCCTATCCCTGGATTCGCAACTTACGCATCAGTACTTGGTGCTACTTTCGAAAACCAAGATACTATGATTAAGAGAGTTATGGCTAACATCCTTGCAGCTGGTAACATCGTAATGCAAAGAGGTCGTAGAGGCCCAGCAAACTTTATCGTAACAAACGTTAAAATTGCTACAGCTCTTCAATCAAACAGTGGTTACACATTCTCACCAATCACTAATACATTCACTCAGTCTAACGGTTCATTGTACCCACTCGGAACAATCGCTGGAATGACTCTTTATGTAGATCCAAACATGATCTATGCAGACACCAGAGTACTTGTAGGACGTAAAGGTGCAGCAGACGAACCAGGTGTTATATTCGCTCCTTATCTTATGGCTGAAAGCGTTAAGCTTATCACTGAAGGTACAGGTGCTCCTAAGGTAATCATCAAAACCAGATACGCTTTGGTTGATGCAGGTTTCCATCCAGAAACTCAATACATTACTTTATTCATTCAAACTAACGCAGGTTCAGTTATTTAATCGTAACTAAATACCAGATAAATAAAAAGAGAGGCAACCGTCTCTCTTTTTTTTTCAAAATAAAATAATTATACGAAAATGACATACGAAAAAACTAATGCGCAATTAACAACAGATGTTAATGCACTTTTAGGCATTGATGCATCACAAAATTTTGTAGTAGAAAAAACTAGTGCACAATTAACAGCAGATGTCAATGCACTTTTGCATCTTAAGGATCCATCAGTAAATTTTGCAGGCGAAAAAACTAATGCTCAATTAACAGCAGATGTTAACACACTTTTAGGTATTAAAGATCCATCAGTAAATTTTGCAGGCGAAAAAACAAATCTTTACAATGCTGACACGACAACACACAGAAAAGCTAAAGATGGTTCAACACATCGAAGAGTTAAAGATGGCACAACCTATAGAGATATAGATACTTCAACCTATAGAGATACAGAAGAACTACCAATAGCTCAACCTAATGATGGTATAACTTATACTCCAGAGATGTAAATAATTCAACTTACATAAGTTATTTTAAAATAGAAAGAGGATCGAAATGATCCTCTTTTTGTGTTAATATTTTTTGATGATTTTTTTTATTAATCTAATCTTCCGCCTCCAAGTTTACCGATATAATAGGTTTCAACAGGATATTTTAAAATTGCGCCAAACGTATCAAATTCTTCTCGACTTAAAAATTGGTTTTTAATCATTTTTTCATAAACAATGTAGATTTGATCAGAATCTTTTCCACCTATTTGTGTTGGATCTTCATGAACGTCATAGATGATATATTTTTGAGCTTTACCTAATTTTAAGAAAAATGGACGTCTCGCTCTCCAGGAACCATGGTTAGGCCAATGATTATCTGCCGGAAGTATATGAATCATTCTTCCACCTATATTACATAATTTATCAGCATTTTTAAATGCCATATAAAAATCTGCAATATGTTCTGAAGTTCCAAAATCAGATACAACATCAAATTCTTTTCCAATTATTACATCTTTATTTAAATCAATCATTAATGAATTTCCATGTCCATTTAAATCAATCGATAAATATTCCCATCCTTTGTTTTTCCAATATATTTTTGTGTATGATAATTCATCATACGGAAAACATGACATGAATTGTTGATCCCCGAATTCACATATTGATTTGTATTCAGGTTTTATCCATTTTTGAATAAAATTCAATGATTGTGTTGTAACTCCCATTGTATTATTTTTTTATTTTAACAAATACTTCGTCAGCTTCTAATTTTCCCATCATATAATAGCCTTTGGATATAATGTAATTAGTTTGTGCTGTATCATTATAATTATTCTCAATAGTTATTACTTTAATATTAAATTTATCAAAGTCAATAGTTTTGATAATTTTAAATTCGTTTCCTTCTGTATCTAAACTAATATAATCCACATTTACAATATTATTAGCATCTAATATTTCATTAAGAATGACAGTGTTTATTTCTATTTCTTCTACACTTCCACCCCTTGTTTTTACTTCTAATGCAATTCTTTGTTTATGTCTTTCATCATATTCATCAGATAAACCACTTAACATATTAGCTGGACCTACAACCTGCGTAAATCTTCTATGTGTGTTAGATTCGCCTACTCCTGCCATTATTTTTATACAATTTCTATTTGTATCAAGTTGGTTAAATAATGCTGGCATAGGTTCAAAACATATTCCTGTCCATCCCAATTCTTTTTCAAGATAAAATGTATTAGATAGTGTTTTACCATCATTTGCGCCAATATCAACGAAAACACCATTTCTTTTATTATTAAAATATGAAATAACAAAAGCATCTTGACCACTTTGACTAAATTTCCTATTAAGCTTGTGAATATTCATTAAAGCATCCATAATTTATTTTTTTTTGTCTATGATGATTTACTAATTGATTGTAAG
>Ga0209538_1000939_pt1 | contig 15876 bp, 14 predicted proteins | sample BarGraNGADG00211_2_FD_184492 | JGI IMG/M metagenome (GOLD analysis project Ga0209538, IMG submission 184492) | Arctic peat soil microbial communities from Barrow, Alaska - Barrow Graham LP Ref core NGADG0004-211 (SPAdes) (version 2) | ecosystem: Environmental > Terrestrial > Soil > Wetlands >... | reverse complement strand
CCTTTTCGGGCCCGAAAAGGCTCTTTTTTTGTTGTTATAAATCATTTTACACAAAGAAAAAGACTACTTCATTAGAAATAGTCTTTTTCTGGTGGGCGCGGGAGAACTCGAATCTCCGACCCCGTCATTATCAGTGACGTGCTCTAACCAACTGAGCTACGCGCCCAAAATATAGATTAACGATAAAATAGTATCAAAAAATTACTACTTTTTCAACTCTGAGTTTTAATATATAATGAATATATTATTTGATTAGGAACTATTAGGTTAATTCCTAGTTTAACTTTAAAATTTCGGAGGAGTTTTGATGGATATTTTTACTGGGCTTAGTTTGACTATAGTCATCGCTGCTTTGATCGCGGGTATCTTGCAGAAATTGAAACAACCTTTAATTATTGGCCATATTATCACTGGCCTGATTGTCGGACCATTTCTTTTCAAAAGTCTGCAATTTCAGGAAGTAGTCGATTCTCTTTCTCAATTTGGTATTGCTCTACTACTTTTCATTATTGGATTAAATTTAACACCGAAGGTTATTAAGGAGGTAGGCAAGGTTTCGTTACTAGCAGGACTGGGCCAAATTTTGTTGACTAGCACAGCTGGTTTCCTAGTCTGTCATTTTCTTTTACATTTCAATCTGATTACTTCTATTTATGTCGGTCTAGCTCTGACCTTCTCTAGCACTATTATCATTATGAAATTACTCTCTGATAAGAGAGAATTGTCGAAATTTTATAGTAAAATATCAATTGGACTTCTACTGGTGCAGGATCTGATTGTGGCGCTGATTCTAATCGGCATTTCCGCTTTTAGCGGCGGTGGGGCCAGTGTTTCGTCAGTTACGCTGATGGTTATCAAAGGGGTCGTAGTCACAGATTTGATTGTTCTATTCACCATCTATATTATTCCGATGCTCTCGACATCATTTGCTAAATCGCAGGAATTTTTATTTCTGTTCTCGATTGGCTGGGGGCTAGGGCTGGCGACACTTTTCCATTACTTAGGTTTCTCGATGGAAATAGGTGCCCTGATTGCCGGCGTGACGCTGTCAACTTCGACGTATCATTTCGAAATCAGCTCTAGGCTACGACCTTTGCGAGATTTTTTCATCATCCTTTTTTTCATTCTCTTGGGGTCAAGAATTAAGATTGAATCTATACCCAGTATTATCTACCCAGCTATTTTTCTCTCACTTTTTGTTATCATCATCAAACCAATTTTGGTTTTGTTCCTGACTGGAGTGACCGGATACCGGAAGAAAATTAACTTTTTTACAGCGGTCAATTTTACCCAAGTGAGTGAATTTTCTCTTATCCTTCTTTTACTAGCGCAAAAAGTCAGTGGGATATCATCAGACATTGTTACTCTTATTACCTTGGTCAGTCTGATCACGATTGCCATTTCCTCATACATAGTCCTATATAGTGCGAAAATCTATCCATTTTTCCAGAAATTTATCTACGAGCGAAAAAGCGCGAAGAGTGGCAATGCATCCAATGAAAATTACGATGTCATACTTTTTGGTTGCAATCGGATGGGCAGTGACTTCCTTGAACTATTCAAGGAGTTAGGTAAGAAATTTTTAGTCATTGATTTCGACCCTGAGAAGATTAAAGAACTTGAGGAGGCAAAAGTATCCTGTCGTTATGGTGATGCGGATGATAACGAATTTCTGGAAGAATTGAATTTGGCAAAAACGAAGATGGTCATCTCAACGATTCCTGATTTTGAGACAAATGATTTTCTAATAGCTAAAGTCAAGGCGGATAACCCCGAGGCTTTATTAATTGTGCTTTCGCATGATGTCGACGAAGCTATCGGTCTTTACGAGGCCGGGGCGACTTACGTCATCACACCTCATTTTCTTGGCGGTAAATATGCCTCGATGCTAATCTCCAAATTTGGTTTTGATTTATCAAAATTTCTGTCAGAAAAAGAAAAACATATCAAAGATCTCGAGAAAAAGAGAGAAATCGGTAAAATATATCCTTTGCCAGAAATTTATCGCTAATTTTTCAAAATTTTAGAATTCGATTGACCTCTTCAAATTTTGACTCGTTTCTGCTATAAATTGGTTAATCATCATAAAGTGACGTCTTTTCTTTCATAGCTTCTACTTAAGTGGTAAAATGAAACTAATTAAATGCGAGCTCATATGGAGGGGCATAACTATATTGGTAGGTCAAAACAGGGATTTACACTGATTGAGGTGTTAATTGATTTTATGATTGTCTCGATGGTGGCGGTGGCCATAGTCGCTGGGTATGCTGCCGCCTTCAAGTCCATCAATCTGGCCAAGGCCAAGATGGTGGCCGTGACTTTGTCAAACGAGCGGATGGAAATGATCCGCAATATGCCCTATGATGATCTTTCGACTCAGCATGGCTCTATTTATCCTCCTGGGAATATGCTGGATGACGAGGTTATTAGTCGTAGCGGTGTGGAATTTAATGTTCACACTGTCATCAGCTACGTCGATGACTCTTTTGATGGCAATGCGGCTGGAAACATTGCCGGTAAACCCAAGGATCTCTATCCCTATGATTACAAAAAGGTAGAAATAGTAGTCGGCAAGAGTGGCAGAAATAACCAATTAGCCAAGCTGGTCACCAATGTCTCGGCCAAAGCAGCAGAGACGCCGAGCGATACCGGCATTCTAAACTTCTGCGTTATTGACAATAGTGACAATCCTGTGCCGGACGCCGGAGTTCATGTGACCAATACTGTTTTATCTCCGCCTGTCGATATTACTATAACTACTGGTGACATTGGTTGTGTCTTAATTCCCAAATTGCCGCCCGATCAACACAACAATTATCACGTCGTCGTGACCAAAAACGGCTATTCCACCGCTTCGACATATCCGAGAACATCGCAAAACCCCAATGCTCTCCAGCCTGACGTCGATATTATTGTTCAGCAGGTAACCGGTATCACTCTGACAATAGATAAATTGTCATCGATGGCTATCAGCTTTGTTGATAGTACCGGTGTTCCAGTCCCTGAGGTAGGTTTCTTACTCCAAGGCACTAAAATGATTTATAACAATCCAGATACCTTTAAATATTCCCAAACTTTTACGAGCGATAGTGCAGGACTAATCAGTGTGCCCAATCTGGAATTTGATGATTATAAGATAAAGGATATTTCTAAAATGAATCTGATTTCTACTTCGCCACTTCAGCCGATTCGCTTGTTGTCTGATACAAATTTAATTGTGACAGTAACACTTTCATCCTCAAACACGAACCCAGCTATCTATAATATTACGCCTTTGAACGGCATTGTCGGTGATAACATTTCTATCACTGTCGATGGTAAAAATATCGATACTGGGGCTAGTATCAAATTGATTAATCGTGCTACCGGGGCAGAAATTGCAGGAAGCAATATCGAAGTCTTGGCTCGAACAAAGTTAATCGCTGATTTTAACCTTGCCGGTGCTGTGGCAGCAATTTATGACCTAGTGATTACTAATACAAATGGTGAATCTGTGACTGCGCCAAATATTTTTAATATTATCAATCCTTGATATGAAATTAATCAATAAAAAAAATGGTTTTTCTTTGACTGAAATGGTGGTGACCATTGTTTTGGTCGGCATTATCGGTATGATCGTGGCCTCTCTCTATTCTGGGGGCAATAAACAGTACCGATTGGGGACAAAACGACTTCAGCTCAATGAGCAAGCAGCGTTGGCCGTTCGAGATTTCGAGAAAATCTCTCGTGGCACGACAGCCATTATTTCGGCTACCAACAATGATCTGACTTTCTATACTTATTTGAAAGGGGATACTCATCCGGCCCCGAGCAAAATTAATTATTATTTAGATAACAATCAGCTTTATCGTTCTAGTATTGCCCCGATAGTTTCGGAAAATACTTTTGTCTATCCTGAATCCCAAAAAGAAATTAAACTTATTGCTCAAAATGTCATCACAATGGCACTATTTCAATATTATAATGATGCCAATACGGAATTGACTTTTCCGATTCAAAACGATGTGGTCCGGCTGATTAAAATGTCCATTGAAATTGACGACGATATTAATGTGTCTCCGGAATCTGCCGAGCAATCCACAGCGGTCCAGCTCAGAAATCTAAAAAATAATTTATGAAACAAATATTTAAAAAAATAAAATTTCCGCGGTATCTAAAAGGCTCATATCTACCTGCGATATTGATAGCATCGGTTTTATTCATTGCCTTTGCCTCAGCCCTGATTGGTATTGCTATGGCCAATATGAAAAGGGCGGCTTATCATGAGAAAATTATTTCATCACTCGAGGTTGCTGAAGCTGGAGTGAATTATTATATGTGGCATCTTTCTCATGCCAATACGGATTATTGTGATGGTACGACTTGTATTAGCAGTCCGACATTTGGACCTTACGTTCATGATTACAAAAATTTCAAAGGGGATGTTATCGGTACTTACAGTCTTTACATTACTCCGCCGGTTCAGGGTGAGGCGGTAGTCAAGGTCAAATCGGTGGGAAAATTAACAAATGCTAAATCAGAGAGCACAGTCGTAGCCGATATCGGGATGCCATCCTTTGCTCGTTATTCCTTTGTCACGAATACCGAATGCTGGTTCGGATCGGATGAAACGACGAACGGGCCGGTTCACTCAAATATTGGCGTTCATTTCGATGGGGTGGGCAACGGTATTGTTTCCTCATCATCTACCACATACAAGCCAACCAGTCCTTATGGTGGAGATGGGCAAACTCATAATGGAGTTTGGGGCAGTGGGGGTCCGACCGGTTTTTGGGTTTTCCCAGTGCCATCGGTTGACTTTAATCGAGTTTCTGTCGATTTGAACAAATTAAAAACAGAGTCTCAGGCAGGGGGTATTTATCTAGATAAATCAAATAGTCTGGGCTATTATCTCAAATTGAAAACAACTAACATCGAGGTTTATAAAGTAACAAAAGAAAGAACTTCTGGTATCACGACCAGTCTTTTATCGACGAGGGATTTGCCAGTCAATGGCATTGTGTATGTCAATGATAATGTCTGGGTGGACGGGATTTATAATAACAAAATAACTATCGCTGCCGAGTCATCTCAGGGCAACCAAACGGCAAAAATTTCGATCAAGGATAATCTGCTCTATTCAGCTAAAGATGGGACGGCCAGCATTGGTCTCATATCTCAGGGCGATATCGTGGTGCCATCCTATTCAGCCAATAATTTAGAAATAGATGCTGCTCTCCTAGCTCAAAATGGTCATGTCTGGTTTCCGAATGTAAAAGATGCAGTCAAGCAAAATATTTCTATCTATGGTTCAATTGCTTCCAATCTTGACTGGACTTGGACATGGGTGAGTGGCAACACGGTGACGAGTGGTTATCGGACTACGTCCCAAACCTATGATCCCTATCTGACACTGACACCACCGCCACAATTTCCAACCACGGGGAATTATACTGTCCTAAACTGGCGGGAAGAATGAGCATTAGTTGTTAAGTTGAAAGTTTATAAAGTTAGCGGAGGAATATTATGGGGTGGTTATGGTTTATCGGAGGGATGCTAGCAGGGTTCATCGGTATCAGATACAGTAAATGGTTGGCTGATAATATTACGCACATCGATTTTGCTGACAAATTGTGGGGGCCGACCGGTACATATTTATTCTGGAAAATTGCCGGGGTCTTGTTCATCGTTTTTGCCTTTTGGGCTTTATTCAATTTATAGATAAAAGGTAATTATTCTAAATTCAATTAATTAAAGTAGTATGGAGGGGTGTGAAAAATCAAACTAACGGCGTTCGAGAAAATTTCAGGTCATTTGGGGATAAAATCTCGGGTTTGTCCACTAGAAACAAATTATTCGCGTGTATCGGAGTTTTATTAGTGGCTGGTTTGGTCACCACAGGAGTATTAGCTAGGGATAGGTTATTTTCTCCAGAGAAGGTGGTAAAAGAATCCTTAACCCCAGATATCATAACAGGCACCACTTGTACTTTGCCTAAGCAAGAAATAAAAGAGCAGGCTTTTACAATCGGTGTCCCGACGGGATGGCTCTATGAGCTGAACAATGGCACAGTTTCTATTATGAAAGATGCCTCAAATTCAGAGGGAGCCTTTTTATATACGGCTAAATTGAACAAAACAGATATGACCGCGAAGGAGTTTCTGACTGCTTCATCAGGTTTTTTTGTCAAATCAGTCGCCGATGAAGGAGGCACTTTTGCGGTCACAGATATTAAAGATATTGAGAACGGCGCAGAGGGTACAATCGAAGCGTCGCTTAGCAATACTGCTATCGGAGGACTGTACAAGGTTGAAAAGGAGGGGGATTTCATCACTCTGAGAGCCTATTATTCTCCGAAAAATGATATTGAGGCCTCGAGGAAGAATCTAGAGGAAGTGGTTGGTTGCTTCAGTCGGACAACGACGTTGACGACTGAGATTCTGGCAGCAGTCAAGGCAAACGAGGAAGTGGCGAAAGCTACGCCGAGTGGTTTTACTAAATATACAGGCAAATATTTCAGCTTGTCATTGCCGACAGGGTATAAGGTGACAGGTGAGAGCGATTCCGGTATCGATATCAGTCGAAATGATATGTCGGCTGGTTTTAGCTACGCTTATGTGACTGGGGCCAAGGGGCCATATACGTCAGAGGCTTGGACCGCCTACGCGTTACCAAAATTTGCAGATATCCAAAATTTATCCCTTGGAGCTGGTAAAAGTGTGCCATCAAAAATAGGGGATATGAAAGTAGAAGAATTTTCTTTCACCGGAGTTTTGAGTGGGACAACAAATGTCAGCGGAAAAGTAACGACGGGTGTTATTAATACAACAGATTTGGGGATGGGCTCTAGCACTTCGGCTTTTTGGGCGATACAGGTTGCCAAGCCAGAAGTCTTTGACAGCGTTTCTGCTATTTTGCAGACAATCCAAGACTCGGTTAACATTACTGACATCGGCGATACTAGAAGAAAGACGATGTTGCCACCAAATCGGCCGATGGAATCTAGTGGTGGTAGCTCGATACCGGCAAAGAATCCGGGGTCATCGGTTAGCGATGAATCAGGCCAAGACTGGGCTGATGCGATGCACGGCTATCAAACGATGGAATCACCAACTACGGGCGACAAATATGATGTCCCTCTAAACTCTTGGAACGAAACTGGTCCAGACGGACCGGGACAGTACATCAAATTGCCAAATGGTGATACGCAAAAGCTTGAAGAAGTGAACTAAGCGAATTAATATCAAAAATTCAAACAGCCCTATACTCCGCTAAAGCTATGCGTGTCATAGCAGGTGGTGGTCTGTTCAATTCTGGGTCTTTTTGTCGCAGAAGATTGACAACTATATAAAATAGTTGTATTATAAATTCAGATTGACGAGTAATTTATTGCTTGTCAACAAATGTTGAAAGGAGAAGGTGATGAAAATCATTCTCCATAATTTCTTTGCGTATCTGACCATCACCCTAGTAGCGATGGCTGTGCCGGTGGCAATGGTTGCCACAAAACATTCCTTGCTGACAAGGGAAATAAAAACGGGGGTGTATGGTCCTCGTCAATGTCGGGCTGACATCGACCTATATTTTACTGGCTCTGGCGCGAAAGTCACCGTTGCGGCGGATAAAGCTCTCTGGCGTGCCCTTGACTACATGACCAAGGGTAGTATAGTTGGTCATCACAATATTTCAGATGTCCAATCATGGGACTACTATATGTCGCGGAAGACAAAGTACTGCGGAGGATGAACCCAGCCCCATGGACTTTTGTAGAACAGGCGCTTGTTGCGCCTGTCTCTTTTTTTTGTCTGAGTTGGGAACCAAAAAATCCCCTTATCATCCCTCCAGAGGCGGGCAAGCAAAACCGTGTTTAGAAGTGTAGCGCCCCCTAAACTAAATCAAAAGAGCAAGTTTTAGATTATTGTGATATATTTTAATTATGAATTAATAAGGAGGTCAAATGCGAAACGAAGCGGAGCCTGACTCTGGAGGAGAACAAGAACAAATTTTAACGCCGCGGACCGTTACATATCTCTTGGAAAAAAGGGAAATCCACCAAATCGGCGGGGCTAAAGAAATTAAATTTACTTTAAAAAACGGCGAATCTGTCCGTCGCTCGACTAAACCAATTGGCGAAGGATCTGATGGCGAAGGATCTGAGCAGATTGGCGCTGAAGTTAAGAAAATTGAAATAGATCATTATAACGGGTCAAGGCCGATTGATCTTGGCGGTATAGAGGGTATGGCAGTGCGAGAAGAACCAAGGGATTCGCAACTGAGTTCTGTCAAATGGTGGAGACATAACATCGAAAAAGATACATGGGAGCCTCTAGACCAAGCCGATGAATTGCCAGGTTGCCAGGATCCTTCATACCAGGGAGAATTACAAAGCCGTAAATATATTTCCGTTGTTAACACCAAAGAAAAAGATAAAGATAAAGAAGAGTTTGATTACTGGTCTGAATTATATGAATTAAACTCAGATTTCAAGGGCCTCAAGGCAGTAGCTAAAAGTCCTTTGCTTTGCAAGGGCTTGCATTTAAGCGAAAACCCCGATGATGGCACCATTGATGGATTCATCCGTAGGCAGGGAGAGGGATTTGCCCGCGGAAAGGTGTGTTATTTCAATATAAAGACAGTGGAAGAGCTACAGGGTGTGATGGATAACCTCGATACTGCCGCCGAAACGATCGAGATGTTCGCCCCAGAAGAGTGGGGTGGGATCAACGATCTACATCGTTTACCTGGCGGGCGTTTAGGAGTGGTGGGTCATATTGCTAGATTCAGAATTGATGCTGACGGCAAAGAAGTGAGAGACTACTATGTCACTTCTGCCATTTTTGACCCGAAAACCAAACAGATGTCGGAACTCAAAATTATTATGACGATGGATGATCTTAAAGACGAAAAAGGTAACCCAATCAAAGCTCAATTCGAACCTAAACGCGCGGATTTAGATAATGTTCTATACCCAACAAACTCTGTTTTAGAAGGTGATAAACTCACAATCTATGTCGGTGCCAAAGACGCCAAACCATTTGTCTTCAGTGTCAAAAATCCATGGGCATCTTCATCCTAACCCAAATTCACCTCTCTGCCGGTTCTGTCACAGACACGATTTTTCGGGTGTGAATAAGTTACGAAACATATGAGACTCCTGTAAATTAAATCAGGAGTACTAAATGCAGATAAAAAACTTGTGGTATCATACGGCATTGCATAGTGTTAAAGCTATGCAAAGAATAGACAGACTACTAAAATTTAGTCAGGACGATACTGCCCAGTTTCGCCTGCAAGTAATTAATTACCACAAGAAGAATGGTACGGCCAGAACCGTTGAGGCCTATGGTGTACCCAAGTCAACTGTTTACCGTTGGAAAAAGGAGTTGGAACGAGGAGAGGGTAAGCTGACCTCTCTGATACCTAAATCTCGCACACCTCTCAGGAAAAGACAGATGATAATCGATCCAAGAATCATTGAATGGATTAGAGAGGAGAGAAAAGAACATCTAATCGGTAAGACCAAACTAAAACCTCTCCTCGATCAGTATTGCCGGAGCCTTGGCATCGGGTCGCCATCTCTGTCGGTCATTGGCAAGATCATCAAGAGGAGGTGCGTCACTAGAAGAAAGAACGGACGTATTTACCATAATGCCAACTCTAAATATTCAGATCGCGCACCTGCTTACAGAACTAAGATTAAAAGATGTCCTAAGCCAGTCGAGTTCGGTCATCTTGGCGTAGATACCATTACTGAGTTCAATCTAGGAATGAAACGATACATCTTTAATGCTGTCGACATCAAATTGAAGTTTGAGTTCTCTTATCCCTACAAGACATTAAACAGTCACAATGGCAAAGACTTCATTAAGAAGCTCTTGCAGGTCTACCCAATCAAGGACGGTATTAGAATTATTCAGACCGACAATGGGCTAGAGTTCTTGGGAGAGTTCGACCAATATCTAAAAGAGCTTGGTATTCCTCACCACTTCATTTATCCGAGATGCCCCAAGATTAATGGCCACATTGAGAGAGCTAACCGATCACTGAAGGATGAGTTTTTAAACCAACACAAGGATTTACTCTTTACTGATATGGAACACTTTACCAGTAAGTTGATGGAGCACTTAATTTGGTATAATACAAAAAGAGTCCATTATTCTTTAGGAAATATTACGCCGATAGATTATCTTTTACAAAACATGCCAGAGTCTCATATGTATGCGACCTATACAGGGTGTTGAAAAAACACTCAAAATGTTGTAATATTATAGAGTCCAATATTTGGGCCCTTAGCTTAGTTGGTAGAGCGCCTCATTTGCACTGAGGAGGTCGGGAGTTCGAATCCCCCAGGGTCCACCAATGAAAAGATTAGTCCTAGACTAGTCTTTTTATTATACCCAATATAGGGTTAGAACTATATTTGTGGTGGTTGAAGTGATATATTGTAGCTGTGAAATTAATACTATTGAGAAGTTAACTTAAATTTAAAGGAGAAGACCTTATGGCAATTGAAGAATTACTTAGAAAAAGAAAGAGAATATTTATTATACCTCTTGATCATCCATTGTCAGATGTGCCCTCATTAAGAAAAATTACCGTTGAAGGCTTTCTAGATTTGACTGATGATTTAGAACATGATGGGTATATTTTTAACTATGAGAGATTTGCTGAAAATCCATATAAAGGAAAAAAATCTTTTTTTGTTACAGTGGGTGAATATTTAGATGGTATCAAATATGAAGTATCAGAAATAAAAAAACACAATCAAATAAATGCAGTATCAATATTTATGCAAGTGAAAGATGAAAATGATTATTTAGCCTATGATTTTTACAAGGATTATGTAAAGGAACTAAAAGAAAACGGCTATTTTGTTATGGCGATGGCCTTTCCGGAAGATGAAAATAATTGTAATTATCAGCATATAATTGATATTGTCAAAAAACTCGGTTGTGATGCAATTAAAACCGATTGGTTTGAAGGGGCAGAAGATGCAGATCTGGGTAGCTTAAAGCTCTTTATTGCTGGAGGGCCTGTTCAAAATGATACTGATTTTGAAAAAAGTATTTTAGATATATCAAAACTAGGTAATGCAAGTTATTCATTCGGAAGAAATATATTTGAAGTACCCAACTATAAGCATAGAATCAAACTTGTTGCAGATATAGTAAAGAGCTAGCCCTGGGCACCTCTGATGCTGAGTCTAAGAAGTTAACTCAGGGTTGGAAACAGATTGTCTTTAACTAAAAGTTTTTTATCTCCATTTTGGGAATATAAATATACTCTTTGCTAGTCATGATTATTTTCCTGACTTGTTGAAGCGCGTTCCACCAAAAAAAAGATTAGTCCTAGACTAGTCTTTTTTTTGTGTCATATTATTTATCATCGAAAGTTGGTATAGTTGCCGAAGACGATCCGTCAATAATTAAATTTGAACTAAACTAATTCAGAAAGAGAAATATGAGCAAAATCATTAAAGCCATCTTGATTATTCTCGCGATGATTATTCTGGTCGGTGCAGGAATTTTTCTTTACCGAGAACACGGCAAAAGCCTGTATAAATACAAGGTTGGCCTCGAACCAAGCGACGGAGTCAATCCCTACCCACAAAGCATGACGGATAGCCAGCAGTATACCACAAAAGTTGGTGATAATTTTCGAGTCTTGGCCACCTATTCAGGAGTCAATACTGCATTAGTGTCGTCGCCAGATAGCATTTTTATCGTAGGAGACAAATCTATTCTCAAAGGTGATCCTTACACTTCAGATGGATTCCAAGCTATCAAGATTGGCGAGGTAACAATCAAAGTTACCCAACAACTCTCAACAAAGCCATGGCCAGTCACCAGTTTTACTATTAATTCAGGTCCGGTTATAGACAACCGAAGTCCGTTGAAGAAAAAATGGAACCAGATTACAGACTATTTTACTACAGTTGAAATAACTGATAGTTTAACGTTGAAAGTAATTAATTAAGTTTGTGATAGCAATGTTTTTTTCGTGTGGCAAAAAAAGATTAGTCCTAGACTAGTCTTTTTATTATGACCAGAAGCTACTTTAGAATTGCGTAATAAGTTACTTTAGAACGAAATTAAATAAATATCCCGTAAAAATTATTCCAAGCCCAACAATAGTCGCAAATATAATAATCAATTTTGTTTTCATCACCTTTTTCAATATCATAAATTCAGGCAAGGAAAGACCGGTAACCGCCATCATAAAAGCAAGAGTAGTTCCCATCGAAACGCCCTTTTCTGTAAGAGCTGAAACCAGAGGAATTACGCCGGCGGCATTGGAATAAAGCGGAATACCGATCAGAGTTGCTAAAGGCACAGCATACCACTTATTACCGCCCGCATAGTTTGCCAGAAAGTCTGCTGGAATATAGCCGTGAATCCAAGCCCCGACTCCGATACCGATAATCACATAAAGCCAAACTTTTTTGACAATATCCCAAGTGTAATCCTTTGCATAATGAACTCTATCTTGCCAGCTTTGTTCTTTTAAGTTCAAGTCGGCATTGACTTTGTGCCTATAAACAAACTCTTCTACAAGGTTTTCGACTTTAAGTTTCCCAATGATAATTCCTGAGAAAATAGCAATTAACAATCCACTCGCGATATAGAGTAATGCTATTTTCCAGCCGAACAAACCAAGCAGAAGCACAAGTGCGACTTCGTTTATCATTGGCGAGGAAACCAGAAACGAGAAAGTCACCCCTAAAGGCACGCCGGCTTCAACGAAACCGATGAACAATGGGATAGCACTGCAAGTGCAAAACGGAGTAATGATTCCAAATAAGGCGGCGAGGATATTCCCAGTAAATTGATATTTGTGAGTTAAGATTGCTCTTATCTTTTCGGCTGGTAAAAATGAGCGAATGATTGAGACAATGAAGATGATTACAGAAAGAAGAACAAAAATCTTGATTGTGTCAAAAATAAAGAAATTGACTGCTTCTGCCAAAAGAGTGCCGTGTGCGATTGAAAATACTAAATAAGTAAGCCAATCGGCAAGCATTTTGACAGGGTAGAATATAGTTTCCATATGAGCCTTTGATTATTTCTTTTTACTTAAAAGGTTTTTAATCTCCTCGACGCTTAGTATCCGACCAGAAGAAACAACCTCGTCATTTATAACAAGGGTAGGCATAGACATTACGCCATAAGTCATTATTTCTTGAATATCTTCAATCTTAACCATCACGACTTCAACTTTTAGCTCTTTTATTGCTTCTTTGGTGTTGTGCTCCAATTTCTTACAACTGGGGCAACCTGTCCCTAGAATCTTAACAATCATTTTTGTTGTCCTTTCTTTTGCTTAAAATCTTATCCAGTATCTTTTTGTATTTTTCCAGTTCATTGTCGTTGATTGAGTAATAAACGTTCAAACCCTCTTTTCTAGAACTCAACAGGTCAAAATCTTTCAATACCTTTAAGTGATGAGAGACAAGGTTTTGAGGCAGTTCTAGAAATTGCCAAATCTTACAGACGCATTGTTCACCAGATTGCAAAAAGCAGATGATCTTTAATCGGTTCTCCTCTGAAATTATCCGTAAAAAATCCGCTAGTAGCGGAATGGTTTGACTGTCTTTGTTGCACGATAATTCATTCATAACCAAACTATATCGATAACTATTGATATAGTCAACAGCAATGTTTTGATTTCCTGTTGATTCGACTAGCATAATTCGTAAATAAGCCAACGTCTCCCCATCGCCCGTTACTTGTGTGATTTTATAATATAAATTATACTAAAATTGTTTAAAATATTAGTGCAAAAAGTGATAATAGTTGCAGGCAAAAGAATCTTTACTACTTTTAAGATGAGGGGATAAGGATGAAAGCTAAGTTTCGTAATTTTATTACACTGGCGTGTGTTTCTGCATTGGTGTTAGCTGTTTTTTATTCAAACAAAGTAGTTGCTGCGACAACCTACAATGTTTCAAGTTATGCGGATTTGACCGCTGCCATCACTGCTGCATCAGATGGCGATACTATTAGTATTACCAACAACATTACGGTTTCAGCTGAGATTGCCATAAACAATAAATCACTATCAATCGAGGGTAACGGATTTACTGTTTCGGTTCCAATCCCAGGGCTGGATAGTTCCGGAATTTACAACGCATCGCCGTCAACCTGGCGGGTATTTAATTTTAACGCCACCGGGAAAACAATCGAGCTCAATGATATGACGGTTAAGGGCGGTAGTGTGGCGACAAACGGGGCAGGTATTTCAAACACTGACACAACTTTAAGAATGACCAACGTTTCTATTTCCAATTCCCTGGGTGATAATGCTGCCGGCGGTGGGATATACAACTACGGCGGAACTGTCTATATGAAAAATTGTAACATCAGCCGCAATGCCGCTACGTATGGAGGTGGATTTCTAAACGGAGGTTTTCGTGTTATTAGCGAATTTCCGGATTTCGAGATTGAACCTTCTGGCGCCAAAATGTTTATCGAAGATTCTACTTTCAGTGAAAACAGGAGCACTTCAAATGGAGGCGGAGGAGGAGCCGGTGAGAATCAGGAAGGCCTTTATATCAATAACTCCACCTTCGCAAACAATAAAAGTACTGAGCTTGGCGGGGCGATAAATAGTATGAGTGGCACGACTTACGCAATAAACAGTACCTTCTCAGGAAATGTCGCCTATGGTACCTATGCTGGAGGCGCGATTGCAAATCACTCTGGGTCGTCGGTCGCGGTAGTAAATTCACTTTTTGCCTACAATTACAGAAACACTGGAGATCTATCTACACCAGTGTATGCACTAAGTGATATTTATGCATCAGGAGGTGCAGACCCAGCCAGTGCTTATGGCAGTATTTTTCAAACTTCTGATCCAGCTTCAGTCACACCGGACGCTAGCAATATCACCTATACTGGGAATGCTAACGGCTCAGATAATACCATATTTGCAGATGGTGCTACAGCGAAGATTTTAAGTCCGACAGGAGACGAACTCGGCACAAATACGGTCTATCAGCCATTTCTTGTTAAATTGGATTCCTCTAAGACACCAACAGCCTTGTTAAAAGTAAGCAGTTTCGCTTTGGCCAGTGGAACAAAGACTGGCTTTACAAATGGAGACGGAACACCGACGATCGGGTATTACAATGGAAGCAGTTGGGTAACTTTGACTGGAGCAAGCCCCTCTAGCTATCAGGTCATCACTGACCAAAACGGCGTGACAAGAGCCAACACTCCGGCCGTCGGGTCAATCGAATCGACCACATCCGGTGTCTATATGCTGAAAGTCAACTCTGCAGCCAATGGCAGTGTGAATAACGGCACGGTTTACGGTGACATATATGCCAATGGCGCACATGTTGCCCTTACGGCAATTGCAAATGATGGCTATATTTTTAGCGAATGGGATTATATCCTGGGCGGTAGCGGCACAGCTTCTACAGACAATCCCTATATCGTAACTGTGAATGATAATATCACTCTGGCACCGGTATTTGAGACCAGTTCAGGCTATACGGTAACATATGTAGGCAACGGCAATACCGCTGGTTCGCCACCTAGCTCAGTCGAATATTCATCTGGGGATAATGCGACTATTGCAAACAATAACACAATGACAAAAACCGGATATAACTTTGAGGGTTGGAATACTAGAGAAAATGGTTCTGGCACAAATTATAGTTTGGGCGACACATATTCGGCGGGAACCAATCTGACACTTTATGCTCAGTGGACAGTCAGTGTAGGCGATTATACGCCACCAATCTTTGACGAATTACCTGACGCTTCGGCAGTGATCAATGTGGTGGAGGGTCAGACTATCACGACCAATCCGTATTTTATAAAAGTGAAACCGACGGATTCTAGCGGAATATCAAAAGTGGAATTTTATATTGATGACATTTTGATTTGTACT